>JAEEGH010016220.1_pt1 | contig 16048 bp, 11 predicted proteins | sample 9134181 | NCBI WGS metagenome assembly JAEEGH01 (sample SAMN16246544, study PRJNA631951) | gut metagenome | biome: gut microbiome; feature: rumen; material: DP-attached | host: Bos | place: Iran: Karaj | collected 2018-10
AAAATTTCTACATGACGAATGGATGGACCGTTCTGTCAAGCCCGGCGATTCCTTTTGGAAATACGCCCTCGGCAGGTGGCTGAAAAAGCATTCTCAAAGTGATGATGGACTTATGGACTATGTCCAAATGAGTATCAAAGAAGATTTGTATGACGGCATGTCCGGTGCTAAATCTTCTGGAACAGGACACATTTTGAAGTTGATTGCAGGGCCGACTCCGTCTCCAGATGATGAAACTGCCGCAGTGAACGATGTGTTGTCTTTACTAAATGATGATCCTGACATCACCATGGAAGATGTGATTTATGATGCGGGAAAACTCGCCGATTTGAAATTCAACTCGATTTTCGGTCATGAAAGCGCCAACATCAATGGAACGCTGAAGTATGCGCTTATTCCTGGCGTTAGTGCTGTTCCTTCAGATGCGTTCGAAATTATGACGATTGAAGGAATAAAGATGGAAGTGATGGAGACATTCTTGCAATGGGGCTATGACGTGTCGTCTTCGGAGATGAAGTCTTCCATCAAGGCGATAGCGAATATTGAAACTGAGTTGCATGAGCTTCAGAAAGATTGGTCGGATCCCGTTCCATCTTTTAAAGGTAAAAGTCGTATTGTCAAAAATTCATCCCTTCTTCTTGCATCTAACTTAACCATTCGTAGCGGATTGACGGCTGGTGGCAAAAATCTAGAAACTGCATTTAAAAAGGCTTTCCATGTTGACAATCAGACCTATTACCTACCTGAAGTGGAAAAGGTATTTGATATGTTGGGTAAGTATGATGCTATGACTTGGCATAACTACATGGTGTTTTATACCCTTTATCGACTTGGACAGGTTGTGTTTAAAACGGAAAAAATTGCAGAAGAAATTTATGAGAATATGAATGAACTCCTACCTTCGACATTCCTTGATTATCAAGCATCGGCTCTTTGCAAGGATGCCGATATTGATGGTGCATATCAGATGCTAGAACTGTTGCGGGAAAAAATGACGGATCGCATCAATAATCTTGATTGGCTCGGCACGGCAACGAAACAGAAGGCAATAGAAAAATTACAGGCCATGAAGTTCAATGTCTGTGCTCCTGAAAAGATGTTTAATGCCAACTTTAAGCTGACCGGAAAAACACCTGTTGAAGATTTTATACAGTATAGTCGACAAGTTGATGAATATGTGCGAACGGTCCTGGCGGGTAAAAAAACAAAAGACTATGGCTGGGAGTCTGTGATGAATAGTTTTGCAGGGATAGGCATTGATAATGTAAATGCCATGTATCTAGCTGAATTCAATCAAATTTTCATTTTCCCCGCCTTTATTCGTAGCGAGCTCTTCCCTAAAGATAATGACGATGTGATGCGCTATGTAACGCTTTGCGTGTTCGGTCATGAAATGACGCATGGCTTTGATGGATTTGGGGCAACTTATGATAAAACCGGAACAAAATCAAATTGGTGGACTGCTGAAGACGAAAAAAAATTTGAAGAACGCAAGAAACAGATGGTTGATCTCTATAGTGACCTGGAAGTTTTGCCCGGTGTAAAAACGGACGGAGAGAATACATTGGATGAAAACATTGCCGATTTGGGTGGATTCAATCTCGCTTGGGAATTGTGGAATGATAAACTAGAGGCCGATGGCCTTACGGGCGAGGAACTGCGCCATCGGCAGCGTGAGTTCTTCTTGGGGTACGCCTATCTTTGGCAACTCGATGCCGACGAAGAGACTCTTTTAGATGACCGTGAAACAGATAACCATGCCGCCAATCATGTCCGCGTGAATGGTATTTCGCGTCTTATGGATGACTGGTACACGCTATTCGGCGTAGAACCTGAAGACGAACTTTACGTGAAGCCGGAAGACCGCGTGAAAATATGGTAAGGTCCCTGCCTGCACTGTGGTTCGACAAGCTCACGCTTCGCAAGCTCGCTAACCTTGTAGGTCCCTGAGCCTGCCGAAGGGCCTGTGCATTGCACGAAGACCGTAGCCTAGCCGCTGCGGTCTTTATTCGTAAGTTAAATTATATTTTGCCAATATAAAGTTGTTTAGTGGAGTCGTCTTATGGAATGGAACGCTGCCGTCAAGAATCAGATTGAATCTCGCCAAATGGATAGGGAGCGGATGCTTGCCCCTTATGCCTGCAAGTCTTCGGATGCGATTTGGCTTCGAAATGCAGAAGATGATATCCGTCCGAGTTTTTTTCATGATTCGGATAGGATTATCCATTCCTATTGCTACAGCCGTTACATCGACAAGACGCAGGTGTTTTACCTTGTCGAAAATGACCACATCACGCACCGCGTGTTGCATGTGCAGCTGGTTTCCAAAATTGCGCGAACCATCGGACGTTTCTTGAACTTGAACGAGGACTTGATCGAGGCGATTTCGTTGGGGCACGATGTTGGCCACACGCCTTTTGGACATGACGGTGAACGGATTATTTCGGGATTTTTGCAGGAGCAGGGCGAAGGCGTTTTTGAACACAACGTTCAAAGCTTTAGGCTGTTCCACGACCTCGAAGCGTATGGCAAGGGGCTGAACCTTACCGCACAGGTGCTCGACGGAATCATCTGCCACAACGGCGAAATTCTGAAAAATGAATATGGCTGCGACCGGAACAAGACTCCCGAAAAATTGCTGACGGAATACCGCGAAAGCCTAGGCGGAACCTTTAAATCAAAGGACATGGTCCCGATGACGTTGGAAGGCTGCGTCATGAGGATTTCAGATGTTGTCGCCTACGTTGGCCGCGACATTGAGGATGCCATTATATTGAAACTGGTGAAGCGCGATGACCTCCCTAAGGAAATTACGGAAGTTCTTGGCGGTACAAATAAGGAGATTGTCAATACGCTCATTACGGACCTTGTCAGCAACAGCATCGACAAGGATTCACTTTCTTTTTCGCCAGCTGTTTTCGAGGCGCTCGACCGACTGAAAAAGTGGAATTACGAGAACATCTACCATAATCCGAAAAAGTCCTCGCAGGACGAAAAAATCAAGGCGATGTTCCGGGCGGTCCTGGAGGAATGTCTCGGGGAACTCGGTTCTGGTAGAAATGTTACGACGATTAATCACTGGTTCGATTCGATGAGCAATGAATATAAGGAGTCCACGTCGAAACTGCGCGTTGTCGCCGACTACGTTTCTGGAATGACGGACGACTACTTGATGAATGTCTATAGGGAAATCGTGATTCCCAAGTCGTTCGGAATCAGCTTTGCCTAAGTCGCATTCAATGTTCCCTTTGCGTATTTAAGATTCTTCGATTCCGCTCTAAAAATGAAATAGTGGTGACACTTTCGCGGAGTTCGGGTGTTTTAATTATGTAAATTTGCAGGGTAAAATGAAAAAGTTGCTTAAATTCTCGTTTCTTGCGGTCCTTGGCCTTTCGATTTCGGCCTGTGACTTTAACGGCCCGTGGGAATATTTCCCCGAGGAACGCGAAATCTACACGGGAATTTACACTTACGGCTACGTGTCCGATTTTTCTGACCCTGAAATCTGCTTTTCGAAGGTCTACGAGCTGGACGAGGCTTCTGCAGAAAGCTTTGCGTTTTACGATAGCGCCCATGTCACGCTGAAGGGGCGTTTCAGCTATCGGCGAGAAGAGGTGGATACGACCCTTGTGCTTTCTGGAGCGAACTGTTTCTCTAAAAGCGGCTACGCGGGAATTGTTGGTGAATCCTATAAGCTGGACGCCTATTTCGAATGGGACAGTGCAGGGCACAAGGTGGAATCCCGCTACCAGGCCGTGGCGACGATTCCGAACCCGGTGGAAGTCAAGGGGCTGAATGTCCCTTTGCAAGATGGCGGCTATGAGTGGCATAAAGCCAACAAGTACAATGAATATCGCTTCAAGTTCCTCGAATATCCGATGGATATGGAGTTCGTGAAATGCGCCCTTGATTACGACAAGACGGTGGGCGGTGTCGTGTCGGTGCTGTATTATGGCATCGAAAACGAGGAATCTGTCAATACGACCATCAACGAGATGTTAAGTGGAATGACCGAAGCGGATTCTGCGGGGTATCGGGGAATTGCAATGCATGACCCGCTTGAAAGTGAACAGAATTTCGGCTTTACGGAAAACCGCAGGATTGCAGGATTCAATAGCTTGGATACGCTTTACCTGATGAACATGATGCTGCCCTTGGGTCGGGTTTATGTGAATTTGTATACAACCGACCACGCGTATGTAGATTACGAAGGGAAAGTGAAAGAGTCGGTGAGCGATTCGCGAATTGTGCCGGAATCGAATATTGAAAACGGCATGGGCGTATTTTTCGGAACGTCGAAAACCTCTCTTTTCCTGGATGTAGTCGGTGATGGCGTCGCACTGGACCATATTGCGATTCACAATTGCGAAAACAAGTCGGGGGATTTTGCGGATAGCTGGGATTCTAGGGGCTGCAGGCTTTACGAGGATGCCGTCTGTGCGGGAAATTCGCTTCTCTCCGGTGATTATCGTTCCAGTGGTTTGCTTGGAGCGAATGCGTATGCATACGAAGGTTATAGGGATTCTTCCTATTATATCAACAGGGACGTCAAGGCGTGCTATCCTTCGCATGTAAAGGCGGCGATGATGCTCGATACTACGAAGTGGTCGCTTTTCCTGCCCGATACGGTCAATGCCGAAGATAAGGCCGAAGCGTATGCCGATGGACTCAAACGCTACTGTGTCGCGAGCAACTTTGAAAGTAACCATATCGCGGACTGTTCCGAACTCGAAAAGGAATGTCTGGAAGACTCCGAAAAGAACAACTGCAAGGAATATCTGTGGATATGGTGCGCCGACCGTGACTGGGACTTGGAAAGCTATGCTCAATGCCGTTCTGCTTTGGTGAGCCGTTACTATCTGGAAGAACAGAAGTCAAGCATCATCCATCGCGAAATTGAAGAAGTCTGCAGTCAGCCGGCGTATGTTGGAATGGACTCCGAAAACGAGTTTTATTATCCGATATGCTCGAACTGGTGTGAACTTGACGACGGCGAGGCGTCTTGCCGGTAATTGAAAAATAACGCCTGTTGAAAAATTGCACCTGCACGATGTTTTATTACATTTACGTCGAGGTGTTGCCTTGGCAAGACCAAGGACTGTGTCGTGATTATCGACTCCCTTGAAAACCTTGGCGGAAGTTTCTAGCAGAAATCCATTTAAGCGCTAATCGAAATTTCTTGTCGATTTAAAATAAAAATCCGCATGACGATGATGTCAATGCGGATTTTTTTATACGGTTATTGGCTTGCGTTTCTGCGTTATTCTTCGACGGCAAATGTCTTGCCCGAAAGCATCTTGAGAAGCGCCTTGGAAGACTTTGTCTGTGACGTTAGCTTGCTTGTTTCGACTTCTTTCTTTTTTCCGTCGAGGTCGAAGGCGAGCGTGGCGCCCTTGCTGGAAACATTCATTTTGACCTTTGCGCCCATCACGAGCGGAAGGTTCACGTCGTCGTGGCCAGCCGGGAAACCGCACATGACGGGAATGTCGTATTTCTCGAGGTACTGGGAGAGCATGGCTTCGGTGCTTTCGTAGTCGAGGTCGGTGCCGGAATCGACGAATTCACCGAGGATAACGCCCTTCACGTTCTCCATGACACCGTGCAGTTCAATCGAATGGAACATGCGGTCGATGCTGCGCAGGTTTTCGCCGATTTCTTCCATAAAGAGGATAATGCCGTCGTTCTGGAAAACGTCTATGTCGGAAGTTCCGATAAGCGGGACGAAGGTCGACATGTTGCCGCCTACGAGAATGCCTTCGGCTTTTCCGTTCTGGTTGTACTTATGCTTGGGAACCTTGTATGTAGGAACTTCGCCCTTGAGCAGGTCGCGCAGGAGCGAGCTGTTTTCATCTTTGCCGCCGGTCTTTGCGATGCTTGAACTCATGGTGCCGTGAATGCTCATGACGCCCGCTTCGGTCTGCATGGCGTGCAGCGTCGTGATGTCGCTGTAGCCGATGACCCACTTGGGATTTTCCTTGATAAGCTTAGGTTCGACGAGGTCCACCAGCTGGATGGTTCCATAACCGCCGCGGTTGCAGAGAATGGCCTTGATGCTTGTATCCTTGAGTGCGTTGGTAAAGTCGGCGGCGCGTTCCTCGACGGTGCCCGCATACTTGCCCGCGTCAAGCTTGTCTACGTTTTTCCCGATGACGGGGGTAAAACCCCATTTCTTGATGACATCGGCGGTTGCCTTGATGGTGGAATCGGGCGTGGTGTAAGAGGGCGAAATGAGGGCTATCTTGTCCCCTTTTTTCAGGAAGGCCGGAGCCGTGCGTTCCGTGATGATTTCTTTGTTTGAATTGTTTTCTGAAGTCACTGCCGAAGACACGTCCAGGGTGTCGTTGCTGCAGGCCGCGAGGGCCATGGCAAGTGACAGGGCTACGGTGGCTCCCTTCCAGGACGAAGTCATTCTGGAGTTCGGAATCCGGTTCTGCGATTTCTTTGTGAAATTCATAAGCTACCTTCTTAGTTTTTCTTCTGCCTAAATATAATAAAAGGCCCCGCTAAGGGCCTTCCGTGTAATAGGGCTTTTTCGCCGAAGTTATTCTTCACCTTCGGAACCGTTGGGGTCCTGTTCGGGGAGGGAGGCTTCCTCTTCTTCTTCGTCGTCACTGAGTTCGTTTTCGAGGAGGTTTGCGCAGGTGGCATCTTTGTCGCCTTCGACTACCAAGCTTGCCTTTTCGCTATTGAGGGTGTAGTAGTTATAGACTAGAACATGTTCTTCGTCGTTGCCACCTTCGCTAACGTATTCCCCTGCGAGGCAGCTGTAGAGGGGTTCCGATTTTATTTCGTGGCATCCCTTGCCGAATATGACCTTGGCATCGTCTTCTTCGCTGAGGACTTCCTTGGCGTCGTCGCACAAGGATTCGATGGATTCGGCGTAGGTATCGCTCGTGACGGATTCTACACAGAATTCTTCGGCTTCGCTGGTTTCGCTATCGGTGAAGTAGATGTAGCAGGATACTATTTCCGTTTCTTCTTCCTCGTCTTCGGTATTTTCGAAGTCGATGAGGTTTTCGCATGTGGAGAGCTTGTCGCCCTTGACGACCAGCTTGGACCTGTCGCTATCCAAAGTGTAATAATGGTAAGTTACGTTTTCCGGTACGTTTTTATTGTCGCCCAGGTAGTCTTCCGTATTGCAGGAGTAGAGCGGTTTGGGCTTTTGTGCGGGGCATCCCTTGCCGAGTTCAGCCTTGCTGGCAGCGGTTTCCTTGAACATACTTTTAAGCTCTTTGCACATGATCTTCAACGAATCGGCCTTGGGATTGTCAATGGGAGTTTCCATGCAGGATTCTTCGATGTCGTCGGCGTCATCTGCGTCAACAATATACATGTAGCAAGAAATCATCTCCTTGCTTTCGGAACTTTCGGCGCTTTCGGAAGAGCTTTCGATCTTGGAGTCGGAACTTTTCGCGACACTGGAGCTGCTCTTGTCCTTGCTAGGGGATTCCTTGGCGGAAGAACTGGAAATTTCTTCGGAACTGGAGCTGTTCTGATCGTCGGGGGTGGCGGAACTGCTGGAGTCGTCACCGCAGGCGGCGAGAAGTGCGAGAGTGGCGATGGCGCCGGCCGAAACGATCCGTTTTGAAATCAAACTTTTCATAAAACACCTCTGTTTTTTGTAAAAATAAATATAGACATTTTTTATGCTATGTCAATATTAAAATAATATTGCACGGAATAAATTGTTCTTCAGGTGTGCTTTGGGAGGAATGTTAAAAAAAAGAGAAAAATGGGCCTTTCGGGTGACACTTTGTGGGAGAACGGGTGTTTTAAATATGTAAATTTCGATGTCCAACTTATTGTGGAAAGCTATGAAACATTTGAAAATATCGTCCTTTGCGCCTTTTGTGCTTGTGGTGCTCCTGTTTTCGGGGGCTGCGTTTGCCGACCGTGAAGCCGAAATTCGCGATCTGAAACTCGAAAAAGACAAGCTGAATTCCGAAATTCAGAAACTGAACCGCCAGATTGCCTCGACCGATTCGATGCTCAAGGCGGACGATTCCCGCTACAAGACGTTGCAGGCCCGCTACAAGGCCGATACGGAACGCCGCCGCAATGAAATCGATACCCTGAACGCAAAAATCAGGAACGTGGCCGCTAGTTTGCAGACGGAACGTAACAAACAGGCCCGTGCAAAAAACAAGAGTGACAACGTGGCTGCCAAGCGAAAGGCGTTGCGTGCGGAACTCGTTGGCATTAGCAAGCGTTTAGAGGCGCAAGTCGCGCAGACGCTTCCCTGGGAACGCGAAAGCAGGCTAGACCGCGTCAAATCGCTCACCCGCGATATCGAAAGCGGTAACGCAAGTGAGGAAGAAGCCTTTTCTCGCCTCAAGTCGCTTGTAGCCGAAGAAACCAAGTTCGGCGACGAGGTGGCGATTATCAACAGTCCGCTGACCCGTAAAGACGGCGAACTCATTAATGCTGCGATTCTACGCATCGGTAACCAGTGGATGGTTTACAGCGACGACAACGGCACCGTTTTCGGAACGCTCGTGCGCAAGATGGTGGACGGCAAGATCGTCTACGAATGGAACGAAGATTTGAATTTGGAAGAACGCGCTGCGGTAAAGCTCGCGCTCGACGTGAAGCAGGCGAAAAAGCCGCCTCAGGTCGTGAAGCTGCCCGTAAGCCTTTCTGTGGTGGGGGGTGAAAGATAATGTTAGACGAAAGACGAGAGACGAGAGACGAGAGCGTGCTTTGGCAAGTTCACAACCCTTATCAAGGTCCCCGAGCTTGTCGAGGGGCCGAAGGGCCGAAGGGGAATGTCATCCTGGAAGGAGCTTCGCGACTGATGGGATCCAGAGTCGCATTATTTGCAACAATCTTTTTCCTTTCGGTGACATCTGCTTTTGCGTGGCCGTGGTCGGGTTCGGGCGAAAAGAAGGTCTCTGCCGAGGACCAGGCGCGAATCAAGGATTCCCTGCAGCTGGAAGAAGTGCGTAATTTGCAGCGCGAAGTGGATGCGCTTACCCGCATTCGCTTGCAGAAGGCCGATTCGCTTGAAAAGCTCGAAGCCGAACACTGGCGCAAGCGTTATGCCGAGTCTCAGCTGACCGAAGAACATCAGGCCGCCTCGCGCGAACTCGACGCCCGCTATTCCAAACTCTCGACCGATCTTGGCCGCGTGAGCGAAGAAGTGGCGGCAAGCAAGAGTCTGACCGAAGAAGCCGAAGAAAAGGCTCAGTCCGAAGAATCCGCATACGATGCCTTGAATACGCAGGTGAAGCTTTCTGTCGACAAGACGCTTGGCGATGTCATGGGCGATTACCCGGTCGGTATGAACGGTCGCCTGATTAGGCTTAGGCAGGCTGCCGCCGAAGCGGACAAGAAGGTTCCGAATACCATCGGTGCCGTGCAGGGCTTTATGGATGACTTGCTGATTCGCCACGAACTGACGTATACGCAGTCTTACGGTCGCGAAGTTTCGCAGATGGGGAGCCGCCCCGATGTGAAGGTGAACCGCTTGCGTCTGGGTACCGTGTTTCTTGGCGAAGTCGCACAGGATAACGGCGATGTGCAGGCGTTGCTCCGTTCAGGCGCCTTGCAGGGCAAGGTTTTCGAATGGAACGCTACGCTCCCGCCCGAAATGGCCGGTAACGTAAAGCAGGCCGTGATGCAGGCAGGGAATGCCGAAGGTGCTGCGACAGTCGTGATTCCGCTGGATGTGCTCCAGAACAAGGCTATCAAGAATGCGATTACCGACACCAAGGAACTCACGGTGACTGAACAGTTCAAGGAGTTCTTTAAGAAGGGCGGTATTGTGATGTACCCGCTCATGCTGGTGGCAATCTTTGCCTTGCTCCTTTGCCTGGAACGCTTCTTGGTGCTCTCTTTCCGCGGACATCTGGGCCGCCGCTTCCTCAAAAAGCTGAATGCGCTTGTCAAGGAATCCCGTTACGAAGATGCCGCAAACCTTTGCCTGAAAAAGGAAACGAGCCTTTCGCTGGTGCTGTTTGCGGTGCTGAACCGCGCCCGCGACAAGCGTGAAGATGCTGAACGTTCGCTGCAAGAAGCGATGCTCCGAGAACAGCCGAAATTGGAACGCCGCATGGGCCTGTTGGCTGCCATGGGGACGATTGCCCCGCTGCTTGGCTTGCTCGGTACGGTGACCGGTATCATTACGTTGTTTACCGTGATTACCGAAGTCGGCACGAACGATGCCCGAGTCTTGGCAGGCGGCATTTCCGAAGCCCTGGTGACGACGGAAACGGGCTTGGTGATTGCCATTCCGGTGATGATTTTGCACGGCCTCTTGAGCGAAAAGATTGAAAAGGTCACGAGCGAAATGTATGTGCAGAGCACCTCGCTTTTGAACCGAATCTTCGGGAAGAAGGACTAGTAAGGTCCCTGAGCCTGCCGAAGTGAACGGAGCAGAAAGAAATAATAAACAGCAATGAGCAATACGCATTACATATTCCTGGAGTCCTTGCAGAACACCTACCAGGCGGGCGGTGTGGTTATGCTCCCGATTCTCTTGGCGGGCGTTATCGGATTCTATTTCCTGTTTTCGAGCTGGTTCCGTATCGGGAGTGATTTCTTCCGCGCCGACATTCACAGGGTCATCAAGCGTATGCGCCTTGACTTGAACGGCGGTAACGAAGAATATGAAAAGAATGCGGAACCCCCGAGTGTCGAAAAGGCCCTGCGCAGGCTCCGCAAGCGTGGCGGACTTTTGGGCCGCGAGCTGAGTTATGCGATTAATGTGGCGAATGAAAATCCCGAAGGTTTCCGCGATTACATGCAAGTGCGCATGATGAAAACGGTGCGCTACATGGAGCAGGGAAACCACATTGTGTCGGTGATGGCCTCGGCGGCACCGCTCCTGGGGCTCCTTGGAACCGTGACGGGCATGGTCTCGACCTTTGAAGTGATTACGCTTTATGGAAACCAGAATCCGGTGCTCATGGCCGATGGCATTTCCGAAGCGCTGATTTCGACGCAGAGTGGTTTGCTTGTCGCATTCCCGCTCACGCTCTTGAAACAGCGCCTGGATGAACGTGTTGAAATTTTGCGCCAGAAGATGGAACTCGGCGCGACTGTAATAGAGAATTATTTTGTAGAAAAGGCTGAAGGCTAGTTATGGAATTCAATTTGCCGAGAAAAAAGCAGAAAGACATGGGCATCGAAATGGGCCCGCTGATGGATATCGTGTTCATCTTGCTCATTTTCTTTGTGGTGACGTCTTCGTTCACGCGTGAAACGGGTGTGGACGTGACTAAGCCGCAGGCACAGTCTGCAAGCCAGCTCGAAAAGGAAAACCTGCTGATTGCCATTACGCGCGAAGGCACGATTCACATGAACGAACGCCAGGTGGATTTGGCGAGTCTGCAGGATATCTTGAAACAGTCGCTTGCAAAGGCACCGGACCGTGAAGCGGTCGTGATTGCGGACAAGGAAGCGGAAACGGGGGTGCTGGTGCAGGTGATTGACATGTGCAACTTGGCCGGAGTGAAAAAAGTCTCAATCGCAGCGCAAGCGGAGTAGAATTAGTAGACAGTGGTTAGTGATTAGTGGTTAGGGGATCCAGGGCTTCGCTAGCTCGTTAACCTTATTAAGGTCCCTGAGCCTGCCGAAGGGCCGTGAGTTATGAAGAATGAAAAATGGAAGTGTCATCCTGAGCGGAGCTTGCCATTCTAGAGCGAAGCGATAGAATCGGGCGAAGTCGAAGGATCTAGGGCTTTGTAATGTTGAAGTTTTTGAAGAAATTAGTGAAGCGTTTTAGCATCTTGCTTGCGGCGATTCTCGCAAGTATGCTTCTCGTGTTTTCGGTGACGATGGCGAACTTGTTCCTGACGGGCAAGGTGTTCCACGAAAAGAAATACACCAAGACCGAAGTCGCGATCAAGAAGGTGGACGAAGTCGAGAAAAAGGTCGAAAAGAAAAAGCCTGCCCGCAAGCCCAATCGCATGAAGTCGAATTCCCGCTCGCCTAAGGCTGGCCCGCGTTTTGCGATGAACTTGGGGGCCGCTTCGGGTAACGGTGGCGCTGCTGTAAACCGCGACCTGGTGGCCGATTTCCGCGGCGGTGCTCTTTCGACTGAAAAGGGCGATGTCGACAAGAAACCTGAAAGCCGTAGCATGGCAAATTTCCAGGTGCCGCCCAAGATTCGCGATAGCGAAATCGATGCGACGCTTCGCCTGAGCTTTTGCGTGGACGTAAGCGGTAAGGCCTATGACATCAAGGTGCTTGAAGAATCTCCGGCGGGTTCTGGCCTTGCGCAGGCGGGTCGAGAAGCCCTTTCTCGCATGACGTTTACTCCGGCCGAAAAGTCGGGCAAGGCGGTGCCCTTCTGCGGGATGGAACAACCGTTCGAAGTGAAATTTAGGGACTGATTTAGACGAGAGAACGGACCTACGGTCCTACAGACTAGAGACGAAAGAATTATAATGGCGCTTTGCGCAAAGAGTTTGAAAATGATGATGAAAGGAATGATAAGTAAGTACAATAGTTTGATGGGAGATTCTTGTATTGCATCTCTCTCGTCTCTCGTCTTTCGTCTCTCGTCTGTTTTGCTTTTCCTTGCCGCATCCTCCTTCGCTGCGCAGTCTTCTTACGACTTGATGGAACGTGCGAACGCCCTTTACCGCGACGGAAAATTCAAGCAGGCGATCACGCTTTACCGCAAGGCGGAATCTCGCGGCGCCGACCCCGTCGCCACCAGTTTCAACATCGCCAATAGTTACTACCAGCTAGAAAAATTGCCTGAAGCCGCCGCCACTTATCGCAAGGCAATCGACTTTTCTAATGGGGCGTTTTCGCCCGCGCTCTTTAACATGGCGAGCGTCTATTTTCGGCTTAAGCAGTATCCGGAATGCGTGGCGGCGTATCACCGTGCGTTGAAACTGGAACCGGAAAATGTTTCCGGTTGGCTTTACTTAGGCGAAGCCTACAGTAAAACCGGCGACGCGGTCGGCGCCCTGCGTGCCATCGAAAAGGCCTACCAGCTTGACAAAGATGATATCAGCATCGTGTATCAGCTTTCCGAAGCGAACATCTCGCTCAACGATTTCGAACGCGCCGTTGCCGTCATTCGCGAAGGCTATGCCGCCCATCCCGAAGAAATCGATTTCCTCGTTTACCTGGGTGATGTTTATCGCCTGAACAAACAGTACGAAGAAAGCGCTGCCGCCTACCGCGAGGCTCTGGGCGTACGTCCCGATGATGCACCCACGATGTACAAGCTCGCTGACGTTCTTGCCGAAGACAACAAGCCGTTCATTGCGATGGATGTCCTCAACAATTTGGTGCAAATCAAGCCCGATTTTAGCGATGCTGCCATCTTCCTCGGAAATTTGGCCTACGACGCCAAGTTCCTCGACCGCGCCGAATCCGCTTACGAACTCGCCGCCAAGCAGGGTAACGCCGAAGCCGTATTCGGCTACAAGAATATGGCCTACGACGCCCATGCCCAGAAACGCGACGACGAGGCCTTGCGCCTGCTGCGCACCGCCCAGGGGTATTTCCCGGACGATGTCACCCTGCAGGCCGACATTCTCGAATTCGAAAAAAACGAATAGCGCCAAACGGCGGCTCGGTTCCGCCTAAAAATAGCTGTCTATATTTTTGAAACAATCTTGCGACATTATTTGTCGTATTCACCTTCTATATTTTTATCGAACTTTTAGACAATATGAATTAAAAATTCGATATATAATGGCGATTTCATAGCGAAACATGCAAAAAGAAATTCGCAAAAAAAGGAGGCGTAAATGAGACCGGATTACTTCAAGAATGTCGCAAATTCCCTGCTGCAGTTCAATAAAGATGCCAGGGCCTCCCTCAACTTTATCCTGCTCAAGACCTACGAATACTGGATTCGTGTAATTCGCTATTCCGAGTGCTACCCCGATCCCGATGACTGCATCCGGATTTTCCCTAAGGAGAGCGTGGCAAGAATCTTCAACGCGCTTTCGGCGCATTTTGCCAAAATCAACGACGAAGAAGACGCGATGTCGCCAAGCGAGCGAATGGCGTTTATCAGGGAATCCAACGACAAGTATATCGGCAAGCGGATCGATACGGATGACGAGAATAAATCCATTGCCTACCAGCGCCGCCGCAAGGCCATAAACCGCTTTAAGTACCTTATGGATCGTGGTTGTTCGGGCTCCGAAGTCAGCGGCTATGTTGAAAATTATCTGAATGGCGAGGGTATTTTCGACAAAAGTTCCCAAAAGGTGTTTTACGATAGCGTAATAGACGAACTCGTTACGATTATGTTCAATAATCCGAACTTCCATGACGATTACTTTAGGCGCCTGAATATTATGCAGCGTAGCTTCTGCCTGAACGACACCGAAATGGAAGTTCTAATGTTCTCGTGGATTTTCTTTAACAAGTCGCAGTGTGAATGCCTGTTGCGGGCTTTCAAGTCCGACAATCGGTTTAGCGATCCGTCGCCGTCTGATATTTTTCCGTTGCTGTTTCCAGACCTCGAATTTGAAAAGGCAATTTCTTGCCGGGGTCCCCTTAAGCAGATGGGCCTGCTCGATGAGCACCTGGATACAACGATGCGTGTCGATCGTTTTTTGGACGGGCAGTCGGGTGACGACCTCGATTCGCTCTATTTTCAGGTGTACGAAGGCGACTGCGTGCCGTACAAGACGCTCTGCCGTGATAATCCGAAAATTCAGATTGCCTTTAATATGCTCAAGTACGCCCAGAAGGGGCGGGGGCTCAACCTGTTCTTTTACGGCGTCGAAGGGACCGGCAAGACGGAACTTGCCAAGTCCATTGCCAGTAAGCTGCATCGCCCCCTGGTGCTCACCAATATTAGCACGAAGGGAATTCACAGGAATAATCTTGAAAATGAGTCGTTGCAGGAACGCATGGGGAGTATCCTTTTTGCGGCCACCAAGTACAAGAACCAGAAGGCTATTTTGCTTGTCGACGAATCTGACATCATTCTGAACAACTGCGAAAAGGGTGCGCTCAACTTTTTCCTGGAACAGATCAAGGTGCCCGTCATCTGGATTTCGAATATGGTGGAGAATATTGAAAAAAGCACCTTGCGCCGCTTCGACTATTCCATTCATTTTGAACGCCCCGATGCCGAAAAGCGTTTGCAGGTGTGGAAATCGGTGGTGCGCGAACAGGACGCCAAGTCACTTCTGTCGCAAAATACCATTAGGCAGCTTTCGGCAGAATTGCCGATTACAGCGGGAGGCATTACGCAGGCCGTGGCGGGCACGAAGCGCCTTGTCATGGCAGGTTGCGACATTGACCCCGTGCAGAGTGTGCGTACCATTGCCGAGGCGCAGGCGGAACTTCTGAAGTTGGAATTGGAATACGTGAACCGTGACAAGGAAAGTCGCGCACCGCGTTACTTGCTCGATGCAATCAACACCGATGCTGACATGCCCAGGATTTTGAAGACGATGAACTCCTTTGACGCGCGCTGGAAACAGATGAAGGAAGGTGACCGCCCCGATAGCCTGAATATGCTCCTTTACGGGCCACCGGGTACCGGCAAGACCGAATTCGCAAAACACCTTGCGCGAACGCTCAACCGCAAGCTCGTTGTCAAAAAGGCGAGCGATCTGCTGAACTGTTACGTAGGCGACACCGAAAAGAATATCCGCAAAATGTTCAAGGACGCCGAAGAATCGAAGGCGATATTATTCCTCGACGAAGCCGACAGCCTGATTCGCGACCGTAGCGGTGCAAACCACAGCTGGGAAGTGACCCGGGTGAACGAGATGCTTACGCAGATGGAGAACTTCAAGGGAATCTTTGAATCGAATCGCTTTGGCGCGGATTTTTCCCCTCGGTGGCCTGCCCCGATGCCGCAAGGAATATGCGCATGCTCGCCCCCGGCGACTTCAATGCCGCCTATAGCACGCTCCGTTTCTACGATGAAAGCGAACTCACCGCCGATGCCATCTTGAATGCCCTCAAGTCCGAAATCGCCTACAAAGATAGCCGCGAAGGGAGAACCATGGGGCTGTAAAGCTAAATACACGGCACCATATAAATAGGCAAACAGGTTACATCGTCTATTTTTTGGTAGTCCTTTGGGTAGACAATGTATTTTTCAGGAAGGTTT
>JAEEGH010016221.1_pt1 | contig 16048 bp, 9 predicted proteins | sample 9134181 | NCBI WGS metagenome assembly JAEEGH01 (sample SAMN16246544, study PRJNA631951) | gut metagenome | biome: gut microbiome; feature: rumen; material: DP-attached | host: Bos | place: Iran: Karaj | collected 2018-10
AAGGCGTTTCGCCGCCCCAGCGCTCGGCGCGTCGGAACGCGGCCTGCGCCGCCTTAGCGTCACCGGCCATGAGAGCGCACGTGCCGTAGTCCATGAAGACGATCGGGTTGGCGGCGCCTGCCTCGATGCAGTCCGCATACGCCGCCGCCGCCGCGCGGAAGCCAGCTTCGTCCGTGGCGCGTGTGGCCAGCACAGAGGCGCGGCGGTAGGTGAAATCAGGCGAGGAAGGCGCGGCAAGGGAAGCGCCCACGCCGCCGAGAACGGCGGTGAACAGGATCGCGAAGGAAGTAAGCGTGGTGCGCGCAGAGTACTCGGTGCGGTCCATCTCCGCTAGGGCGGAGGTCACGAGCGCGATCTCTTCAGGCGTGAAGTCTTGCGACATTAGGCGCTCTGCGTCGGCAGCAGTCACCGCCGCTCCGTTCACGCCGTAGCGCACGTCGAAGAATTTGCGGATCGCTTGCCTGCGCCTTTCGGCGTCGCGTCCGCGCAATGCCTTGCGGCAACGTGCGAAAGCCGTCGCCTTGCGGTAGGCGGCGTTGCGCGCCGCCACGCGGCGACGCACAGGCGGAGCGAGACGGATCGCAATGAACAGGAGCGGCGGGAGGACGAACAGCAGAACCGACAGCGCGAGATGCGGCAGGAACGGAAGTGCCGCCGCGCCGGATGGATCGAGATCGATCCCGTCAGGCATCGGCAGGACGTCGGCCTCGCCGCCTTCCTCGTCCAGCGCGCCAAGCGTCGCCTGCGCGCCAGCCTTGACCTGTATGGGGATCTTGTCGGTCCGCAAGGTGACATAGGCGCGCTTGCCCAGATCGTAATAGGCAACAGGTATTGACGGGAACTCGCCAGTCCCTGCCTTGACCGCCCTGACGCGCCAGGTGAAACGGCGGAAATCGGCGAAAGTGTCCGTCTTGACAGACCCCGCATCCACCCTGAAGGCGTCATCTTTCACCAGCTTGTCGAGCGCTGGCGGATAGACTGCGGCAAGGTCGGCCGCACCCGAGACGTCAAGCGTGAAGACGAGCGGGTCGCCCGCCGTGCACACGTTGGTGTCGAGCGTCCCGCGCACGGTGAGGTTCGAGCTCAATGCTCCGCAGAACTCCTCGGGACGCCCAGCAGACGGCGGGCCGTTCACGACAATCTCAAGAGGCTTCGTCTCCAGTCGGATCTCGCGAAGTTCAGGCACATGCGCGCGGCGACCGAAGCGGTCACGTCCCTCGCGGACCGCGACGATCATCGGAACCGCGATGCGTACAGGCGGTATCTTGACCGTGCCCTGCGATGCGGCCCGGTAAGGCGCAGTCGTGACCGTGAACTCCCACAAGTTCGTCCCATCCACCTTGCCATGCCGTGCCGTGAACGGGAAGAGCGTCTTCTTCGGTCCCAGCATGGAACGACCAAAGAAGTCGTCATCCATCATGCCGAAGGGATCGCCCATCGACGAGAAGATGTCGTTCGACACGTAGTTGTTCAGCGTGAACGACGGCATGTCGCCGCGCCGCCTCCGCGACTGTCCCTCGAACAGCTGCTTCGGATCGACCGCGGCCAGCGGGCCCGACGACCAGTCCGGAGAAAGGAACTCCGCCTCCATGTGCGGCGCACGCTGGTTCAGGAAAGGCGGCTGGTCGACGAAAGGATCGCCAAGGCCGGGCATCCGTAGCCGCAGCGTGATCGCCGTCTGCTCCGTCACGATGAGGTTGGTAGATGACGCCGAGATGTCAAAGGATGGAGAATAGGCAAGAAGGTGAAAGGTGAAGGGTGAAAGGTGAAAGATGAAGAGGAGGGTGAAAGGTGAAAGGTGAAAGGTGAAAGGTGATGGGTGATGGGTGATGGGTGATGGGTGAAAGGTGATTGGTGAAAGATGGTGGCGTGCCGGGCAGCGGATGCCGAATGTTGACAGACGACAAACGACAGACGACAGACGGCGAACAAGAAGAGAAAGATTTGACACTACCCTCTTCACCTTTCACCATTCACCTTTCACCATTCACCTCACTGAATAACCACCACAGCAACGTCGCGGTGCGACTGACCGGTCTTCGCCCCTGAAAGATGCACGGAGTTGGTCGTGACCGAGGTCGGCTCGATGTTCAGCTTGGAAAGGGCGCGCTCAAGACGCTCCTTGGCGAGACGCTGCTGGCGGCCTTCCATGATCGAAATGCCGGCCAGCAGCCCCCCGGCGAAGCTGAGCGCCACCAGCAGCGCCACCACGGCAAACGCCAGAAACGGGCGGCGGCGAGTTAGCGCAAGGCGCGCTTCCTCCTCCGCGTGCTGCTTCGCCGCCTCAAGGCGCTCGCGTTCCACCGCAAGCGCCTCGCGCTCGAGCCTCAACCGCTCCTCCGCCAGGTTAATGGCCGTATTGTCCAGTTCCTCGCTGTCCATTTTACCTTCCGCTTTCCGTACTTGGTGCTTTGTGCCTTGTGCTTAGTGCGAGGCTAAAGCACCAAGAATATGCGCGAGAGCAACGCACCAAGCACTAAGCACTAAGCACCAAAAAAGTACCTTTCCGCGTTCTCGTAGCAGATGCCCTTCACGAGCCCGCCGATCCACGGGATGTCGCGCGGCAGCTCGCCCGCCTCGATCTCCTTGCCGAGCATCTGGCAGAGGATGCGGCGGAAGTACTCGTGGCGCGTGTAGCTGAGGAACGAGCGCGAGTCCGTGAGCATGCCCACGAAGTTGCCGAGGCAGCCGAGCGCGCCGAGCGCCTCCAGCTGCTTGCGCATGCCGTCCTTCTGGTCGAGGAACCACCAGGCCGCGCCCAGCTGCATCCGGCCCTTCTCGGGACCGTGCTGGAAGCTGCCCATGAGCGTGGCGAGCATCTCGTTGTCCTTCGGATTGAGGGAGTAGAGGATGGTGCGCGGGAGCGCGTCGTTCATCTCTAGGCGGTCGAAGAGCCGCGCAAGCGACTCCGCCACGTTCCACTCGCCGATGCAGTCGAAGCCAGTGTCGGGACCGAGCCGCTTGAACATCTTCGTGTTGGCGTTGCGCAGGCAGCAGTAGTGGAGCTGCGCCGCCCAGCCCGCCTTCGCGTCCGCCGCCAGGCCCTCGTAGAGCCACGCGCTCTTCAGCTTGAGCGCCTCTTCCGGAGCGAGAGCCTTGCCGCCGCGCGCCTTCTTGAATATGCGGCGCACTTCCGCCTCGGTGTACGGCTCGGCGAATATCTCGGTGACGCCGTAGTCGGAGATCACGCAGCCGCACTTCGCGAAGAAGGCGTGCCTCTTCGCCATCGCCTCCAAGAAGTCGTCCCAAGTCTTGACCGGCATCTTCGCGGCCTTGGAGAGGCGGTCAATCCAGTCGTTCCAGGCCTTGAGGTCCTCCACCTTGCTCGCCTTGTCGCTGCGCCACGCCGGCAGTATCTTCGTGCCGAACGGCTTCTTCGCGATCGCGATGTGGTGCTCGAGCGAGTCCACGGGATCGTCGGTGGTGCAGACAACCTTCACGTTGGACTTCTTCATGAGCCCCTGCGCGGAGAAGCTGGGCTTCGCGAGGGCGGCGTTGCACTTCTTCCAGATCTTCTCCGCCGTCTTGCGCGAGAGGCGGTCGGTGACGCCGAAGTAGCGTGCGAGCTCGAGGTGCGACCAGTCGAAGAGCGGGTTCTTGAGGAGCACCTCCATCGTCTCGGCGAAGGCGAGGAACTTGTCGTGCCAGCTGGCGTTGCCGGTGATGAGCCTTTCGTCTATGCCGTTCGAGCGCATCTGGCGCCACTTGTAGTGGTCGCCGCCAAGCCACACCTGCGCGATGTTCTCCCAGCGCTGGTCCGCGGCGATCTCGGCCGGCGGCAGGTGGCAGTGGTAGTCGATGATGGGCATGTTCTCGGCGTAGCCGTGGTAGAGTTCCCTCGCGGCCTTTGTCGTGAGAAGAAAGTCGTCGTTGATGAATGGCATGTCTTTACCTCCTGGTGTCATGAAACGTGTCCATTATAGCACATTTTCCCGCCACCGGAAGTGATTCAGCTGCGGGCAATCAACAGCCAGCAGCCAGTAGCCAGTTGAACTGTCCTTAGGCTAGAATTGCGACACGTGCGCGGAGAGCCTTGACGAAGGACGCGCCGGCGGCGGAGAGGGAGACGCCGTCGCGACGGACGATTCCCACCCGGATGGAATCATCCATCTTGAGAGGAATAGATATGATCTCGGAATTGTACGACTTGCCGTGCGCGCCCGACGATACGGTGAAGCCGTTCAGCCCAAGAACAAGGTTCGTCATCGTGGCGCGGTCGCGCACGCGGATGTTCTTCTTGCGGTCGAGCGAAGGCATCACCTCCTCCGCGAAGTAGAGAGCGTTCTCTATGCCCTGCTCGTACGTGAGGTACGGATAGGCGTCAAGTTCCTGCGGCTTGATGATCTTCTTCTTCGCGAGCGGATGCTTGCGGCCTAGGAACACGTGCGGCCTAGCGGCGAACAGCTCCTCGAACACGAGCTCCTCCTTGCGGAGTATCTTCATGATGGCCCGCTCGTTGCGTCGCGAAAGGTAGAGCATCCCGATCTCGCTGCGGTGGCGCGCCACGTCATCTATGATCTCGCTCGTCACAGTTTCGCGGAACGTGAAGTCGTAGGACTCCGCGTCGTTTTCCTTCACGACCTCCATGAACGCCTCCACCGCGAAGGCGAAATGCTGGCATGAGACGGCGAACTGCGGCCGACGCACGGCCTTGCCGGTGTACTTCTGCTGGATGAGCGCCGCATCGTCGAGAATCTGCCGCGCCGAAGCGAGGAACTCCTCACCCTCGTGCGTCAGCGCCACACCTCTGCTCGAACGCGTGAAGATGGCGATTCGTAGCTCCTCCTCGAGCGTGCGAATGGCCTCGGTCAAAGTAGGCTGCGTCACGAACACGCGTCGCGCCGCCTCGCTGAGACTGCCGCACGTGGCCACCGCATCCGCGTACTTTAGTTGCTGCAACGTCATGGTATCCCTCCTTCTCCAAGAACCTTGATCTGCCTGATCTCCTCGCGACGCCTTTCCACATAGGCGGCAACATCCGTCCCATCAGGCAACACGGGAGTGACGTATGGTGTGCCGCATGCGGCACAGCATGCGCCATCGTTGAGCACCGCTCCGCAAGATGGACACTTCATCTCGAGAAATTCGCCGCAGCATGCGCAGCGGATACCGCCTGTAGGCGAAGCGACGTTGCGCGATGGACGATAGAAAACACGTCCACCTACCACGTACGGCACGTTCGACGGACAATCCCCGTTCGGACAGTATCCGCTGACTGCAACCGTACCCGTGGGTATCGAGATCGTCTCTTTCTTCGTCTCCGAAGATGATTCAAGCGGAACTTCAAGGACTTCAGACAGTTTCTTTACAGTCTCATCAGAAAGCTTCGTCACCATTCCGCCCTCAAACATGGAGATTGCCGACTGCTTGCAGCCGACCATCTGGGCAAGGGACGACTGATTAAGTCCCTTTGCCTTGCGTGCCTCTTTGAACTTGAGGCATATGTCTGTAGGCAGATTTGTCATTCTGATGTCCTGAGGCCGATAGTATGCCCTTTTCCTTTGCGTCTGACAATAGGCAAGTTATCAACAGTTATCAACTAACTTATCACAAGTCTCGTTGTCAACATGCGTTTATAACCTTGTTTATAACATAGTTATCAACAACTTGTGATAACTTGTTGATAAACTTGCAACTATTCCTGCTTTGCGGTGTTTGCGCCCTTCAGTTCGCAATTGGGGAAAATGAAGAGTCTGCAGTCTATTGGACCGTTATAGAAAGGAATTCTGGTTACATAGTACAGATTTATCATTTTAGACAATTCTGGGCTACCTGTTAGGACCGCCCCTATGTAACCTGGGCACTTTTCGTTCATGAAAGTGCCGATTCTTTCGTAGATAGGCACAAGTTCGGCTGGATCACCCAATCTGATGCCATATTCGGGGTTGAAGAACACGCAACCGCGATAGGCACCCGCCTGAACGGCAAAGTCCGGAATCGGAGTGTCACCAAAATCGCACGCCTTGAACTGGATAAAACTAGTCACGCCGGCAGCATGGGCGTTGACCTGTGCGTTATGGACAGCTTCAGGCGATATGTCCGTGGCGATGATTGGAGGAAGTCCTTCGGTCTTTTCCTCTTCCTGGGCTTCAAGCACCATATCCTTCCAAATCTGTTCAGGAGTAGCGCCGAAACGCTGGCGCGGAGCCACGCGCGGAGCCTTTTCTCCAGGAATGATCTGCCCGTATCCCTTTAGCGACATGAAACCGAAATGGGACCTCAATGAACCTGGAGCGCGTCCGATCGCCGCAAGGGCAGCTTCTATAGCAGGAGTGCCTGAGCCGCACATCGGGGAGATGAACGGCGTCTTCCTGTCCCACTTCATCGCATCTATGCATGCGGCGGCAAGCGTTTCCTGCATCGGCGCGGAACCTGGAATCTTGCGATATCCACGCTTGGAGAGTGGAGTACCGCTCGTATCCAGATAGATGATCATCCTGTTGTCTTCCCAATGCAGGAAAACGGCAGCTCCGCGGTCGTAGTCGGAACCGGAATCAGGACGCCGGTTGCATTTCATCCTAATGCGGTCGACGATAGCATCTTTGGTCACTAGTGACGGAAGACGCGTGTCGCGCACGGTATCGTTGTGGACGATAGACGAAACGGAGAAATAGCCGTCTGCCTCAAGAAGGTTTTCCCAGTCTATCGAAGCAACGAGATTATACAGTTCCCGCACGTGTCGGCAAGTTGCCCTCAAGAGAGGAACGAGAACGCGGTGTGCCGTTCGCAGCCTGAGATTGAGCTTGAACACGTCCCTAATGGAACCCTTGACTACTACAATGTTCTCCGTAATGTCTATAGGAGCGTAGCCAAGTTCCCTAACTTCCCGTTCAACCCACGGCGCAAGGCATTTTGCGCACGAAAGTATGATCGGATAAGATTTATCCGTCCAGATCTTCACGATTCTCTACCTGCAGGTCAGTTGATGCGAAGCGGCATCATGACATAGAGGAACGGGACAGAGCACTTGATCAACGCCGGCGACGAACCGTTGTTCAATTCGATGGTGACTTCATCCTCGTCGATAGCCTTCAGAGGATCCATCACGAAGTTTGGATTGAACACTATGTCGATCTTCTCGCCGTCATACTTGATGGGGACGATATCGCGGACTTCGCCGACCTCCGCGGCGCGCGACGACACGATCAACTGGTTAGAGTCGAAGGTGAGGCGCGTGGAATTCGACTCTTCCATTGTCATGACGCTTGCGCGGTCAAGCGCAGAGAGAAGAAGCTGCCTGTCAACGGTGATGTGCTCGGCGCACGAAGCCGGAATCACCTGGCGGTAGTTGGGATACACCTCGTCAAGAAGCTTGGAATAGACTTTCGTCTCGCCCATCTTGAACGCGATCTGCGTCTTCTCGATGGTGATGCGAACGTCGCCGTCAGTCGAGAGAGACCTCTGAAGCTCGTTCACGACCTTAGACGGCAGAATCACATCCTTTTCGGCTTCCTTCGGCAACTCGATCTCATGCTCGACAAGAGCGAGGCGCCGCCCGTCGGTGGCAACCGTCGTCAGCTTTCCTTCGCGGAAAGACATCAGAACGCCCTTGAGCGTCTTTCGGGTATCGTCCTGCGAAGCGGCATATGCCGTCTTGCGGAGCATCTCACGCAAGGTGACCTGCGGAAGCACGTACTCGAAGGAATCGCTGTCCGTAGGCAAATTCGGATAATCGACAACCGACATTCCCGTAATCTTCGAAGTAGAGGAACCGGCCTTTATGACGGCCCTGTCTTCAGCGTCAACCTCCACCTCGACCGTTCCCTCTGGAGCCTTTGCAATCGTGTTGACTAGCAACTTGGCAGGAAGCGTAGTGGCACCTTCGTTCTCGACCTCGCAGCCGACGCTGCACCGGATCGAGATGTCCAGGTCCGTAGTCGTGAGGAAGAGATCCTTCTCCTTCGCTTCTATCAGAATGTTCTGGATGATCTGGAGAGCGCCCTTTGACGGAACCACGTTCTGGACCGTCTTGAGTCCCTCAAGAAACTGAGACCTCGTTATTTTGAACTTCATAGACAACTCCTTTTGGCTGTTCTTTTCTGCCGTTGTTTGAAGGCGACACTATTTTACCCTAATACGGTTATGAAAGTAAAGCATGAATAATAGTATTATTAAGAGAGTTGATAGAGTTCATAAAACGGTGTTGTCCTTGTTTTGAAGGGATTTTAGCGTTCGGAGGATGTAGACAGCATGTGGAAGAAACTGTTGACATCTGTAGACATGTTGGCGGCGACCGGCGAGCTGTTGACAAGTGGTAGCTTTATCGACATGTTGTAGAACGCGAATCGACATCTTGTCATTCCAGCACGTCAGACGGTTTTCTGCCCATCTGGGAGACTATCTCCTCAAGCGATTTCTTCAGATCCGGCTCAACGTCTATCCTCTTCTGGATCGTCTGTGCGCCGTGGAGGACGGTGGCGTGCGTCTTGTCAAACGTCAATGCTATCTCCTTGAGCGACTTGGACGTAAGCTTGCGGGAAAGGAACATCGCAAGCTGTCGAGGCGTAACAAGGGTCTGCGTGCGCTTCTCCGATATTATGTCTGCCAGCGTCACCCCGAAGTACGTGGCGACAGTCTGCATGATGTCGTTTATGGAAAGCGCCTTTATGGTCTTTTCTTCCTCGATTGAATCCTTCAGCAGATGCTTCGCGATCTCGATCGTGAGAGGAATGTCTCCCTGCATGGACATGAATGTGACTATCCGCGCAAGAGCACCTTCTATGGCACGCACGTGCGAGCGTATGTTCTCCGCTATGAACTTGAGTATTTCCTCTGGAATGATCTTTTGCGTGACTTGAGCCTTCGCCTTCAGGATGGCGAGACGCGTCTCGTATGAAGGCGACTCGATTTCCACCACCATGCCTTGCTGGAAACGGCTAGTGAGTCTCTCTTCGCATCCCTTCAGGTTCTTCGGCGCCACGTCGCTCGTGATGACCACTTGCTTGTGGTACAGCATGAGCGAATTGAACATGTGGAAGAACTCTTCCTGTATCTTTTCTTTGTCGGCGATAAACTGCACGTCATCCAAAAGTAGCACGTCCACCTTGCGGTACCGCTCACGAAAAGCGTCTATTGATGCGTTCTGTATGGAATTGATGTATTCGTTCAGGAACGTCTCTGATGTGATGTAGCATACCGACGCTGCAGGAGAGTGATCTAGCACATAATGTCCGATTGCCTCCATAAGATGCGTCTTGCCCAATCCAGTTCCGCCATAGATGAAAAGAGGATTGTACGAAGTGCGGCCAGGTCCTTTCGCTACTGCCGTAGCTGCAGCGTGCGCGAATGAATTTGATGGGCCTCTCACGAAGTTCTCGAATGTATAATTCTCGTGAAGCGGCATCGTTGACGGAATGCCGCGCACGTGAGAAGCCGAAATGCGTTGGGTGTCGGTCGACTTCGATCGCGCAAGCTGCGGTGATGCCGCAGAGATCGTAGAAGACTTGGAAGTCTGCCTTACCGCAAACTTTACGTTCATTTCATCCGAAAGTCCCGCTGCCCTCAATGCACGTTCCATGGGTTCGGCAAGCTTGCTTCCGATCCACTCCACCTCAAACTCGTCGGACAATCCAACCATAAAGGTGTTGCCTTCGATTCCATGCGAAGTGAACATTGGAATATAACGCTCAAGCTGGCTGCGTTCCTGATCCGTAGTCGCCATCCGGCGCAACAACGAAAGGGCGTTGCGCCAAAGCTCTTCTGAAGTTTTTTCTGTTTCAAATTCTGACATGTCTCTGGTCCCTCTTTGGAACGGCGCCTATTTAACCATAATTCGGGACGAAATCCACGCAGAAGAAATAATCATATGTCGACAGCTTATCAACAAGCGGTGTTGATAACTTCGTCTATCTATGGCGTTACTTCACGCGCCTAAAGAACTTTTTCATTTCTTCTGGGGTAGAACATGCCAAAAGCGTCTCACGATCATCGTCATTATGGAGAATTTGGCTTATGAAAGCCATTAATTGAAGATATGGTGCCTGAGCTGATTCCGGAACGAGCGTGAGGACGATGATTTGTATCTTTGAATGGTCAATAGTCTCGTAGTCGGGTATGATTCCATTCTCGTTTTCGGAGTTATCGACAATCGCAACGGCTCCAATGATATGATTGACGCCATCGGTCCTTCCATGTGGAACTGCAATGCCGCGATCAAGTCCTGTGGGCATTGATTCTTCCCTTGTGAAGACAGCTTCCTTAACCTTCTCGGGATTGACTAGGTTCTTTGGAAACTCTGTAGCGAGAATGTCAACAAGGCTTTCGATTGCTTCCTTCTTTGAGTATGCCCTAAATGCCGGAAGCATCGCGAAGTTCTGCACATAGCGGGAAGCCAACGCGCTTGCGGCAATCTTGTCGGTGTCTTCCTTCTTCGGAATTATGTTCTCCACCATGTCATTCTTCTTCTTGATCTTAGACAACTTTGTTGCCAGTTCGTTCATCTGGCTGGTTACTTCCATCCATGCCTGCTGGATCACTGCTTCTTCCGATGGTGTGCACTCGATTCGTATCTTCTTTCCTTCCCAGCGCAGAGACAGTTCGATGGCGTCCATCGATATCTCCCAGATCGCCATGTTGTTTTCGTGGGCGAGCCTGATGGTGAAGAATCCTTCGTGGCGAAACTCGTCGACAAGCTTCCTCTGCATGATCTGCGCAATCTGCTGATCAGGCAGCTCGAACATTATCTCTCGCGAGTCGTCCATGGATTTCTTCGGATGCCGCACGCCGCGCCGCTTGGACGCGAAAAGCCCGACAAGGGCAGGAGGCGCTATCACTGTCGTGATCAGCGTCATCATGATGCCTATACCGAAGATCTCCTGCGAGAGGAACCCGTTGGAGAGGCCCAGTCCGGCGATGATGAGCGCCACCTCGCCGCGCGGCACCATCCCGGCGCCTATCCTCATTCCGCCCAGGAAGTTGAATCCGCAGAACCAGCTCGGCAACGCGCACCCGATGACTTTCGCAAAGATTGCGAGCACAGTATAGATTCCGCCGAATACCAGAACCGGCTTCGACGTCAGCGCGTTCACGTCCACCATCATGCCCATCACGCAGAAGAAGATAGGAACAAGGAACGTGTAGACAGGCGCCAGCGTCTCCTGGATCATGTGCTTCAGGTCCGTCCTGCTCAGGGCGAGGCCGGTCACGTAAGCGCCGATGATCATGGCTAGCCCCATGAACTCGAAGAAGCCCGCAAGTATCATCGAAAGGCCGAACGCGAGAGTTGCTATCGCCTCTGGGCTCTTCAGCAGCTTTAGCATCCAGGATATCTTTCGTGCTATGAGTACGCCGATGAGAGTGGCTCCTAGCCATACGCCAAAGGCCTTGACTGCCACCATGCCTATCTTCTCCCATGGAACGCCCGTCCCGGCGCCAGCTGTCCCTGCGGCTGCAACCGTCGCGCCGATGACGCCGTTTCCGATCGCGAGCACTATCAGGCCAAGCACGTCGTCGATCACGGCGCCGGCCATGATGGTCACGCCTTCCTCCGAGTCCATCTTCTTCCGCTCGGAGAGGATGCGGGCCGTTATTCCCACCGAGGTTGCGGTGGACATGATGCCCATGTACATGGGTGCAGCCTGCATGATGGCCTGTCCGATGGGCATCGTGGCAAGGTTTCCGAACGCGCCAGGAAAGAACTTCGGAAGCAGGAACACGGCGCACAGGTCGCCAAACACAAAGCTGAAGATCACGCCACCAAGGCCGACGAGCGAACCTACGAACGAGTACTTCAGGAACATCTTCAGGTTCGTCTCGAGTCCGGATAGGAAGAGAAGTATGATTGATGCGAGGGTGGCGATGCCGTAGAGCGCCGGCGACGTGGCATCGAACATGACGCCATGTCCTGCGATAGTCCCGAACATTTGCGATGCCGGACCGCTCGCCGCGGCGTTCATGGCCTTAAGCGCCGCGCCGTTGAAGAGACCGTTCCGGAACACTCCGTCGCCGATGCCGATGCCGCCCAAGGCCCACGGGCCTATCAAGATGCCGGCACCCAGTTCGCCGAGGATGGATGGCAGCTTGAATATGGAAAACAGCGAACCGCCAAGCTTGGCGGCGAAGATGATGACGCCAATCTGGAAGACGAGAAACATCATCTCCTCGACACGCGGGAGACCGAAGTTCGGATAAGCGGGAATGAACGCCTCTCCGGCAAAGACTCCAGTCACGGCCATGATAGCCGCAGCCATCAGAAACAACCTGTTTTTCATACGCGGCTATTATAGCATATTTCCGCTGTCCGTACGTCCCGTGGTCTTAATTGGAGGTTCCACACTTTTTGCGGATGATGGTGCTGGTTCAAGCCGACACAATTTCAAACTCCGATTTTTAGGGCTTTCACTACCGCTCCGCAGAATACGATAGCGCCTTGCAGGCATGAAATTCCCCTCAAAAAACAAAGGAAACTACAGGTTCTTCATGGTGGCAAACTGGAGCATCGCGTCGCCATGCCGAGCGGAGCGGTAGCGAGAGCCAAAGAAATCGGAGTTGATTCCATTTAGGGAACTGCAAAGAGATTTTCACTTTAACGCATAACATTAATCTAATCGGTATTCGGGCCGCGCTTGATCAGGATGGCCAAGACCGCAATGTCGGCAGGATTCACGCCAGGAATGCGGCTTGCCTGCGCAAGAGTCTCCGGGCGGCATTTCTTCAGCTTCTCGCGACTTTCGAAACGGACCGCTAGGCATTTGTCATAGTCAAGCCAGCTGGGAATCTTCACCGACTCGTCCCGCTTGGCCCGTTCGGCGGCAATCATTTCCTGACGTATGTATCCGTCATAGTGGGCTCGTATCTCGATCTGTTCCGCAACATCGTCTGGAATCTCATAAGGCGAGTCGCCATTCTCGAATGGCAGGCTAAAGATTTCGTCCCGATAGCTGGCACCGGGATGCTGCAGCATGCTGAGCAATGTCTTTCCGCTTTCGGATGACGTTGTCCTCAACCGCTCCAGTTCGGCTTCGATGAAAGCATGTTGCCTGTGCGTTGCCTCACGGATCTGCGGCGGCAGGACTCCGACACGGTCGGCCGCCTCGGCAAGCCGATAGCGGGCATTGTCCTGTCGGAGAATCAGCCGCCGTTCGGCGCGAGACGTGAACATCCGATACGGCTCGTCAGTTCCCTTGGTCACCAGGTCGTCGATAAGCACGCCTATGTAGGCATCCTGCCGACTGAAAACAAGCGGGTCTTCACCTCTCAGCATAAGGACGGCATTGATGCCAGCCATGATCCCCTGGGCGGCAGCCTCCTCGTATCCTGTCGTCCCGTTCACCTGCCCGGCAAAGTACAGACCCTTGATGCGCTTCGACTCCAAGGTATGCTTGAGCTCGCGGGCGTCTATCCCATCGTATTCGATCGCGTACGCGTACGCTAGGAACTCCGCGTTTTCAAGTCCAGGGACGGAATGGACAAGCTCCTCCTGGACGTCGCGCGGGAGACTGTTAGACAATCCGTTTGGATAGATGATCGTACCTGCACGGTCTTCAGGCTCGAGCATCACATGATGGCTGTCCGCATCCTTGAACCGGACTATCTTGTCCTCGATGGATGGGCAGTATCTTACGCCTGTCCCGACGATTGCTCCTCCATACAGGGCGCTTCTAGAGAGATTGCTCCTGATGATCTCGTGGGATGCTGCAGTTGTGTGCGTGGCAAAACAGGACATCCTGATTGAATTGACTGGCCATGGAGCATGCGCAATGTGCCATGTGGCACATATGCGGCCGTTGGCAACATCCTGTGCACCAGATTTGCGGACGCAATAAATTGCGTCCCTCCCGAGGGCGTCACCGCTCGTTGGCGCGTCAATGCGGGAGGGTCGCAGCTTGCTGCGACCGCATTCCACGTCCTCTAGATCGTGATTGTGCCACGTGGCACATTCGCTCTCACGTTCTCTTCCGTTAGGCGTGTGCCACATGGCATATGTGCAGTCATCGACCTCGGCTGTAGCTTGACCATCGGCACCGCCCTGCGCACCAGATTTGCGGACGCAATGAATTGCGTCCCTCCCGTTGGCGCCCGCTATTAGCAGATCTGAGCGGGAGGGTTGCAGCTTGCCGCGAGCGCATTCTGAGTTCTCGGAATTGTGCCACGTGGCACAATCGCTTTCGCATTCTCCACCATTAGGCGTGTGCCACGTGGCACAATTCGAGAGAAGATGGCGGGTGCGGAGGGAGAAAAATGGCGGATTCTCTTCGCCAGGCTGGGGTGTTGTCTTTGAGAAATCGATAGATGAGGCCTTGAGCCGAGGTGGCGTCCCAGTCTTGAGCCTTGTAAGATGAAAGCCAAGACTTTCAAGGGATTCGCTAAGGGAGTTGGCAGCGGGGCGTCCATCGCCACCAGATTCGGTGGCGTCTTTGCCGATGAAGATGCGACCGCGGAGCGATGTGCCCGTCGTGAGAATTACCGCAGAAGCGGGGATGAACCCGTGGTTGGCCGTGTTCACTCCGGAGATCCTTGAGGATGTCCCGTCGGTTTCCAAGGCGGTTACAAGGTCTTCCAGAACGACAAGATTGGCTTGCGAGAATATGACGGTCTGCATGCGCTTGGCATATTCCTTCTTGTCGCATTGGGCTCGCGTTGCACGGACGGCTGGTCCGCGGCTGAGGTTCAGCGTCTTCTCCTGGAGCGAGGTGAGGTCGGCGTTGAACCCCATTTCGCCACCCAATGCATCGAGCTCGAAGACAAGATGGCTTTTCGCCAGTCCGCCAATCGACGGATTGCACGGCATGCGGGCAATCGCATCCGCAAGACCCGTCACCAGCAGGGTTGGCATCCCCATCCGGGCCGCGACAAGGGCCGCCTCGGCACCTGCGTGCCCGCCTCCGACAACGATGATCTGTGGTCTGAAATCCATGGCGGGTAGTATACCAAAAAGTGTGGACACTGGGAGTACCGAGGCCAGCGGGACCACCGGGACCACCAAGACCACCGAGACCGCCGAGACCACAGGGAGTGGCGAGAGAAGAATCGAGTTTGGGAATGGGATTGATGCTAGGGGTTTGCTTGACAACTCCATCGCCAAGATGGCAACTTGCCATAAGGTTGAATCCATGCGGTCACAACACATTCAAAATATTAGCTCTTCCAACAACCCCTGGTGGTCTCGGCGATCTCGGCGATCTCGGTGGTCTCGGTAGTCCTGGCTGTCTCGGCAGTCCCAGTGGTCCCGGTCAGGTCCCGGCGGCCCCAGCACTCTCGGCACTCCCGGTGGTCGTCCTTGGCGCCGTACCTAGCCACACAAGCCAACATCGTCCATCCCACCCACCTGTGCCGTGCCTGACGCCGCGTTATCAACAACTTTCAACATCTGCCATTGATAATGTTATGCGATAAAAGAAAAAATGCAAGGCCGATTTCTCCCTTTAAAATAAGGCATTGCGCATGTCTTTGAGAAAAGCGAGAAAAAGATATAAAAAATGTGAGGTGGCTTATCTACTACTTATCAACAATTGAAGATTGCAAGTTTATATCTTAGGGAAGGGGTCAATTCTCGAAAATTCAGCGCGATTCCTGCAAAGAGGGCATAGAAGGGGAGCGCGACGGGCGATTAAATTGTGTTTTTGAAGGAGAGTTGTAGACAAGTTCTTGGAACTTGTCACAACATGCGTGTTAGACATCACTGCGGCACGGGGCCTTGAGGCGTCCTGTCGCACGCGAAGGTGACCGGCGCGAGCGATGGCTTGGAGCGCGGACGTTCCGTGCGCTTCCATGTGCCGTCCGGCTCCTGCACGAACAGACCCGGGTACGTCGCCACCGGGAACTGGGTATTGCGGGGCTTGTCCTCCACTATTAGGCGGTCCGGCGCCACGCCTTCCTCCACCCAGCGGACAATGGCGCTGCGCCCGTACGCGGAGCAGGCTTTCCCCATGCCGCCCTGCGTGGCACGACCCTTGCCGCCGCCGTGGGCGACGCCCGGCGCGCAGAACAGGCGGCAGTGCTCCATGGCCTTTTCAAGCCCGCCCTCGAACGCGCAGATCCGTTCGTAGTGCTCGACGATGGGCAGCGGCGAGATCGTCTGGTCCTCCCAGCCCGCGATGACGATCATCCG
>JAEEGH010016223.1_pt1 | contig 16047 bp, 19 predicted proteins | sample 9134181 | NCBI WGS metagenome assembly JAEEGH01 (sample SAMN16246544, study PRJNA631951) | gut metagenome | biome: gut microbiome; feature: rumen; material: DP-attached | host: Bos | place: Iran: Karaj | collected 2018-10
TCTATCAACAGGTACAGAGAAAAGTTCTCAATCGTGATTCTGTTAATTTTGGTTACAATCATAACACAATCACTCGTATTTGATATTACGAATAAGTTTTATTCAACTATACCAATAGACCTTGCCATCCCTTCGTTCACAACCACGAAATTGGCATCAGGGATATGCCAACACTTTAAGAAAGGGTGCAACTGACGGTGAAGGTCGCTGCTTAGATTGACAATCCAATTCTCTTTCGACTGTTTGATTACAAGGTAGAGCCAATAGTGTGCACCTTTGTAATCAATATCTTTCAATGGTTGGGGTAGTTCATCAAAAATCTTAGGTCTGCGCTTTAGTTTTGCCGCATTAAGCAAAGAAATGCTGTTTTGGAACTTCTCACGAATATCAGTCATATAACCATTATAGTCTTCGTGCTTGTCTTGGCAAGGTGCTGTTGTCTTTGCTTCAAGCAAAACTATCTTGCGGCTGCCCTGAGCCTGTACGAATTCCACAATCTTCACTCCTTGTAGTTTAGCAACAAAGGGTGATTTCTCTATCATATAGCAGGCATCCTCTTCATAGAGAATACGCATGCCCGACTCTTCTAGTATCTTTCTCATTCTGCGCCAATCTCTTGTTTGTAAAGTCTGATGCTTTCGTTCACAATGGCATTCTCCGGCATTTCCTCAAACAAGTCAAAACGCTCTGCTGAACCATTCTCAAACGACCACGTAGGAATGCTCATCTGATGTTGTTGGGCCAAAACATAGAGTTTTTTAATAACAAAATAAGAATGCGATGAAATGAAAAACTGCAGGCCGCCTTTGGCGAGTTCATAGACTATATCAATGAAGCGCGATATCATCTCGGGATGCAGATTAGCTTCAGCCTCGTCGATGATCACGATACTGTCTTTTGACAGATAGTGGTTGCCCAACAATGCATCGAGAATAGATATTTTCTTGACACCCTCGCTGGTAATTGAGAGATTGAACTTCTTGTGGTTCTCACCAAAGAAGAACCAGGCTTTCTGTTTCTCGTCATAACCTATACGACCACCAATAAGGGTCTCCAAACTCTTTCTGGCATTAGCAAAACTCTTTACATTACGACCTTTTGTTGTGGGTCGCAGAGCCTTGGCAAGGTCATAGTAGGCATCGTCAAATCCGAACGAGCTGAAGTTATCACGTGCCTCTAAAATAACATCACGCAGCGACAGGATTTCTTTTGCCGGAATGAATATCGTATTGTCGGACTTTTGCTCAAAAGTATTGCTTACCGTTGCCACATTCTTGATGGTAGAACTGCCGAAACCATAGGAAAACACCTCATTCTTGGAACTCTTCATTTTGAACGAAAGGGCAGTATCGCCTTTCTTTACTAGTTCACCAAGAGAAGGGGTTTGGAAGGTCCAATAAAGCTTATCGGACAATATTTCTTTCTCACTTCTCTGTTCCTTGCCGCGACGATAGATTTCAACTGTACGAAGAGCAGCGTATAGCGCTTTCAGCAGAAAGGTTTTACCACTGCCATTATGACCGATGAACAGGTTTATACGTCCAAGGTCACTACATTCAGCCTTATCAATCGGGCCAAATGATGATATTTCAACACTCTTAAGCATGTTTTATTATTTTATCTATATATAACGATTCTTTCGTTTTCTTATTGCTTTAAAATTCTATGAATCTCATATACACGATTTTAATAGAGATTATCTTTCTGCTTTTCCTAAAACCTCTATCAATCCGCCATTATCTACAAGTTAACAGCCTACATCCAATGTTAATTGTAAATACTGTTTCCTTTCGCTGCAGCTATAATGGCTTGATACTTGACGACTTTCAAACGGTTGAATGCCTCCATACCCAATTCGGGAAAGGCAACGATTTCTTGTTCCACGGTCTGACTGCCCAATAAAGCGGTCACAGGCGGGATGATGGCAAAGACAGCATTGTGCTTGGCCAAAGCCTTCACGGTTTCCTTTGAAATAGCACCCTTGCCCAAGTGCATTTTCACACCATGTTTCGAAAGCGGCTCAAAGGTACATTCTATCTCCACTTTGTTGCTTGAAGTAGGCCCAACACCAGCAGGGCTAACCGCCGTATGGAAGATAACGGAACCCTGCAAGTCAATACCTAATTGGTCAAGCGTTCCCTCTTCTGCTGCCTTCACGATTTTGGGTAGCACTGCATCACGGCCTGTATAGATGTTGCCTGTGATGGTCACCACATCGCCAACTTTCAATTGGCTGATAGCTTCTTCGCTTAATGGTGTAGTCAGTTCAATTATTTTTGGCATATATTCATAATCTTGTTAATCGAAAACTTTTCTTTCCCTATTTCTTCTATAACCTCGTCACATTCTTTTTGAGTCAAACCACCATACATGGCAAGTCCACGGAACTTTTCTTCCAACTCATCTTGTGTAAGCGGATGCTCTGGTTCGCCTTTTGGATATAGACACGGTGCTTCATATATGTTCCCGTCCTTCAAATAGATAGTCACGCGAGCTCCTCTCACAGCAGGTGACTGGGCTGTCAAGTTCTCATCCTCGATAACACTTACTTTACGTGTTAGATTCTTAATCCAATAGTCATCAAGATTTGCTTCATTATAATCAGCATATCCAGCCCTACCCTTCACAATAGCCAATGCCACAGCGTATGGCGTACTAAGTTTGGCAGAGCTGATACCCATAATTTGTGTGTGGTCATGGCTGCCAACGGCAAGTTTGTATGTGTGGACCTCAATTCTATCAATTTGATCAGGTTTTAGATTGAGGTCGTTTCGCATATCAATCGTTGCATCGATAGCAGGATGGCAATGGCGGCAAGCCGCATGTACTTTCTGATAGATGCCCATGATAGCATAATCATTATTGCCGAAATCTGTCAGAAACTCAGGCTTGGGTGTATCCGTTAATGCTGCAAGGAATCCTCGTTTGCCACCAAGAATATCATCAGGACCTGGCATGGCCAGTTTCCCCACTTGTGCCGCCACCTCACCAGCCAATGCAGCACGACCCAGATTATAGGGCTTCATTTCCGATGCCTGTTCCTGTATTTCCAACACACCCGCCGCACTGCTTACGGCACAAGCCAGCGTCGATTTCATTTGCTCCGTGTTATAACCGCAAGCAAAGGCTATACCCATCGCTGAGCCTATCGTTCCACAGGTTCCCGACACATGATAGCCCCGCTCTTTATGACCAGGCTGAATAGCTCTTGCGCATCGCACCGCAACTTCATATCCCATCACAATGCCACGAAGCACACCGTCGGAATGTAAATCTTCTTTCTTTGCGACATCAAGCACTGCTGAAACAATGGAAGCACCCAAATGAATCATTCCATGCCGATGACCATCGTCCAGTTCGAGTACATGAGCAGCAAAGCCATACAAAAAAGCAGCACTTGGTGCTGCTGTAATCAACTCGGGATGTTTTTCCTCAAGGTATTTGGTTCCTCCTGCTAATACACCAAGGTAATCCAGCAAAACCTTTCGTGCTTGCTGCATTACATTGTATGGTATTGATTGCGCTTTACAGACAATACCTTCAATAAACTTGTCAGTAATATTCATGAAAAATTAATGGATAATTCGCGATAATTAACGTTTACATCAAAACAACCTCTTCGATTCTATTTCAGCCAAACGACCTTCCTCGAAAGCCACAATATTTTCAACCGCATCAGCCATCATTTGATGGAATGCTTCGTATGAGAGTCCTCCAATATGAGGAGTAAGAATTACATTATCCAACTCCGACAACTTGTAACCTTCCTTGATGGGCTCTTCATAATGTGTATCCAATGCGGCACCAGAAAGATGTCCTGACTGCAAAGCATCGTAAAGGTCATCGGGATTGATGAGTTTGCCCCGTGCAGTATTGACGACAATCGCACCATGCTTCATTACAGAAAGCATTTTACTGTTCAACATTTCTGTGTTTTCCTTGGTCAATGGACAATGGAAGCTAAGTATGTCGGCTACGGGTAACATAGCTTCAAAACTATCATAATAAGACAGACCCAATCGTGATTCCACTTCCTCTGTTTGGCGGAAAACATCAGTATATACCACCTTTGCACCAAAAGGCTGAAGCATCTGTGCAACCAAACGACCAATATTCCCCATGCCCACCAATGCCACGGTTTTGCCTTTCAATTCACGGGTGGTCACACCAACTTGTTGTTTTTTCCACACGCCCTGATGGGTCTGTTGGTTGATCTGTGGCAATCGTTTCAGACAGGCAAGTATTAAAGTAAGCGTATGCTCTGCCACGCTTTGTGCATTCACACCCGCATTGACATACACTGGAATGTTTCGTTGCTTGATAGCTTCCACATCCAGCATCTCGGTTCCTACCCCTGTGCGTTGAATCATTTTCAGGTGCTTTGCAGCAGAAAGAACACCTTCATCAATCGGCAGACGTCCACTGACCAGCAGATAGTCGGCATTGACTGCCTCGCGTGCAAGGCAATCATAGTTCAACTCATCAAGTGTCTTTACTTCGAACCCTTCGGGAACAGCACTTTTAAGTATTTCCCAAGGGATGCCTGTGTATCTAGCAGTATGTAATACTAACATTATTCTCTTATTGTTGCGGAATTAACAAAGTATGAGATATAACCTTAAAGAATGAACATATTCGTATATGCATAACGTAAACGCCATAGGTTTTGATCACCAATATCTTTGAGTTGCTTCTTAGGGAACTTATATGCTTTCGAAACTATAAAATCATTTTTATCTCCTCACCATGCCCAGCACAAACAACCTTGCCCTCTGTCAATTTCAATATTTTATCCAGTGATTGTTTTGCCAATATACGGTCACCTCCGGGAAGTTTGGTTACGACCTTGACGTCAGGAATATACGAATCACCGGTAAACACCCAATTGCCAACAATATATGTTAAACAACTGGGACAATGGCCAGGAGTAGCATAAACCTTCATGCTTATTTCTGGATATAATTCGATACTCTCATCATCGTTTAATACTATCACTTCTGTACCTTCATATACAAACGGCAACTCGTGATATTTCGAAAAATTCTTTTTTTCATCATATAGAGCAACTACTCCATACTCTGTCGTATAGACACGACATTCCGGATATGCCCTGTGCAATGCATTAATTCCGTAAATGTGATCGAAGTGTGTATGCGTCAAAAACACTCCCCGTACCTGAACCTCCTCTGGAACAGCATCGGCAACTCTATCGAAATCGCCGATGTCTATTAGCCAGCAGTAGGAATAACACTCGTCATATAGCAGATAAGTGTTTGAAGTAAAGATGTGGTTAACTATCCTTCTAACCTCCAGCATTAACCCATGAAATCAAGGATATCCTGAACGGTTTTGATCTCTCGGATTTGCTCGCCAGTAAGCTTCTTGCCACATTCTTCATCCATCATAACGATGAGCGACAACTTGGCCATCGAATCATACTCAGGGATGGAAGACAATTCCATTTCAGGTTTCAGTAAACCTTTGTCCAACTCGAGCATATCCTCGAGCATTGCAATTTTTTCTTCTTGTGTCATTTTCTTTATCTTTTAATAAATTATAGATAGGTTCTTGAAATTTATATAGTATAATGAGGTATATTAATATACTTGTAATACCCATCTTTTGTTCTTGTCCAATGGAAAAGAATTACCCTATGGGATTTTTTAAAGCCAATGAGTTCATGTAACTTTATTGAAGGAATATTATCGGGTTTGATACATGTACCTACTTTGTTATTCTGTACATATTTGGGATTCAAGTTTTTAACTGTGTTATACAAAAGGTAAAGCCCCAGCCCGTTTCTTCGAAACTTTTCATCAGTAAGCAGTTCTATATGCTCGAAATCACAGTTTTTAACTTTAAAGAACATAGAATCTTTATATCGATACGTTCCGTAATGCCAAGCCACTATTTCGTTGTTATCTTTTACAATAGCCCATGCCTCTCCTTCGGCTTGCAACATCTGATTTACATTCCATTGGCACTTATACCGATCCTTATTTTCAGGTGTCAATTTCACTAATTCGCATCCTTCAGGCAAAGGTCGTAATAGTTTTTGAGCTTTATTCAACAATTCCGTTGAATCCGCATAAAAAACATAATAATCACGTATTGAATGCTTTATTCTACTTAGCAAACGCCTTATTCCATTAATTGAATTCATATCAGTTCGTTTTATTAACGAATTTATACCAATGCTTTTAACTTAGGCCACCATAACCTTTCAATCCCCATTATTTCAAAAGTACCATGATATGGATTATGATTACCCTCTATAATTTCGACACTATTATTAGTGATAGCAATATCCCAACCCACATATCTCACTTGTGGTATCATCTTTGCAGCTTTTGTTACAACTTCCAATACATTATCCCACAGTGGAATTCTCAAACCGACAACCAACTTATCATAACCTGGGTGATAAAAATAGTTATCACTATACAACACTTCGTTGATTCCTGGTCCCTCTATGACACCATACTTGATTGAAATAGGATAAGCAATACAACCATTGGCGGTGTCTGTTATTGCATCACCAGTACCCACACGATATTTCGCTTTTAAAATATGAACCTCGCCTTTTTTATCAATCATGGTGTAAATCCTAAACGTGCTAAGTGCTGTAGTTCCAAGATAGATATCATCGTGTGCCTTGATACATTCCTCTATCAACATATCATCTTTTACCAGATGATTATAAAGTGTTTTCAAGTCCTCTTCTGAAACTCCACTCATGGAATGTTTTTCGATACCTTCGCCTTCCTGACCACCAACAGGTTTTGCAATAAACACTGGGGTTTTGTTTACGAAATCCTTAAAATCACCAAATGAAGACTTAGGAGCATATAACCATGCTCTTGAAACCAAATTTTTAAATAAATTCAAGGCTTCTGCCTTGTTCTCTAAGAAGTGAATATACTCAGGATTATTTACATGATCTTGCAACCAAAATGCTTTTTCCAATGTAAAAAACCTCTTTTTTTCATACTTGGACATTGTGTATCCATTGCCTTTTACAACATAATCATCAATGCTGAATCCCCAGCGCAAATTGCTGATTACATAATCAATGAATACTTTTACCCATTCGCTTTTTCGAAGTCCAATTTTACATGTATAGAGTTTTATTCTTTTTACTCTATTTTTTAAACGACCTAACATAGTAATTTTTTTTATTTGACTCTTATAAACAAGCACCACCATCAATAAGTATGCTGGTACCTGTGATTGTTTTCGTTGCGTCACATAATAAGAAAGCTATAACGTTTGCGACCTCGTAAGGATCAGAAGGACCTAATGGCGCAACGAAGTCTGACGCTCCCGCAGCTGCATTGATTTCTCTGGCTTTCATGGCAAGTGGAGTTAGCACCTCGGCCGGCATGACTGAATTGACTCTAATTCTTCGGTCCGCTAACTCAAGAGCCAAGCAACGTACAAAAGCATCTACTGCAGCCTTCGACACGCAGTATTCACTCTTTGCCTTATACCCTCTAATACTCGATATGGACGACATCACAACTATACTACCACCGTCGTTGAAATATTTCTTCTTGGTTGCCAGCCTCACCAGTTCCACAAAGGAATAGAAGTTCACGTCCATTACTTTCGAGAAGCCCTTGGCTTTCAACACATTCAACGGCTTACGACTACTAATGCCCGCACAGTGAACCAAACCATCAAATAAATAAGATTGTTCCGCAACCTCATTTATGAGAGTTGGTAATGACTCAAAGTCGGTCAAATCACATGCTTTGTATAGGTGCCCTGTACCAATCATTAATGACTGAGTCTCTTCAAGTCCTTCTTGGTTCAAATCGAACATGACGACTTTTGCCCCTTGCTCACTAAGAACTTTTGCGGTTTCTCGTCCGATACCAGAACCGGCACCTGTTACAATATAAGTTTTGTTAGCTAAATCAATGATATTCATACTTTACTTGAACTCTTTTCTTAATACATCGCCATAGGGTTTACCAAATGCTTGAAGAAAATCATGACCACCTGGGCAATTCATCTCTACCAATTCATATCCATTCGGTGTAATAGCAATATCCCAGCCAACAAATCGGGCTTCGGGGACTTTGTGTGAAAGCTCGATAATAATCTTTCTTAGGTTTTCGAAATTTGGCAAACGAAAGCCCACCATTTGCACATTGCTATCGGGATGGAAAATGTATGGATTGTTTTTCTTATCGCGACCATAACCTACACAAACACCTGTTTCTAAATCAAAGTCATAGCCAATACCACCAGAACCCCAATTGTCAACATGTGAACCTTTACGACCAACACGAAGCATTATTCCCAGTATTTCTGCTTCCCCATTCTTCTTCAGCATAGAGTAAGCTCTAACGGTATTAACAGAAGAAGGGTTAAAGGCCGCAATTTCAGGATCCTGCTCTATCGCACCTTCAACCACAAATGCTCCTTGTTTACAATCCTTGAGCAATTCTTCGATGGCTTTGCTGTCATCGACCTTGATTTTCATCACGCCCTTGCCTTGGTCCCCATGATCAGGCTTTGCGAAGACAACGCCCTGTTTGTTAATGAAATCTATTATAGTCTGTGACTTTGTTTCTTTGTCGGCAACAATCCACGGACGGTGAATATAGTCGGCAAAAGTTTTGTACTCGGCTATTTTACCATACGTTGTTTCGTTGTAGTATCCAAACTTTATTAGTAGTTTTCTATAACGATTTATAGTAAGATAGCGATTGCGTTCTTGATGGTTTTTCTTGTAAAACTCAAAACGAACATAGTCAACCGGTGCGGCACCATAGCGGAGTAAACACCATAGTTCACTACTTATCACCCACATCCGATTAATACCATACTTTTCTGAAACAATTGGAGCATACGCAAATGCATCAGCAAATCCACTTTTGAAAAATAATATTTTTTTGATAAATTTAGGGAATTATAGACGTGACGGCACAAAATTACGAAAAAAGTGCCGTAATTAGTTGAAAGTTTGAGATTTTTATAGTATATTATATTGTAACAACAATGTAAACATTATGATAAGTCTCGGACATTTCAACACCCTCGCCCAAATTTTCCGTTATTTCAGCGACAACGCCAAGTGCCTCCAATTCCTTGAAGAACAGATTTACCCTGACGGTATGGTTGCCTGCCTGTATTGCGGCGGTATGCACCCCTACAGACGTGGTGACGGACGCTTCAAGTGCCGTGAATGCGGCTCTTCGTTCTCTATCCTTCAGGAAACGATATTCCAAGACACCAAACTTCCACTCGTGAAGTGGTTCGGTGCTATTTACCTCGTGTCGACACACTCAAAGGGTATTTCATCCGTTCAATTGGCAACCGATTTGGGCGTTTGCCAAAAGACGGCGTGGTTCATGCTGCAAAAGATTCGCACGGCGTTTGCGCAAGACGCACCCGTCCTTGAAAACGAGGTTGAGGTTGACGAGACGTATGTGGGTGGTAGGGAAACCAACAAGCACGAATGCAAGAAGGTTGAAGGAACACAAGGCAGAAGCACCAAGACAAAGACTCCCGTGTTCGGCATCGCCCAACGTGAAGGCAACTTGTTTGCATTAAAGGTTGAGGACACCAAGAGTGCAACCCTTATGCCCATTATCAAGAGCCACGTCAAGGTTGGCTCAACCGTCTATACAGACGAAGCCAATATTTACTGCAACCTGAACGAAAACGGTTATGACAGACAGATTGTCAACCACAAGCAGAAGGAGTTTGCGGTGGGCAGGAAGTCCACCAACACGATTGAAGGCTTTTGGGGACAGTTCAAGCGTATGGTGTACGGGACGTACCACTACGTTTCACGAAAGTACATGCAGCGTTATGTTGACGAAGCCGTCTTCAGGTACAACAACCGTGGATTAAAAGGCGGCGAAAGATTTGCCGCCCTTATGGAACACGCTCTGAATGTGGTGACGTATGAGGGCGTGAAAACAGTTAGGCGAGCCGCTTAATTACCTTCTATAATAAGATTTCCAAGATTCAAATCTACCGTCTTTTGTATAAGTAACGCCATCGTGTGTTACTTTACATACAGGCGTGTTCTTGTATTTAATAACCATTGTTGCATCAGGAAGTCTTGTAAGGGTTTGGTTTGCTCGATAAATCGCACTTTCAAGGGAATCCATTCCAACAAACCCTTCGTATGGTTTACCAACTACTTCAAGTGAATATTCGCCACGATTTTCGTAGTCATCATACGGTTCACCTCCATACCCAGCCAAATCGGTATCTATTTCAAGACTTTCTTTCAACACATTTTTCACGCTCTCCTTTACTATTTGATGGAATTGACTTTCCGTGAGTCGTATAACTTGTTTCCTATTCATTTTTCCAAACATTTCTCTATAAATAGTAGCGACTTTAGAAATTGTAATGTATTTTTGCGGCGTTCGCCTATTTATATGAAAACCGTATCACAATGGCAAAGAAGGTTATCAGATTGACTGAAGAAGAATTTAGAAGAGTGATTTACAACGCTATCAATGAGTCATTGGAAGAAATTGGTGGAAAAACACATGCAATAGTGCATAACGCCACAATGAAAGCCCAACAAGACATACTCAATGGTATTAACACTTCGCCTCATGGAAAACCGAACTTGGATGTAATTCAACGTGGAATTAACATGAGCCAACGTGCAGCAGACTCGCTGATAGCGCCATATAAAACCGACTATCTATTCCACGGCTCTGATTTACTTGGTACGGCGGCACTCTTGGTGTTCAAGTTGAAACAATTGTACAAACTCAGTCCAAAAGAAGCCATTCTAAAGGGTGATGTGGTGTTTAATTGTGAACCGCTTAAAGGTAGTATTTTAGTCAATATGGCAACCAAACAAGTTCAATATAACTACAAAGGGAAATCACCACGTTACAATCTTACGGTTGACACGTCAAAACGGGACTTGTGGAACGCATTAATAAACGAGTTACAATTAAGTGTAAATTCAAGAACCGTATAAACTGTTAGAGGCAAATTGTAAATAATTGCCTTTTATTTTGACGGTTTTTGTGCCATCACGTCTATAATTCCCTAAATTTATTTCTCATACTATTGGGTTATAACAATTTATTTAGTTTTTAATTGTTGCACAAGGTTCCAAATTGCTTCAGTAGAATTGAAGTTCTCGGGTTCAAGTTCTGTGATGCGAATTTGTACTCCGAAAACATTATCAATCTCGGAAATTATGCTGACCACATCGAAAGAGTCGAGGATGCCATCGTCAATCAAGGCGGTTTCGTTGGCAAAGTCCACATCGGGACGGATGCCTTTTAAAATTCCTAAGAGTTTTTCCATTGTTATTAAGCGTTTATAATTTGATCATTGATAAAGTTGACTTGTTCATCGGGGCGAAGCCCTTGTTGCGGTACATAGCCACGGCACTTACGTTCTGCCGCTGCACCCACAGCATATAGCGGCTGTTGTCGTCCACATGGCCTTGCTCAATATAGGCTTCAATCAGCCCTCGGCCTATCTTCTTGCCTCGTGCCTCTGGCACTACTGCCACATGATTGAGCCAACAGGCACCTTGCCGTTTCTCAAAATGCAAGGCACCATATAGTTTGCCCGACATGTCTTTCGCCACCAATACCTGTTGCTCGGCAAACAGAAGTTCACACATATCATCTGAGACGAAATCTCCACTCCATTTGTCGAAACTGTCATTGAAAAGATGCGCTGCCCAACGCACATCCTCTATCGTTTGCGCAAGTTCTATCTTGGCATCAATCAACATTATTGAAGCTGATAACGAGGAGTATTTCGCAAAGTATTGGTCGCGAATGAGGTTCTCTTTGAAACCCATATCCGCCAACCATTCCACTTCGGCTTCCGGTGCATTTTCGCCTCGGAACAGTATCTCTGTCACCAACTCACTTTCAGGCAAAGCTAACAACTCTTCAGGATTGTTAATATAGTAATAGACGCGGAAAAATCCATCCTTCTGCACCAACAGCATGGCATTGTCCTGACCGCAGATGGCAAACAGACGGTTATGGATAATCAGGTCTGTTGCCTCATTCTGTAGATAGTCGTTGGTGAGGCGTCCCTTACGATTATACCGCTCTACTAATTGTTTATACTGTTCGTAATTATCAATCTTTACTGGCTTCATACTGCTTTTTTAGTTCAATCCTGTCTATCTTACCATTCAGATTATATGGCATCTGAACCAGATGGTTTACTACTTCAGGGAACATATAGACGGGGATACGTTCCTTGACAAGGTTAATGATGTCCATAGGCTGACCGTCGGCTGTGGTGTAGTATAGCACCAGTTTATCCTGCTCTTGATCGAAAATACAGGCAGCATTGGTCACACCTTCGATGGCATTCACGGCAACTTCTATTTCGCCCAACTCGATACGGTTTCCCTTATGCTTTACTTGGAAGTCCTTGCGCGAGACGAACACCAAGTTGCCATCAGCTTCGGGTTTCACCAGGTCACCAGTGCGATAGATGATGTCGTTATAGAGCGGATTGAGTGGGTTCTGCACAAACACCTCATCTGTCTTAGCACGATTCCCATAGTAACCTAAAGCCACACCACTGCCCCGTACACAAAGTTCACCCACCTCGCCAACCGCTGCTTCTGTGTCATCATCTTTCAATACCAACACTTGCATATTGCGACAAGCCTTGCCTATGGGGATATATTCGTCGTCAGCATACTGGCGTGTCACATCAAAATAGGTGCAATCCACTGTGATTTCCGTAGGGCCATAGAGATTAACAAAGCGAACGTTGGGTAGTTTCTCCTGCCAGGTACGAAGCTGTTTTGCAGGCATGGCCTCGCCCGCAAAGGTAACAAGGCGCAGATGCTCAGGCAAGGCAATATTCAGGATGTCGCTGTTACCCACCATCACAATGGCAGACGTGGCCCAAAGAATGGCTGTGATATGACGTTCATTGAGTAGTGGCATCAAATGTTTGGTGAAGGTGAAATACTTCTTTCCTATCACATTGAGTGTGGCACCGCTCTTCAAACAGATACAAATATCCTTGACGGACCCGTCAAAATAGAACGGCGTTTGGTTGCCCAATGCGTCCTGGTCAGTAAAATCAAACGTTTCCACCAACCAGTCGGCCAAATCAATCATGCCTCGGTGACTGATGACCACCCCCTTGGGCACGCCAGTGGAACCGCTGGTGAAGATGCTGTAAACGGGGTCAAGGTCGATAATCTGCTCACGTATTTTGGCCAACACCTCATAATCGGTAGGGTATTCCTTTACCTCATTGTAGAGGAAGCGTGGTCTATCAAACTCAATTTGATCAAGGGTCTTTAAGTCGGCCTCCGTGGTGGCCACTGCCGCTATGGGTTTGCACACGTCGGCAATCAGTCGTACACGCTCGAAAGGCATCTTGCAGTCGATAGGCACATAGAAGTTGCCGCTTTCCACGACACCCATCGCCCCTACAAGCCCCTCGATGCGGCGGTCGACAAACACCAGCACCGCATGGCGCATGGTGCTGTTGGTGGCTTGGGCTATGGCCGTTCCGATGTTTTCTGCCTGCTGCAACCACTGGCCGAAACTGAGGCTCAGCTTATCGTCAGCCAGAGCCGTCTTTTCGGGCAGACGCTGTGCGGTTTGTTCTAAATATTCAAGGATATTTGAAACCATCGTTATTACGCTTTACAATCCACGCATATCTTGGAATAATTCATTCGGGTCGTTGATAACGCCCTCTTCAAACACGGTGTCGTCGAAAATGACCGGATAAATGTCAGCCGTATTAATATGGAATGATGTCACGCCCCATGACAAGCCAATACCAAACCCGCATAGCATCACATTAATTTCCTTATTTTCATTGTCATCACCATAGCGGTCGCACAGCGAAACCACTGGAGAAGCCCCACTGGTGTTGCCGTACTTTGGCAGTGTGATTGGCATCTTTTCCGTCGGTATCTTTGCTTTCTTAGCTATCTGCTGAAGTATATAGAGATTAGCTTGATGGAAAGCGAAGCAATCGTAGTCTTCAATACTGGTATTGGTTTGGGCGAGGAAATCTTTTACTACTTTGGGAACATCAAATACAGTAAATGTAAACACTGAAGTACCACGCATAAAAGCATCATAAAGAGAACGTTCTATACCGTCCTCACACATCACCTCTTCATGAGGAGGATTCATATTGCGGCATCCACCTCCAGGTACGATAAGATAACGATAACCATTGCCATCACTACGCACAAGACTGTGTATTTCATCATTAGGATTATCCGTTCGTTCCAATAACAAACACACACCCACATCGCCACCTAACATTACCTTTGACTTGTCGCGAGGATTGACAGTTTTACTGCCCGTGTCTCCACTGATAAGCAATGCTTTGCGTATATTGCTCGTCATCATCATTGAACTCAACACCTGGATGCCATAGACAACTGCAGAGCAGCCAAGAGAAATGTCGAAACATGCACACTCGGTGTTAAGTCCAAGTCGTTTTTGAACAATAAATGCAGTGGCAGGGCGAGGATAATCAGGGCTATGAGTTGCTACGACGAGAGCTCCTATATCTGTTTTATCAATTCTTTTCTCAGCTAATAGTTTCTCAGCTGCAATATAACCCAAATCGCCAGTGGTCTGATGATAAGAAGCCTTGCGTGAAGAAATCACACCTGTCATTTTCTTGAATTTCTCAACCTCTTCATAGCCGAATTGATCCTTGAAATCATCAGGGCGCACCTCCTTATTTGGCATGGCCGTTGCCATCGCCGCAATACGTATTCCTTTGAAATTGAATATTGCCATATCAAACTATTTTAGTGATGTAAAAAATGATGAATCCCTATCTATAGAATAATCATATTTGTCATTCCATAACGCAAACGCCATTGGTTTTGGTCACCAATATTTTCAAGCAGTTTTTTCTTGTCTTTTATACTTACTATAAAAGGAGCTCTTTTTCGGAATCCCATACTTTTTAATTGATTTGCTGTGTCTGATTCACAAGCTAAGGTAAAAATTGAATCAACATTTTTTGAAAATGTTGGGATTGCCAGTAAATTAATGTCTGCTTCGCTTAATACATGTTTGTCACTTGATTCCCATTCTACAACAGTTCCAATAATATACCCATGATTTCGACCAGGTTTCTTAATAATTCTTTCCTTTGTCATAAAAAAGCCTAAGGGGTTATTATTATTGTCTAAAACACTATAAAAAGATTGGATGTCTTCATCAAAGCCATTAGTGTTATAGTCTAGATTCCACTGAAACCAGTCTCTATCATGAACTTCCATAAACTGATGGCCATCGTTTGCAACCATTTCACTAACCCATTCAGGAATTATGGTTTCTTTTTTGATAACAAACTCTTTTTTCAACTTATTATACTTTACATAGTTCGGAATATCTTTGAGCTTTTGTAAAATAAACCACCCTAAAGACAACCAACTCTTCAATCCTAAAGACCTAAACACATATCTTGCATGTCTAACTTTGTAATATTGTGGTACTTCAAACAAATGGTACTTCAATTTACGATGCAACGGAAATGCCATTTGTGATAATCCTGCGCCTAATAAAATATCATATTCATTATTTTGCATAGCAATAATAATCAAATCAGCACCAAATCCCTCTTTACGATACTCCTCAATGACTTCAAACCCACAACCGCTTCCTGCATCATACACTCTGTTTCCTGCCTTAATACGTGTACCAAAGCGAATATCTCGACCAATTTCTTTCCCTTCTTCATCAACAAATAAATGCATAAAAGTTTTTGAATCATCGTTGTTATTTGGACATGCTATCATAGCATCTCGAAAAGAAGATGTCAAATGGGATGTGACAGGAAGCTTATCATCTTGTGGAATATAAGCATTTTTGTATGTTCCGTCTTTTAATTCTTTATATGTTATTCTTTTATAGGTGTAATTTGCCATAATTTATTTAATTTCTATATGTAATATTACTTTATTACCCGATCTTTGGTCTTGTACAATTTTAGATTGTATTTGTTATCCCTAAATGGATAATGGCACTCGATAAACTGCCCATGGCTATTGATTTCCAAGACGGAGAAACCTTC
>JAEEGH010016226.1_pt1 | contig 16045 bp, 10 predicted proteins | sample 9134181 | NCBI WGS metagenome assembly JAEEGH01 (sample SAMN16246544, study PRJNA631951) | gut metagenome | biome: gut microbiome; feature: rumen; material: DP-attached | host: Bos | place: Iran: Karaj | collected 2018-10
GCTTTTATTCTCAGGGGTTTCTTCCAATGCCGTTTTCAGGGTAGTGGATCTCAAGGGAAATGTCGTAAAGACGGGACTTGCCTTGCCGATGGTTGACTTGTCGGCCGTCAAGACGGGTGTTTATGCGGTCGTGGTCCGTGACGGGGCAAGGAAGCTTGTGAAAAAAGTGCCGTTGTGGTGACCTACATGAAATATCGCCTATTGTAAGACAGCCTTGAATTCGGGTATTGAATTATTCTATATTTGCCCATACCAAATGGTTCAACCCTCAAATCAAGGCAACAAAATGTCAGATCGTTTTATCGTGACCGGTAACTTCACCGACGATCCGTTCGCCATCGATATGGCGCAGTACATCGGACTCCGTGAAGATATTTCCGACATGGTCTCTCTGAAGACCTTCGCTAACTCCGAATTCTGCCCCCGCTACATGCTGGACGTGGACGATATGGAACATATCGGCCGCCGCCTGGAAGGCAAGATCGTGCTGATTTGCTCGGTTTCGAACCATGAACGCAGCCGTAACGACTACGCCATGCGTAACTGCATTTTGGCCCGTGCCGCCAAGGACAACGGTGCCGAACAGGTCGTCCTGGTTGAACCGGACCTTTTCTACAGCGCCCAGGACCGCGGTCCGCACCGTATCGGTGAACTGGAAAAGGACCGCCCGGACATCGACCTGAAGAAGTTCGACGGTCAGGCCTTCACGAGCCTTCTTTATGCCGAACTTTTGAAGAAGTCCGGTGTCGATGCCGTGGTCACGGTGCACAACCACAGCATCAAGGTGCAGAACCTGTTTGCCGAAATCTTCGGCAAGGACAATTTCCATAACCTGATTCCGACGGACGTCTACGCCCACTACATCAAGAACAGCAACTTTGTTCAGACCGGCAAGGACGGCAACAACCTCGTAATCGTTTCCCCGGACAAGGGCGCACGCCCGTTCATGAACGCCGTTTACGAAGCGCTCGACCTGCCCGAATGCAAGCGAGTGGTGATGGACAAGGTTCGTACTGGTGAACGCGAAATCAGCATGACCTTCAACCCGGAACTTTCCGACATCAGCATCGAGGAAATCGAGGGCAAGGACGTGATCGTGTTCGACGACATGGTCCGCACCGGTACGACGATCGTGCAGTGCTGCGAACATATCAAGAAGGGCAACCCGAACCGCGTTTGCTTCGGCGTGACGCACTTCCACACGAGCCCCGAAGCCCGTGAAAAGCTCAACAGCCACGCTATCGACGAAATCCTCACGACCTCGACTCTCCCGGATATCATGAACCGCGACTGCCAGGGCCGCCTCCGCAAGAAGCTCACCGTGATGAAGCTCGGTAAGTGGATTGCTCGCCACGTGATGCAGATGTACGGTCTGGATGACGGTCGCTTCGAGAAGGACTTCTACAAGATCGATATGTCCTCCAAGAACCCGCGTTGGCCCCCTCAGTTTTTTTAATGAAGTAAGCAACGAGTCTTGCTAAACGTTTAAAAGGCTCCTCCGTTTATCGGAGGAGCCTTTGCTGTTTCTAGAGGGAGTACTTTAAAGACCGTTCGGCTCAAATGAACCTAGACAATGTGATATCGCCTCACTCTCGCAGCCACGACTCGTCAATACGAGTCGCTTGCTGCTCACAAAGACCGTTCAGCTATTCGTTTCGCCTACATCGCCTGTAGCAGGAGTATGGCGAGTACTTGTCCGCTCAGGATTCGTAGCAGCATGGTAAGCGGGTAGACCGAGGCGTAGCCGATGTTCACTGCTTCGCTGTCAGCCTGGCTGTTCGCGAAGGCGAGGGCGGGCGGGTCAGTGGTGGCGCCTGCGAGTACACCGCAGAGCGAGAGGAAGTTGACCTTGAATACCAGGTGCCCGACGGTTGCCATGATGGCGAGCGGGACGAAGGTGATGATGGCGGCCAGTCCCATGTAGTAGAGTCCGTCGCCGTTCAGGAGCACGTCGAAGAACTTGATGCCTGCATTCAGGCCGACGCAGCTGAGGAAGAGCGTGAGGCCGAATTCGCGGAGCATGAGGTTTGCGCTGTTCGCCATGAAGAAGTTCAGCGGGCCAATCTTGCGTTTGCGGCTGAGGAGGATGGCCACGATCAGCGGGCCTCCGGCGAGACCGAGCTTCAGCGGTGTCGGCATTCCGGGGAGGGCGAGCGGGATGCTTCCGACGATGACCCCGAGGAAGATTCCCAGGAACGCGGGCAGTATTTCGGGGTGGTCAAGCGCGGTGAGCGAGTTGCCTAGTTCCTTCTCGGCGGCTTCGATGCCTTCGGCGGTGCCGACGACTCTTAATTTGTCTGCGAATTTGATGCGTAGGTCGAGGCGTCCCGTGAACTTGAACCCGCTGCGGACCACGCGGCTGATGTTGACTCCGTAGCGTTCCGCGAGTGCGAGCGATTCAATGGTGCGGCCGAGAATTTTCTTGTTGGTGACGAGGATCGTCTTGACGACTATCGGCTTGTCGGCGTTGCTCGTTACATGCGTGATGGGCTTTTCGAGGCGGTGTCCGATAATCTTTTCCATGGCGGCGACCGCTTCGGGCATGCCCACGATATGCAGCTTGTCGCCTTCCACGATGACGGTATTTCCGTTCGGGGTGGTGATGTTCCCGTTGCGCAGGAGGCGAGTGACCACGACTCCGCTTGAAATCAGGTCGGGGATATCCTTGAGCGTCACTCCGAACAGGTTGGGGTTGTCGACCGTGAGGCTGCAGGATTCGATTTCCTTGGCGTTCGCCGCGATATCCTTGGCGTAGTTTTCGGCAGCCTTGGCCGGATTCTGCCTAAAGATGACACGCATCAGGATCATTACCAGAATGATGCCGATGACACCGAACGGATATGCAACAGCGTACCCGATACCCGTAAGGGATGTGTCCACCCCGGCCGCGGCAAAGGCTGAGTTAGCGGCTCCAAGGGAGGGCGTGTTCGTGACGGCGCCACAGAGCATTCCGATGAGCACGGGTACGTTGTTATGCATATCAGTAAAGAAATACAGACAGAGCGTCGTGATGACGCCGAGGAGAACGATGCCTGTCGAAAGGACGTTCAGCACCAGGCCGTGGCGGCGTATGGAGTCCATGAAGCCGGGGCCCACCTGCATACCGATCGTGTAAACGAAGAGGATGAGGCCGAATTCCTGGATAAAGTGGAGAACGTTGCCTTCGACGCGGAGGCCGAGGTGTCCGAGCAGGATGCCCACGAAGAGAGCCCCTGCGCCCCCGAGGCTGATTCCCTTGACCTTGATCTTGCCGACCATGAGGCCGATGGATGCCGTGAGGGCGATGGCGATAACTTGCTGGGCGACGGAGGGCTTTGTGAATAAGTCGATGAGCCAGGTCATTATTTCCTCTTTCCGAATGTTTTTGAAATAATATTACTTTATTTCATTTTATTCTGATTCTTGAATTCCGAAATCTGGATTATTTCTTAATGCAGCGGACAGAGGCGAAGATATTCTTGTTGTAGTGTTCGAAAGTCGTGCGGGTGTCGGTGACGCGTGCGAGATAAGCCCTGGAATCGTCATACTTGTCGCTGGTCCAGAAACTTGCGCTGGCATCCTTGTCGGCGAATTTGCCGTCGTAGTACTTGAAGCCGGCGAACTGGAGATTGAATCCGGCGGCGTCCTTAAGGGCATCGGCGTTCTTGTCGGCGAAAGCGGCCTTGTAGTCTTCGAGGGTCGGGAGTGTCCAGCCGGTGGGGCAGAGGTTGTTGTTGGCGGCGTTCCAGGTGTAGAGTCGACCGGTCGACTCGCAGTTTGCGTGGTTGTTGTCGTAGCAGGAACTGGAATCGGGAACGTAGACGGCCATGTTTTCGGCGGTCCAGACCTTGTCGGCGATCTTGACGGTTTTGTAGACCTTGTCGGGGCACGAAAGCGAGTTGGATGCTTCGTCGTAGTTGCAGGTGTTGGCCTGTTCGCAGGCGGTAAAGGTGGCTACGGCGCACAGGGTGGCGGCGATGGTCGTGATGGTCTTGAAAATCTTTTTCATAAGTACTCCTTTGTTTTCGCGAGCAAATTTAGAACTACGGATTCATATTGTCTAATAGATTATTTATATTTAATTCATCAATAAAATTGATGAATTCTTCTTGGTAATAAAATCGTATGGAACTGACGCATCTCAAGTATTTTCTGGAAGTCGCCCGCACCGAGCACGTGACGCAGAGTGCCAAAACCCTTTGTATTGTGCAGCCTGCGCTTACGCACGCCCTCCACAAGCTTGAAGAGGAACTTGGCGTAAAGCTTTTCAAGACGCAGGGGCGAAACATCAAGCTGACCGAAATAGGGGAATATTTTTATAAGAAAGTCAAGCCCCTTTACGAGGACATTGAATCGCTTCCGGCACAGCTCCGTGCCATGGAAAACGAACAGTCCGCGACTGTCAACCTGAATGTGCTTGCGGCGTCCTCTTTCGTGACAAACGCGGTGATTCTTTACAAGCGGAACGATCCTGATTTGCGTTTTAACCTGGTGCAGAACGAAGAAACGACGCTCTACGATATCTGCGTGCGCACCTACGCCAACTACAAGGCTTCCCGCCACTACGGCGGTGAAGATCCCGACGAGGAAAATTTTGTCTGCACCGAGAATATCTACCTTGCGGTTCCAAATACGGCCCAGTACCGAAAGCGCGACAGTATCAGTCTCAAGGAATTGCAGGAGACTAACTTTATCGGCCTGTACGGATCCAAGCAGTTGCGCAGTATCTTTAACGAGTATTGCGAACGCATCGGTTTCAAGACGCATATCACCTTCGAAAGCGACAATGCGCTTGCCGTGAAGGATGCTATCGCGAGCGGAATCGGCGTGGGATTCTGGCCGGAGTTTTCGTGGGGGCGCGTCAATAACCGCCGAATTCGTCTGTTGAAGATTACGGATGCCGAATTCAAGCGCGATATCGTGATTACGCTGCGTAAGAACAAGCAGGATAATTCCCGCAGCGAACGCTTTTACCAGTTTTTGACGGGGCTGTTAAGGCGCGCCTCTAGCCGCAGGCGCGGTTAGGCGGAGCGTCGGTATTTGCTATCTTTGCCGATATGGATAGAGCACGTCGCCGTAAATTTGGTCAAAATTTCTTGGATGTTCCTACCGCGCAGATGATCGCGGGTGATTTGCCTGCGCAGGCGGGCGAGGCCGTGCTGGAGATCGGCCCTGGGCACGGCGCATTGACGGAACACTTGCTTGACCGCGCCGTGCAACTCACTGCTGTCGAGATCGACGAGCAGTGTGTCGAATTTTTGGAACAAAAATTCCAGGGCCGCGAGAATTTCCACATCGAGAACATCGACTTTCTCAAGTTCGACCTCCAGGCATTCCTCGAGGCGCACGAAAAGCCGTGGGTGACGGGAAACCTCCCGTACAATGTGTCGACCGCCATCATCGCGGGGCTTATGCCGAAACTGCATCTGACCAAGGGCTTTATGGGAATGGTGCAGCTCGAAGTCGCCGAACGCATCTGTGCCGCTCCGTGCAGCAGTAACTACGGCAGTTTGTCTGTACTCGTATCCGCTTACGCCGACACGCAGATTTTGAGGAAGATTGGCCCCGAACATTTTACGCCGCGCCCGAATGTCGATAGCGCCACCATGCTGCTTACGCCCAAGGCGGATGCGCTGCAGGCTCCCGAAGGTTTCTTCGACTTTGTCCGCGCCGCGTTTACGCAGAAACGCAAGACGCTCGCCAATTCATTCGGCCGCGCCTACGACAAGAAAAAGATTCAGGAGGCCATCGAGTTATTGGACTATCCGACGACGGTCCGCGCCGAGGAACTATCCCCCGCGCAGTTTTTGGAATTCTATAGGGTAATAGGAGACAAAGAAAAATGACAATGTCAAAATATCTCGCGAGTGCCGCATTGGTACTCGCTTTTACTTCTGACGCTTTTGCGCAGTATGGCGGAGCGCCTGTATACACCACCCAGCAGGTCCCGTATACGCCGGCGCCCACGGTAGAACGCGAATCCAAGGTGTCGCTGTTCATGGGTGCCGATCTCGGCTACAATATGACATGGCAGAGCTATGACGAGGATAGTGATTACGGGGATGGCGAAGGAAGGATTGTCCAGTCATCTGAATTTGACGGCAGCGGTTTTTTCGGTGAATTTTCTTTAGGCATCTTGATTAAGGATGTCGTGGGTGCCCGTGGATTTTTAAATATTGGAAGCCAGTCGGGTGAAAGTTCCTATAAGGGCGATGAAATTGATTCCGTTTGCAAAGGCGTAAATACGGATGTAACGGATATCCGTTTCGGTATCAAGGGGACGTTCTTCCCTCTGAACGGTTCGGACTCCCCGCTGTATAATTCGTATATCGAAGTCTCGGCTGGCGTCGGCCTGCATTACTACGATGATAACTACGCTTCTTTGGTGGACCACGAATTTTCGGGGCCGTTGTTCCTGAAGTTTGAAATGGGAAAACTGTTCCCCATCGGCAAGACATGGAATGTCGGCGTTGGTGTTGCCTGGTCGATGGATATCGAAGGGCAGTGGGAATCGTCCGATACCCAGGATGTCAGCAAGTCCGATATTGCCAATACGTTGTGGTTTGGCGTGAAATTTGCCCGCAAGAAGAATAAGTTCTAGCCAAGAAGAATAAATTCTAGCGAGTTGTCAAGCGGACCTGTCATGGAACGCCCGGATTTTATTATTTTCTTTGTATGAAGAAATTATCCTTAATTTGCACATTAGGTTTTTCCTTCTTCCTGTTCGCTTGCGGTGGGCACAGTGGCTCGACCGGTGGCGACGAGGTTGATTTTTCCAGTTCTTCGGTTGACGATTTCAATGTCGATGACTATCTGGATACGGCCGCTATCGGAAACGGGTTCAATTCGGGAATGGGGGCCTCGACAATCGTCAGGGGCGTGCTGAACGATTTCAGAACCGGAAGGGATTACAAGACAATCCAGTTCGGTCCGTATGTATGGATGGCCGAAAACATGGATAATGGAAGCCGTTCGTCCTTTGGTGATTGCTATGACAGGGACTCGGTTTATTGCGAAAGTTACGGCGTGCTGTACAAGGAAGAACACATTGCCGGTGTCTGCCCGCGGGGTTATGACTTGCCTATGGAAGATGACTACAAGTACATGATCCGGTTTGCGGGATCGCTTACGGATCCGGAATTCGGATTCAATCCGCAGATGGGTGGAAGCTGCGTCGAAGAGAAGGGAGAGTTTGTCTGCTCCAACCTGGGCTTGTCCGCGGACTTGATTACGGGTGATTACAGCTATATCCGAATCAAGAAGAATGCGGGTGCGATTTTTGGTAAGGTCAATCCGAAAGGCTACTATTCTCTACGTTGCATGAAGTTCACGTATTTTGTGGAGACCAAGAATCTTTTACCGGATTGCGATTCCTCGGCCTACAGGTTTGGCGATATTTTCGTGGCGAGCGAAGGAAGCAATTTCCGTTGCAAGGACGGCAAGTGGGTGGATGTCGTGGATTCCTATTGCCCGAGTTCCGAACGGGGACAGCGTTATTACTACAACGACATCCTGTATGTCTGCGACGGCTCCTGGAAAGAAGCGTCCATGAACGATCTTGACGAAAAGTGCGATAGCACGAACGAATGGACCGTCAAGAAACTGAACGGGAAAAGTTATATCTGTGAAAACGAGGAATGGCGCCTGCCGACATCTATCGAAGACACCCTTGGCCTCTGCACTCCGGAACGCCTCGGTAAGATCGATTCCCTGGTGAGTTCGGATACGGTTCTGTATATCTGTAGCGTGAATGGCTGGCGAAAGGCTCAAGTGACGGACTTTATCGGCAATTGCGACAGTACCCGCTATTACAAGGTGGACAACTACAGGGGCCGCCGTTATACCTGCCGCACGACGGATAAATGGGGTCTTCTGGATTCGAAGGAAGATAGCCTTGGAGTGTGTTCTCCCAAGATTGCAGGGAAGGTGGATACCCTCAAGATGAAATTTGATACGACTCTCTACTATTGCGATACGACGTCCTGGCGAGAGGCGACTCTGGTTGATGTGCACGGCGAATGTGATAGCACCAAGTCTTACAAGGAAGCGGAGTTCATGGGAAGCTCTTATGTCTGCCGCAAGAATGGTCGCTGGGAATCGCTGACCACTACCGAGAAGGATATCGGCGTGTGTACGCCTAGCCGTTTGGGCAAGATTGACACGACGACCTCCAAGGCCGATTACTACTGCGATACGACAGGGTGGCGCTCGACGGTTGTCGAGGACTACTTCGGGGAATGCGATGAAAAACAGAAGTACACGACGCTTTATTTCAAGGGCAGCGACTATGGCTGTGAAAAGGGACCGAAGTGGACTCTCCTCGACTTCCCCGAAAGCGATCTCGGCTACTGCATTCCTGCAATCAAGGGAACCGTAAGGATTGACCACACTGCGAAGGATTACATTTGCGATTCCGTATGGCGCGCTGCGACAAAGGATGAAGTTCTCGGTACATGTTCTGAAGCCCGCGAAGGGGAGAGAAAGACGTATGGGACGACCCGATATGTCTGTTCCTTTGAAGCTTGGCGCACGTCAACGAAGCAGGATGATTCGCTCGGTGTCTGCAGCAAGAAGACCTTGAAGAAAGTGGGCGAGGTGGGTTCCACGGAATACATCTGCAAGCAGGAAGGCTGGGTCACCTATACGATTATTGACGCCCATGATTCCTGCACGGCGGAAAGGGCGGAAACGGTAGTAGAATTCCAGTCCAAGAAGTATGTTTGCCGCAACAAGGCATGGGTGGCTTTGACTGGAGTTGAATCCAAATATGGATTGTGTACTTCTGCGGAATCTGGCAACCTGGTCGTGTATGGCAATAAGGTGTTCAAGTGCGTGCCGCCGAATTGGACGGAAGGCACGGTGAGCGACCTTCTGGGTTCCTGCACGAAGGCAAGGCTTGGCGTTATCGATACCGTTGGCACCCAACCGTATTTCTGCAGTGAAAGTGAAGGCTGGTTGCCGTATACGACTTTAGATCAGGAACTGGGATTCTGCGAGAAATCGAAACGCGGAACGATTAAGAAACGGAACGGGGTTGAATACGGCTGTACCTATAATAGGCGTAAAAGTACTCCGAGATGGCGTCAGGTGGACGGCCTGGATTCCACTTTCGGATTCTGCGACGGCTATATGTATGAATGGCATGAAGCAGGTGGAAATGATTATCTCTGCGGAGATGAAGAAGATGCCTGGGTGAGGGTAACTCCGGGATTCTTCTGGGGCTACTATACCTACTGCGATGACCGTGCGACATGGAAATATGGAACCATTGTCGGGATGCAGGGTGAACATTTCTATTGTGACGGGGCGCTGGAAGATTCTTCGAGAAGTCTTGTTGGCTGGCACCGGATTACGGAGATTGACAGTGCGGCGGGATTGCGGAAGGGCGATCTCATTGCAGGCATCTGTAAGAAGGGTATTGCGGGCGATACCATCACGGTCAAGGACGAGCGCTATTTCTGTGGGGTGAATAAGAACTCGAATTATGAATGGATTAAGGCAACGAAGGTGGTTGATTTCTACGGAAAATGCGGCACGTCCAATGCGGGAGTGCGAATCACGTTTGATGGACTTAACTTGCAATGTATCGATGGCGTGTGGAGCCGTGATGCGGCTGATTATGGTTCATTTAAGGATCCAAGAGATGGCTATGTCTACAAGACAATCCAGATTGGAAACCAGGTATGGATGGCGGAAAACTTGAGGTACAAGGCTACAGGAAATACCTGGTGCCCGGACAATAACTTCAGTGCTGCGGCATGCGAAACCGATGGTGTCTTGTACGACTGGGCGACCGCTCTGGCGCTGCCGAACGAGGCGAATTCGATCATATATGATTTGGCTGACACGGCTAACCACCAGGGAATCTGTCCCGATGGCTGGAGGGTTCCTACGGAAACGGATTGGGAAGAACTCGCGGAAGGCCGCGCCCTTGAGGATTTGAGGTTGCCTACCAATTACCTTGATACCGTGAGTACGAATAAGTATGGTTTTTCTGCGAAGAACGTGGGGTATGTATATGTCTGGTACAGAAACGGCATCGATCGCGTGGAAGAATTTACTACACCTACACGTTATTGGACGACTTCGCAAGATACCTATGAAATTAGAAATACAGGTAATGCGATTTATGTGATCGATGTATATAATGGAAAGCGGTCTTACATCTGGAAGGAAAACGGAAACGCGCTCCGTTGCATCAAGAAATAGAAACCCAAGGCCCTGCGGGGCCTTTTCTTTTTTTATCTTAAGAGTATGAAGAGTTTATCCTTATTTTTGACAATAAGTGTTTCGTTTTTCTTGATTGCTTGCGGCGGGAACAGTGGCTCGACGGGGGGTGGCAATGAAGAATTGGATTCCTCCTCCAGCTCAGTCCTTGATGAGCTCAATCCTGATGAATATCTGGATTCTGCCGCACTGGGTAGTGACTTCAATTCGGGGATGGGAACCGCGTCCATTGTCAAGAGTGAGGTGAGCGATTCCAGAAGCGGAAGGGATTATAAGACAATCCAGTTCGGGCCTTATATCTGGATGGCCGAAAACGTGAATGATGGAATCCATTCGTCCTATGGCGAGTGCTATTTAAATGACTCGTTGCTATGCGAGACTTATGGTAAACTTTATAAGGAAGAAGATGCGGCTTATGTCTGCCCGCAGGGTTTTGTGTTGCCTTCGGAAGAGGACTACAAGTACATCATCCGTTTTGCGGGATCCCTGACAGATTCGAAGTTCGGATTTAACTTGCAGATGGGCGGCAACTGCGTTGAAGAAAAGGGGCAGTTGACTTGTTCCAACCTGGGCGAGTCCGCTGATCTTATCACGGACGATTACAGCTATGTCCGCATCAAGAACAAGGCGGGGGCCATATTCGGCAAAGTCGATCCCAAGGCCTATTATTCCGTACGCTGCATAAAGTACACGTACTTTGTGGAAAACAAGAAGTTTCTTCCGACTTGCGATGAGTCCTCTACCAGGATGGCTGATATTTTCGTGGCGAGCGAAGGAAGTAATTTCCGCTGCAAGAATGGCAAGTGGGTGGATATCGTGGATTCCTATTGTCCGAGTTCCGAACGGGGACAGCGTTATTACTACAATGACATCTTGTATGTTTGTGACGGTTCCTGGAAAGAAGCATCCATGAACGATCTTGAGGAAAAGTGCACCAGCGAAAATGAATGGACTGTCAAGAAACTGAACGGGAAAAGCTATGTCTGCGAGAACAAGGAATGGCGCCTGCCGACATCTATCGAAGATAGCCTTGGCCTCTGCACTCCGGAACGCGTCGCCAAGATCGATTCCCTGGTAGGTTCGGATACAGTCCTGTATTTCTGCAGCGTGAATGGTTGGCGAAAGGCCCAGCTGACGGACTTTATCGGCAAGTGCGACAGTACCCGGTATTACAAGGTGGACAACTACAGGGGCCGCCGTTATACCTGCCGCACGACGGATAAATGGGATCTTCTGAATTCAAAGGAAGATAGCCTTGGTGTGTGCTCTCCCAAGATTGCAGGGAAGATGGATACCCTCAAGATGAAATTTGATACGACGCTCTACTATTGCGATACAACTTCTTGGCGAGAGGCGACTTTGACCGATGCGTATGGTGAATGTGATAGCACCAAGTCCTACAAGGTGGTGGATTTCATGGGGTACACCTATACCTGCCGCAAGAATGGACGCTGGGAATCGCTGACCTCTACCGAAAAGGATATCGGCGTATGTACGCCTAGCCGTTTGGGCAAGATTGACACGACGACCTCCAAGGCCGATTACTACTGCGATACGACTGGATGGCGCTCGACGGTTGTCGAGGATTACTTCGGCGAATGCACCGAGAAACAGAAGTACACGACGCTTTATTTCAAGGGAAGCGACTACGGCTGCGAAAAGGGCCCGAAGTGGACTCTCCTCGACTTCCCCGAAAGCGATCTCGGCTACTGCATTCCCTCTATCAAGGGCGAAATCAGGATCGACCGGTACGCGAAGGACTACATCTGCGATTCCGTATGGCGCGCCGCGACGCAGGCCGAGGTGCTCGGCACCTGCACCGAAGCCCGCGATGGCGAGAAAAAGTACTTCGGGACGACGAAGTATGTCTGCGCGTTCGAGGCATGGCGAAAGTCGACAACGCTCGACGATTCACTCGGAGTCTGTTCAAAAGCGACTTTAAAGAAGATGGGTACTTACAAATCTACGGATTATGTCTGTTTGGCAGAGGGCTGGAGTGTCCCGACCTTGATTTCGGTGCATGATTCCTGTACCGCAGCACGTGAATACGAAGTTGTTGAATTTAACGGCACGAAATATGGTTGCCGAAACAATCGGTGGAATGGGCTGTCGGGAGTTACGGCGAAGGCGGGTTACTGCACTTCGGAAAGGGAGGGCGAATTTTACCTTGATCACGATGAATATGGTTACAAATGTGAGAAGGGGTCGTGGAACTCGGCCGCAGCGTGGCAGGTCCTCGGCTCGTGCGAATCATCGAACTTTGGGGAACAGAAGATTATTCAGGGAGTAACTTTCTTCTGCTCGAGATCTGGTTTGTGGCAGAGATTTACCGAATTGGAAGAAAAGTATGGGGAGTGCTATTCTGCGGTTCGCGGAAAAATTGTAACGTATAACGGGAAAAAATATGGATGCTCGCCTTACCGCTGGAGAGAGGTGACTGCGGCCGATGAAGACCTGGGCTTCTGCGACGGTTCTGGCTTTGCATGGAGGGAATATGCGGGCCTTGATGTCGTCTGTGGCAACAACTATAGAACCTGGAGTAACTCGTCGGACTGGGCGATGTATGGTGCTTGCGACTGGCGCTATGAATGGAAATTTGGACTCACGGTTGGCTATCAAGGTCAGCACTATTATTGCGATACGACACTAGATGCTTCTGTAAAAACGAAAGCGATCAACATTGTCGGCTGGCACGAAATATCCCCGATGGACAGTCTCCGTGGCATCTGCAAGGAAAACCTTTTGGGCGATACCCTTACCTACAAGGATCGGCATTATTATTGTGGCTTGACCGAAAAGGGCAAGTATACGTGGCTTGTGGCTTCCAATGTGGAGAATTATCTAGGTAAATGCGATGCTTCGCGTGCTGGCAAGAAGGTTCAGCTCAATGGATGGAACATGGAATGCTCGGATGGGAAATGGCGCAGGGATTCGGATGATTATGGGGCTTTCACTGATTCTAGAGACGGGACCCGCTACAAGACCATCCAGATTGGCAAGCAGGTGTGGATGGCGGAGGACTTGAAATACGAAGTTCCCGGCTCATGGTGTGGAGGAAACTATAACGGTTGTTTGACGTATGGCCGACTTTACAACTGGGCTACGGCGATGGACCTTCCTGCAAGTGCCAATACGACCTTGGTCGATATAAAGGATTCTGCGTCATACCAGGGATTGTGCCCGACGGGATGGAGGATCCCGTTGCAGGCGGAATGGTCCGAAATGTATGAAACGTGCGGGACGGCGAAGGCTGTCGATAGTACCCAATATATGGATATTTGCGGATTCCCGTTTATACGTCTCGGCTATATAAAAATCTTCTATCGAAACGGGATTGACTACACGGAAGAACTCGACATGAGTTATACGGGGCACTGGTCAACGATACAGAAATCTGATACGGTTGCCGTTGCCAGAGGGAGCGGTATACAAGCCCAGAAAAAGTTCGGATATGCGCTCCGTTGCCTCAAGAAATAGCGACTCTAGGGGCATTGGCGCCACCTAGGGCCTGTTGAGTTTTTTTAGGGCCAAATTGCACTTTGTGTGGCAGGAGGCTCGAAACAGTAGCCCACGATTTCGCTTACGGTGCTTGCGAAGTGCTTGAGGGCAACCTCGGCATCGGAAGTCCGTCGAATATAGTTCAGCTTGTTGTGGTGCCCGAAAATGTTGTAGCGGGGGCCGCCCTTGCCGTGGTTGATTTCGAAACGGATGGAGGTGTCGGTCGGAATGCCCGCGATGTTGACGGTGTGCCGCAGGATGGTCTTGTCGTCGTTTTTCACGATGTTGATCAGGTTGCTTGTATCGATGTCGTTATGGTTTGCGGAAAACATGTAGGCGCAGGAGGTTGACGAACGGAGCGATTCCACGATTTCTTCTTCGCTAAGGTTCTTTTCTTTGCCGAATTGGGTGTTGGTTGCTTGATTTTTCATGTGACGTTTCCTTCTTTGTTACGTCTATATATCGATACGAGTGGGAAAATTGTCAAATGATTCAGGAAATAAATCCATACCGTAAACTAAACTTTGCGAAAAAACTTGGGTTATAGAAAAATGAAAATGTATATTGCACGTTGGTGGGGTAAAGGAGAATGACCATGAATAAAATAACGACTTTGTTTTCCGCGGCTTCGCTTGCGCTTGCCGCTTCCATGGCACTTGTCGCCTGCGGCGACGATTCCTCGTCTGCGAGTTCCGATGAAACGCCGACTTCGTCAAGTGAAGAAACTGGGCCAGAATCTTCAAATAATGAAGCCCCTGTTGCTCAGCTCCCGGATATACCGTGCGCCGATACGTTGCTGATTGACGGGCATTATTTTGGAGGTACGAATGTTTTCTACAAATGCGAAGACAACAAATGGTCCTATGTAGAGGAAAAGGATATTCCGCCGGGTATTGAAGTGCCTAACTTTTTTGCCGAATATGATAAGGCAATATGGAAATTGAATAAGTGTACCGCCGATAACGAGGGCGCCGTTCGGTCTGAATGGGAAGGGAATGAAAAGTACGGTGGTACGTACTATTTCAGGTGCGAGAGCGGTTCCTGGGTGCAGGGCGATATCTCGTTGACTTGCGATACTGCCGGCGTGCAGGTGGGTGACATATGCCGGAGATATGGATCGACGAACATATTCCAGGCAGGCATGAACCCCACATCGCCTGAATATGTGTTTGTTTATGCAGGCAACGGTGTTTGGGAGGACTTTGATGGTTTGGCCAAAATGACCAAGGAGTGTACTGCCGAAAACGAAGACGACATGGAAAAAATCGTTTATGGCCGTGATGTCAACACATTGATTGTGTATTATAAATGTACAGGCGGCGAGTGGACCGGAATAGACGAGCCTACTTTTTACAACTGTGCGGATTCCATCTCTACCAGTGGAACCTGCTCGTTTGAAGTAGATGGAAAAATGGTGTACTATAAATACAATGATGAAGAATTCTGGATGAATGGCGCGATGGTGGATAGCGGGTGGGTGAAAGCCGGCTACGATCCTGAATTAGGTCTTTGTCCGATGTACTATTCTTTATCTTCCTCATATAATCTGCCAAAATTGCTCGATTCCGTTTATTACTATTGCAGGGCCGGGCAATGGGAAAAAGTAAATCTTGTACCGAAGCAATATACGGACCCTCGAAAGGAAGGCTTGACAGACGAGGAATACGATGTCCTGGATTTGCCCAAGGATGCCAAGGTAGGCGACCGTGCCGGTGGCTTGCTGGAGACATGCGAGTATAATCAGGAATTATATACGGTAAATGGTTGGGAAGTGTATGATTATTGCATATCTCAAAATTATTACCGCTATCATGAAGATGGTTCTTGGGCAAAAGAAACGGTGGATGAATTTTTTGACGATATAAATTCTTCTAGTTTTGAATGTAACGCAGAAACAGAAGGCCAACAGTGGATTAGAATGCCGGACGAAGATCAGCCGGGTACAGTTCTTCAATGTGTTGCCGTTGATAATGAGACTATTGAATATGATGAAGTAATTGTTGAATACATCTTTAATCGGTTTGAAAAGAAATGAATTCCCCTCTTTTAAGGGCTTTGAACATCGGGATGGCTGACTGCCGTCCCTTTTTCTTGCTAAATTTAACCCCGAAAAATTTAATGAGGCCGCGGCGGCTCCGCCGGGGCGCTAGAGGAAAAAATGGCAAAGTACAATCCGCAAGAGATCGAAACCAAGTGGCAGGCCTACTGGGAAGAACATCAGACTTTCAAGACGGGCACCGATAAGTCCAAGCCCAAGTATTACTGCCTGGACATGTTCCCGTACCCGAGTGGCGCGGGCCTCCATGTGGGGCACCCCGAAGGTTACACCGCTACCGATATC
>JAEEGH010016227.1_pt1 | contig 16045 bp, 13 predicted proteins | sample 9134181 | NCBI WGS metagenome assembly JAEEGH01 (sample SAMN16246544, study PRJNA631951) | gut metagenome | biome: gut microbiome; feature: rumen; material: DP-attached | host: Bos | place: Iran: Karaj | collected 2018-10
GACCGAAGCCGACGTGCTGAAGGGTGAAGTCCTGAACGTGGCGACGGCGAAGGGCACGAGCCCCGATCCTGACCAGCCCGACGTGCCTGTGGTGCCCGGTGAAGATCCGGAGCCCACGGAGGACAAGAATGGTCACATCACCATCGAGAAGGTGACGACCTCTACGCCGATGAACGGTGAGGCCTATGTGCCTGGCGAGGAGATCACCTATGAGATCACGGTGAAGAACGACGGTAACCTGACGATCAAAGACATCGCTGTGACGGATGATCTGACCGGTGACGAGTGGACGATCGCCAGCCTGGCTCCCGGTGCGGAGAAGGAGTTCACCGCCAGCTACACGGTGACGGAAGCTGATGCAAAGGTCGGCGAAGTGGTCAACGTGGCGACGGCGAAGGGCACGAGCCCCGATCCTGACAAGCCCGACGTGCCTGTGGTACCTGGTGAAGATCCCGAGCCGACCACGCCGGACAACGAGGTCACGCCTGAACCGGGCGATGACAGCGAGACGATGGACGCCGAGAGCAAGAGCATCACGGTGAAGTATGACGGCAAGGCCCATACGGTGAGCGCCTCTGCGACAAAGGCCGGTTCCACCATCACCTACAGTGTGGATGGCGGCAAGACTTGGACGGAGACGGCGCCCAGCCTGACGGATGTGGGCAGCGTGGAGTTCCAGGTGAAGGCAGAGAATCCGAAGTATAAGGATGCGATCTCTGAGACCTACACGCTGTCGGTCGTCGAGCGCGAGGTGATCCTGACCAGCGCGTCCGGAGCCAAGTTCTTCGACGGCACGCCGATCCGGCGGAACAACCCGGCCACCGATATCACAGTGACCGGCGACGGATTCGTGGAAGGCGAGGGCGCGACCTATACCATCACGGGTGTTCAGACTGATGTCGGTGCCAGTGATAACGCGTTCACCTATGCGCTGAATGAGAACACGAAGGCCGAGAACTACAAGATCACGCAGGTGCGTGGCCGTCTGAGAGTGCTTCCTGAAGAAGTGCCTTTGGGCATTATCGGCAGCGTCTCCATGATCTTCACCTCTGATACGAATCTGAAGGCGGAAGGCAAGGAAGCGGATGCTTACAAGGAGCTGTACAAGTGGATCAAGGAGAACAACCCCCGTCTGGGCGCTACGGCGATCATTGGAACCGGTAACGCGGTGGCTGATGGCAAGGACGAGGATGCCTGGAAGCTGATCAAGGAAGAGCTGGATAAGCTGGAGAGATTGCCCGGCTATCTGCCGTACTATAACATCGCGGGTCGCGCCGAAGTGAACGGCGACGAACTGGATTACGAGACCTACATCGAGCATAAGCTCTGCGAGGTCAGCGAGTGGAACGAGTACGAGCAAGGCCAGATCTGGTTCCAGCCGGATAATGAGCATCAGATGCTGCTGGTCGGTATTGGCCGTCAGAAGGTGCTGGATCCGGAGACGGCAACGGATGAAGAGCTGGAGACCCAAGAGAAGTGGCTGCGGTTCGTGAACAATGCGATCGCCCGGTATCCTGACTACACCGTGGTGCTGCTGGTGAATGACTTCATCGAGCATGACCCGAACAGCTTGAAGGACGATGGTATGCTGACTGAGTTCGGCAAACTGATCGAGGAGAGGGTCGTGGCGGTGAACGATAATGTGGCACTGGTCCTGTGCGGCAATGCCGAAGGCACCGCTCGTTGGCACAAGACCTATGGTGAGCGGAACGTGAACGCAATCATGTTCAACTACGCCAATGATACGGAGAACGGTCTCGGCTTCTTCCGGCTCGTCACGTTGAACGGCGAGGCCCGGACCATCACGGTCACCACCTACTCGCCGATCCTGGATAAGGACTCCTATGATGAGGATCATCCGGAGTACGACTTCTACGTGATCGAGGAAGCGTTCTAAATCGAATCAGCAACAAACATTGGGACAGTCCCTCAATTGGGGGACTGTCCCTTTGCATAGCTAAACCATCCCGGAGGAAGGAACAACAGTGACGCTATAAGCGTGACAAGTTTGTGTTGCATTTTTATAGGAGAAAACGTATAATCAAAAAAGAAAAGACCCTTCCTGTGGTGCGGAATGGAAGAAAGAGGTACCTTTGGTTTTTATCATTAACCGAATCGTCTGTCTGCTACTGGCATGCGCGATTCTTCTGCTTGGCTTTTTTCCAGCGGCGCATGCAGAAGGGGAAAGCTCATGTTCGCAGCAATTCGCGCATTATTCGGAGACGGAGACCGGCCCAGTTTCGTTGAGGAACCTCAACGGTGCCATGTTGCATAGCGAGGATCATGCCGAAAAGATCCCCAAGCAGCAGGATACGCCAAAGACGGGGACTGTATTGGAAAATGAAACCCCTGAACCTTATTTGATCCTTGTCCCCGAACACGACGGTATCCAGGAAAAACGAAGCGACAAGGCAGTCATCGACTATTCCCACATCAACGATGGGTATTTTATGGTTCAGCGGATCGGCGAGACGGACCATCGATATAAAGTGCTCGTCAAGGTCAGAGGCCTCACATACAATTACAATATCGACACCGGGGATTGGGCGGCGTTCCCTCTTTCGGAGGGGGACAACACCTATCAGGTCCAAGTGCTCGAGAACGTTTCCGGAACGAAATATGCGAATGTCATTTCCGTGTCTTTCCAGGCCAAGATGGATGATCCGTTCGCGCCGTTTTTGCGGCCGAACTTGCACGTGAATTATCTGAACGCGCCCAACACGATGGAAAAAGGCGCTGAATTGACCGCGGCATGCGAAGGCCCGCTCGGAAAAGTCGGCGCAGTATTTGATTTCATTACGAAGAATATAAACTATGACTACCTTCTTGCCGCTACGGTGGAGACCGGGTATCTTCCTGACCTTGACCGGATTCTGAAGCGCAAGCGCGGCATCTGTTACGACTATTCGTCGCTTATGACGGCTATGCTCCGCAGCCAAAGTGTCCCCTGCAAGCTTGTGTTCGGGTACGTCGGAAAGATATACCATGCCTGGATCAGCGTTTGGGTCGAGGAGGAAGGCTGGATCGACGTCATCCACTTTGACGGGAAGACCTGGCAGCGGATGGACCCGACGTTTACAGCCGCCGGGACAAGCGACGAGGCAGTCAAAAAATATGTCGGCAACGGGAAAAACTACGCGGTGAAATTCAGTTTTTGAGAGGAAAGAGAATGAAACAACTGTCGAACGATGAGATCAGCACCCTGTTCCGAGAACTCTCATACTTGATCCATGCAGGCATGGGCCACGCGGATGCGCTCGCTCTGATGGCGGAGGAGTCGGATCAGAACAAGGCACTGCTGAAGCAGATGGCGGATGATACGGATCAGGGTCGCTCCCTTAGCGAGGCGGTCGAAGCTACCGGTTGGTTCCCACGGTATGCATCCAATCTTCTCGCCGTGGGCGAGCGTTCCGGTCGCACCGAAGAGACGCTGAACGCGCTCGCGGACAACTATGAGGGGCAGGATCGATTGAATCGCCAGCTGCGTACCAGTCTTCTGTATCCGGCCATTCTTCTGTTGATCATGCTGGTGGTGATCGTGGTGCTGCTCGTCTATGTCCTGCCAATCTTTGACCGTGTATACGCGCAGTTCGGCGTGACCATGACGGGCGTCGCCGGCGGCCTGCTGTCCTTCGGCCGATTCATGAGCGGCATCATGCCCGTGCTGTGTGGGCTGCTTTGCATTGCGGTCTGTGGGTGCCTGGTGCTCGCGGTTTCCCAGACGGTCCGGACGAAGCTGCTGTTGCTCTGGCGCAAGAAGCGGGGCGACAGGGGCGTTGCGCGGCAGATCAACGATACGCGCTTCGCGATGGCGTTGTCCATGGGCCTGCACAGCGGCATGGTCATCGAAGACGCGCTGCAGCTTGCAAGTCGAGTGCTGGAGGACGTGCCCTTGGCGAAGGAACGTGTCGATCAGTGCGCGGACGAGGTGGGAAAGGGTTCTCCTTTGGCGAGCGCCCTGGAGCGTGCTGATTTGATGCCAAAGACGGAATGCCGACTGCTTTCCGCGGGCCTGCGCAGCGGCGCAGGGGATTTGGCCATGGAGCAGATCACGGAGCGCATGACCGAGCGTACCGAGCTTACGATCGCCGAGAAGGTGAGCCGGGTGGAGCCGACACTGGTAATTATCACTTCGCTTCTGGTCGGAATGATTCTGCTCGCGGTGATGCTGCCGCTCGTGAACATCATGTCCACCATCGGGTGACGAAAAGCGATGAAGAAAAAGAAATCCGTTGCATATATAGGAAAAGCCGTCCTGTGGCTGGCGGTTATGGGGCTTGTCTTCGCCTTCTTTTTCATCGGCCTCAACAACGTGACGGAGGAGGTCTCTGAGCAGGGGAGGACGAAACTGGAGGATGCCGTCCGGCGCGCTGCCGTCGCGTGTTATGCGGCGGAGGGAGCGTATCCGCCGGACGTGGAGTATATGGTCGAGCATTACGGGCTCACCGTGGACGAAACGCGGTATATCGTGCATTATGAGATCTTCGCGGAGAATCTGATGCCGGATATCACCGTGCTGGACAATGTGCAATGAACGGATTGAGATCTTCTCAAAAACAGAATCTGAGCGGCCTCATGGTGCTGCTGCTGTTCGGCTTGTTCGCGGTATGCATCCTGGTGGTCCTTCTGTCGGGCACCAGCGTGTATGACAGACTGACGCGCCGCGACGAAGCCGCCTTTGATTCCCGCTCGGCGGCGCAGTATCTGGCGACCCGGATCCATCAGGCGGAGAATGCGGAAGCGGTATCTCTTAGGCCCGGGGAGGATGGGAGCGCCATGCTGTGCATCCGCCAGAACTACGGCGAGGATCAATATGAGACGCTGCTGTATTGCCGGGAGGGCTGGCTTTGCGAGCTGTTCGAAGAAACCGGCGCAGACATCGATGCTTCGGCGGGGGAACGGATCCTCCCCGTGGAGCGCCTCATCGGGGCATATGACAACGGCCTTCTGACCCTTTCGATCTTTGACGAGAACGGCGAGCAACAGATCGTAACGTTGCTGCGCGGAGGGGAGGTGCTTCCATGAACCGAAGCAAAGCGCCCCTTGCCCTGATGGGGCAGCTTTTGATGGTGCTTTTTTTTGCGCTGACAGCCGCTATCTGTCTGCAGGCGTTCGCGAAATCTGAGACGATCTCCCAAAAGAGCGCGGACCGTGACGCCGCGTCTCTGTTAGCGCAGAATGCCGCGGAAACGCTCAAGAGTGTGCACGGAAAGACGGATATAGCTTGCGGTGTACTGGGCGGGACCGTGGATAACGGTGTCTGGACCTTCCGCGGAGACGCGAACGGCCGGGTCGTCGAGGATGGCGCCTATCATGTGTTGGCGGAACGTATCGAGAGCGTCGAGAGCGGCTTGGGACGTGCCTGCGTCCGGGTGTTCAATGGGGAAGAAAACGAAATCATCTCACTGATTTGTTCGTGGCAGGAGGTAGTGGAATGAAAGAAGATTTCTCCATCTCCACATTGGGCGGGACCTCGCTCATGCTGATCTTTGCAGTGCTGTGCCTGACGGTGTTCGCCGTGCTTTCTCTGTCTACGGCAAAAGCAGGGGATCAATTTTCCGAAAGCATGCAGGCTTCTGTTCAGGCGTATTATGAAGCGGACAACGAAGCGGAGGGGATCCTTGCTGCGCTGCGTCGCGGTGATTATGTGGAGGACGTCGAGGAGGACGGTGACGTCTTCTCCTACCGCTGCCCGATCAACGAGCGGCTGAGCCTGTATGTTTCGGTGGAGATCCAGGGGGACAGCTATTCCATCTTGCGGTGGCAGGCGGCGGTAGATGACAGCATGATATCGGAGACGCAGGAGCTTTGGGACGGCGCGCTCCTGCCGGGAATGTAAGGAGGATCGTATGGACATTTTGGGATACATCACGATTGCCGCGCAGCAGCGCGCGGCGGACCTGTTTATCATCGCCGGTGCACCATGTTCCATGCGCATGGACAAGACGATCCGGCAGCTGGATGACCAGAAACTCCTGCCAAACGACACGGAGCTGCTGATCAAGGAGCTGTATAAGCTCGCCGGTCGGGACATGGATCGGTTTTGCCGGACATGGGACGACGACTTCTCCTTCGCCGTGCCGGGGCTCGCTCGATTCCGCGTGAACACGTATCGCCAGCGCGGCTCCCTGGCGGCGGTCATCCGGGTGGTCTCCTTCACGATTCCTGACTGGAAGCAGATGCATATCCTACCCCAGATCATGGAGCTGTCCAAATTGACCAACGGCATGGTCCTGGTCACCGGCGCAGCCGACAGCGGCAAGTCGACGACGCTGGCCTGCCTGATCGATGAAATCAACAAGACGCGCTCCTGCCATATCATCACCCTGGAGGACCCGATCGAGTACCTGCACAGGGATCGCATGAGCATCATCAGTCAGCGGGAGATGACGATAGATACGGCCACATTTCCGACGGCTCTCCGGGCTTGCCTTCGCCAGAGCCCGGACGTGATCCAGCTCGGCGAGATGCGCGACATGGAAACGATCCGTGCGGCTATGACGGCGGCTGAAACGGGGCACCTGCTGCTCACGACGCTGCATACCCGCAGTGCGGTCAGCACGATCGACCGCATCATCGACACCTTCCCTGCAGAACAGCAGGAACAGATTCGGATCCAGCTTTGCTCAGTGCTGCATACTGTGATTTGCCAGCAGCTGCTTCCCTCTAAACAGGGGAAGCTGGTCCCGGCGTTCGAGATTATGCATATGAACAAGGCCATCGCCAGCCTTATCCGGGACAGGAAAATCCATCAGATCGACAACACGATCGCCTCCGGTGCCGCAGAGGGCATGATCTCCATGGATCAGTATATCCTCAACCTCTACCAGGCAGGCGAGATCGATCGGGATACGGCCGTCCGGTTTGCCCGCAACCAGGAGCAGCTTGCCCGTAAGTTGAACGCATAGGGAAACAGGGCAGACGCTGTTCGGCGGGTCCCGCAGGCAACGGGGACGGCGCATGAGGTGCAGATGAGGAAGGAGGTCCGCTGTGAAGGAACAGGAAAATGTGCTTTACGTACGTATGCTTGGCGGCTTTTCCCTGCGATGGAACGGGAAGTTGGTTGCGGGCGGCTCCAAAGCCAGCGATTCCCAGAACGCCAGCCTGCTGCAGCTGCTCATCCACGAAGGCGAGAAGGGCGTGTCTCGGGACAGGCTGGAGGAATTGCTCTTCGCAGACCGGGATATGAGCAATATCCATCATGCCCTCCAGAGCGTCATATACAATACAAAGAAAAAACTTTTGAAAGCCGGCCTGCCTGCGGAGAACTGCATCGAGCAGGACAAAGGGGTGTTCCGCTGGTCCGGCGACATCCCCACCGTAGAAGACGCGGCGTATTTCGAAGGGCTGTTCCGCAGTGCTGAGGCGGCTCCCTCCCCGGACGAGCGGCTGGTTCTGTATCTGGACGCCTGCTATGCCTACGGGGGCGAGTTTTTGACCGTACAGACCGGGACCATCTGGGCGGCGCGGGAGGCGCGCCGATACAAGGAAATGTTCTGCACCGCCGTGGAGCGCGCCACAGACCTGCTGCGGATGAACCAGGACTTCTTCCAGATGGAGAGCCTGGGGCTTTACGCCGCAAGCATAGACCCTCTGGCTGACTGGGAGACCGTGACCATGGAGGCGTTGGTGTCCTTGGGCCGCAGCGAAGAAGCCCGCAAGCTCTACGACACCACCGTCCAGTATTATTTCAACGAACAGGGACTGCACCCCTCCAAGAGGCTCCTCGAACAGTTTGACCGACTAGGGGAGAAGATGCAGTATCGCCATGCGGTCTTAGATCAGATCCAAGCAGAGCTTTCTGGCGCCACGGACAGGCAACAGGGCGGGTACCTGTGCAATTATCCCGTGTTCCTGGGCATCTATCGCCTGGTGGAGCGGATGCTGGAGCGCGGCGGTCAGTCCGTTTTCCTTATGCTCTGCACGGTCGTGGACAGCAAGGGCAACCCGATGCGTGAAGGCGAGAAACTGGATCAGCTGGTGAGCCGGATGGGCGATGCCGTCCGCCAATCCATCCGCCGGGGCGACGCCATGTGCCGCTATGGACGGGGACAGTGCCTGGTGCTGCTCATCAACACTACCCGCGAAAACTGCAACGTAATCCAGCGCCGCATCAACGCGCGCTTTCTCACCGGGCGGCAACGGACCAGCATAGAGTACTACGTGAACAGCGTTTTCTGGACGCCGTAAAAGGAGGTGCCTTTGGAGCAAACGTTTTCCCAATGGTATATAGGCGCCCCTAACGGCGTGGTCCTGTGCGTCAACGAGCGGCACGGCTGCGAGCTCAGCGGGGTGTTTTACCACAGCTACAAGACGGAACCGACAGGCTTCATGGATCTGGGGCAGATGACGCTGCTCATGGAAAAATTCTTCGATGAGCTGCAGTTTCCGCATCCGGGCACGAACGAACGCAACTTCTTCCCTCAGAACAAACCCTACGTATCCCATCAGGAAAGGACAAAAATTATGAGCGACGAACAACTGCTCCAAAAGCACGGCGACATCGGAACCTTTATCATTCGCGTCCAACACAGGCAGAACAGCAGCTGGCAGGGACGGATAACCTGGATGGAGGCGGACAAGACCATCCAGTTTCGCTCCGTATGGGAAATGGTCAAGCTGATCGAAAACGCCATGGACACGGTGAGCACATCTGAGGATGGGGAAGAACCCAGTTGGGCGGATTAAAGAGGGTGCCTTCATGGAGGATCGAAACAACAAACAAAGAGGTATTCGTTTGCGACAGCTGAATCGGATAATGATCGTGGTTGCAGTCATGTTAGGCGTGGTCCTAATCATGGCTCTGTTGTTCACCAACAGAAACTTCTACGAGCTCGAAAAAGCCACGGAGAGATACATCCAGGCCAGGAAGGATGTGGCCGACATTCAGGCTGGCTCCGACTACCTGACTGACCGGGTACGCACGTTCGTTGTGACCGGGGATCCTGAGAGCGCCAAGGACTTCTTCTACGAAGTGGAGATGAGTCGGCGGCGAGACCTGGCCGTGGAAAGCATGAAGGAATCCATTTCCGGTTCAGACGGCATCCGCTACCTCAGCACCGCCCTGCAGATATCCAATGAACTGGCTGAGATCGAGCGCTATGCCATGAGACTGGCTGCGGCGGGGAACGATCTCGACATAGAAACGCTGCCGTCTGCTCTGGGGACCGTTACGTTCACCGTCGAGGACGAAGCCTTGTCCGCGGAAGAGAAACTGGTCAAGGCCCGGGAGATGCTCTTTGACGAGACGTACCAGGCCTATAAAGAGGATATCCGTAAAAACTTGTCCCTCTGTGAGCAGGCGCTCATCGGGGAGATGGAAGCCACCCAGAAAAAGAGCACCAGTCGGATGGAAAACGCTCTTACCGCCCAGACTCTGCTGATTGCAATCATGGTGATGGTGGTCATCTTCCTCGTTCTATATAATGCGCATTCGATCATCCGTCCGATCAACGCTCTGGTGAAGGCCATTCAGGAGGACCGGCTCGTCGAGGAGAGTGGGGCATATGAGCTGCGGTTCGTGTCCAGGACGTACAACGAGGCGCGCTCCCGGAGCCAGGAGAACCAGGAGGCTTTGGCATATAAGGCGACCCATGACGCGCTGACGGGGCTGTTCAACCGGGGTGCGTTCGAAAAGGCCAAGCAGACGACCCGTGGTCGCGCTCAGGCTATGTTCATTTTCGATGTGGACCGGTTTAAGGAATTCAACGACCAATACGGCCATGATATGGGTGACTTGGTGCTGAAAAAGGTCGCCGGAGTCTTGGCGGACAATTTCCGTGACGAGGATTATGTCTGTCGGTTCGGCGGAGATGAGTTCACGGTACTCATGGTGCATGCAACCAATGATATGCGTCCCTTGGTGGAGGAGAAGATCAACCGGATACGGAAAATGCTTCTGGATACGTCCGACGGGCTGCCGCCCATCACGCTGAGCATAGGAGTGGCCTTTTCAGATCGGCAGAACCCCACGAACGACATATTGAAGGACGCGGATACTGCCCTTTACATAACTAAGGAGCGCGGGAAAAACGGATATACGTTCTATGGGGAGGACTAAACCATTGTTTTAGGTGGGAAGAGATCGTGCTGACCGCTTCGCATGGAAAGCGTATGGAGCAGATGTTCGAACAACGAATTGTTTTACTTCCTCCTGTTGCGACTGGCAGTCCAAGATGCCGTTTTTTAAAATCTATTCGATGCGCTAAACGCTCACGACTTTGTGCTGCTGCTTTACAGGACGTTCTTTGTAGCTTGTTGCTTACACCAATCCATATCAGCCATCACCAAAGGAGACAGGGCTTATGGCAAAATCATTCGCGATTATAGACAGTGAGGGAAGCATCGCTTTTCAAACAGAAGGGTTTGAAAGGACCAACGCAACGGAAAGATTGCCGCTGCCGGATGGATCGACGCTTCTTTTGTGCGATGATGTCTTGGTGCAATCCCTGCGTGCGGAGTTGGCTGAAGCGCAAAGCGCGAACAAAGCAAAAGAAGAATTTCTGTCCAACATGTCCCATGATATACGCACCCCGATGAATGCGATCATTGGCATGACGGCGTTAGCCAAAAAGCATATCGACGAAAAATCGCGCGTAGTGGATGCGCTGAACAAAATAGAAGTTGCCAGCTCCCATCTGCTTAGCCTGATCAACGACGTCCTCGACATGTCTCGCATCAATTCAGGCAAGATGAAAATTGAAAATGAGGAGTTTTCCCTGAGCGACTTGCTCCACGATACGCTGACGATCATTTACCCACAGATGACGAAGAAAAACCATACGTTTACGTTCCAAATGGGGGATATACCGGAAGAGGTTTTTCGCGGCGATCCCAGGCGCCTCCGACAGATTTACGTCAATATCATCAACAATGCGGCTAAATATACGAATGACGGCGGCAGGATCACCGTGTCCGTTTTTGAGGAGCTGAAAGACGATCGCTGCATGCTGTGCTTCCGCTGCAAGGACAACGGCATCGGCATGAGTCCGGATTTTCTGGAGCATATCTTTGATCCTTTTGAGCGGGTGGCGTCTTCGACCGTATCCAAGATCGAAGGGACCGGCCTCGGCATGAGCATCGTCAAAAAGTTGGTAGATGCCATGGGTGGTTCCATCCAAATTGAAAGTGAGCTCGGGGCAGGCACCACGGTTTCCATTCAAATTCCTTTGCAGGCCATACGCTTCCCTCTGAATACCGAATCCCTGACCGGCAAGCGTATTTTGGTTATTGAAGCCGATGAGGAGCAACGGGAGGTTTACGAACGCTATTTTGAGGAGTATGGGATCGATCATAAGATCGTCAACTCGTCCTCAGAAGCGATCCTTGAGCTGACCGACGCAGGGTATCACGAAAAAGAGTTTCATGCTGTTATCCTTGGCAAGAAGGCGGGTGGGGCCACCTCAATCTTTGATCTTGCTTCTTACTTGACACAATCGTTCCCCCAGCTCGTGCTGATCTTGATCGACGAGCACAACTGGGCCGAGATAGAGTATCGCGCCAACCGTTCCGGCATCTATCATTTCCTTCCTTTACCGGTATTCAAAAAAACGCTGCTGAACGGACTGAACGATGCGCTTGCTTCCACGACGGAGCAAGAAAATGCGTTCAATTCCCCCGATTTATCGGGAAAACATATCTTACTGGTTGAGGATAACATGATCAATCGGGAGATCGCTCTGGAGCTTTTGAGCATGACGAACGCTTCCGTCGATACGGCCGAAGACGGGAAGCAGGCCGTGGATATCTATGAAAGCGTGGCGGAGGGATATTATGACCTGATCCTCATGGATATTCAGATGCCTGTGATGGACGGCTATGCGGCGACACGCGCCATCCGTGCCAGCCAACGGGCCGATGCAAGTCGCGTACGAATCATCGCCATGACGGCAAATACGTTCGCCGAGGATATATCCAAAGCGAGGGATGCCGGCATGGATGGTCATCTTTCCAAGCCCATCGATATCCCGCTTTTGATGAAGGCCCTGCAGCAGCTGGTATAAAGAGAGGAGACGGCGGTGCAACCCTATCAGCAGCAATATATCGAAAATGTGCAAGAGATCATGCGGCTTGGCGATTTTTACCGTGTGCCAAGGACGGATTTCAGCACTTGGTTTGCCATTGAGAAGAGCAATCGGCAACGTATGCTGCGCCTGAAACGGGAGAATATCGAGCTTTTGAACCGGAATCTTTTCCCAACCTTGGACGAACTGCATGAGGCGAATCAGGAATGTATAGATGAACTCATCGCCTTTGCGGATGCCCTATTGGATTGGAAAACAAATCTGGATTGCGGGGTGTACGTGTCCATCCATGAAGCGTTGCTGAGCCTGTACCGTGTGCGGCGTGACAGGAACCGCATCATTTCGGAACTGTACAAGCTGGGAATGGGGCTTTATTATATGGACCGCGCGGTGGATGGTGTCGACAAGGAGCACGCAAGTCCGTTTCGCTTCCGAAATGAAATGGTTTTCACGGAAGCAGGGTCCTACATGAAATTCTTTGAAGAGATTCCCGACGCGGAAACTCGTGGCTATATCATCCGTGCCCTCGCGAACATTGCCATTTGCAGCGACGACCGCAAACGCCGCGTTGCCATCACGGCCCGCGTGCTGCAGATACTTAAGGACGAACACTATCGCGCGTTGGAGCCTTCGCTTCCGTGGGATGTTTTTCTGCGCCGCTCCAATCAACAAATGAGCGCGAATCGCTCGACGCTCTCGAAAGGGGACCTGTCCAAGCAGGAACTGGAATTGATCCTCGAATCCTGCTACGAAGTGTTCAAACCGGAGGCCGACGCCCAGAACCCCGACATACGCTGGCTTTGGCCGTACTATGAAATGGAATACAGCTGCGGCTTCGTCGATTTGGAAACGACCTTAGGCCGTATGGAACATCTGATCGAGCAAACGCCCTACAACGACTACTCCATTTCCGGCATATATGCAAACGTGCAGTTGGCCATTTATTATGGACGTCTCTTGAGAGATAACCCATCCGCTCAGGCTGCGGCACATCCGCGGGAAGTGCTGAAAAAGGCATACGTCAAGATGATGAAGACCTTGATGACTTGCCCCATAGGTGATACTGCAGATTATTTAGCCTATATCGTCCGTCTGGTCATGACGAGTTATCACGAGATACCGGAGGTTCTGCCCTTCAGGGAAGTGCTCCAGGATATGATGCAGCGTTTTGCCGGCGCGCAGGCGATCCGTGCTGAACAGGCTGCGGCGATCACACGGCTTTTTGTGGAGACGATCCTTGCTGCGGAGCCCTTGTTCTTCAACGATATCCCTTTGTTTGAGGGGTATACAGACGAAAGGGAGCGTCGAAAGGCTATTTTGGCGTATGCGGAAGATTGCGGCCGCTATCATGATTTGGGACTCATTCAGCTTAACATGGCGCGCATGCTGGAAACGCGGAATTTGTTCGAAACGGAGGACCGCATTTTTCAGCTTCATACAGTGGCAGGACATGATGATCTCGCTCGCTGCGAATCGACTCATCGGTTTGCGGACGTTGCTCTCGGACATCATCGCTGGTATAACGGTGCAGGAGGATATCCTGAGGCGTATATCCGCAGCGATTCTCCTTACCGGCAGATGACGGATGTCGTCGCCGTAGTCGCCTACATAATGGATCAGGAGGACAGGAGCGTTGACGCAACCGTTGGAGAAGTCATCGCTCAGGCGCGTAAACGTTTTTCGCCTTTGGTCACAGCGTATTTGGACGATCAGCAGCTGATTGCAGGCATCAAAGCAATTCTTTGTGAAGAAGAACCGTATTATCGCGTTTTCTATGAACGGCTGACTGCACCAATCGAACTAGAGACCGATTCGAAAACGGATCTTCACACCAGAAAATAGAGATTACGGGAACGTCTATTGCCCTGTTCAGAAAATGATATAGACATTCAGCTGCAAAGAATTTGAAAATCGACCGCACAACAAATTGCTTTGTGCTTTGGGCATCTGATCCGATCCCGCGTCACAGCCGCTTATTGGTTAATTTGCCAACCGTTGTCTAAGATAGGTCTTGAGCTGCTCTACGGTTTCAGGAAGACCTGCCGGGGTGGGGGCGCTGCCCTGAGCCAGGGTCCCCCGGCCGCCGCCCTTGCCGCCCAAAGCCAGGTTCACCGCAGGGATAAGCTCGCCCATGTCCAGCTTCAGTCCGTTGCAACAGAGGACGTAGGTAAGCTGGCTGCCCTTTTCCGTCAGCAGCAGGGTCAAGCCCTTCTCCGGCAGGGTGGCGAGGGCCAGAGGCCGGAGCCGCTTGGGGTCCGTGTCGATCATGCGGACCAGGAGCTTCCTTCCCTTCACGTCCTCCGCCTGGGCCTTTAGCTCCTGGGTCAAATATTCTTCCAGCCGGGCCGTCAAGGCGGCCTTCTCCTTCTTTAGCTCCTTCAGCTCCGTTTCCTGCCGCTCCACGGCGGCGAGGACCTCCTCCCCGGCGGTGGAGAACTTGCGGGCGATGGCGTCCACCGTGATTTGCAGCCGCTGGAAGCAGGCTAAGGCCCTCCCCCCGCAGAGGAAGGTCATGCGGGTGCCCCCCTTGTAGGCCACGGCGGAGACGATCTTGATGGCGCCGATCTCCCCAGTGGAATGGACGTGGGGGGCGCAGCAGGTGCAGGCGTCCGCATCCTGGATGGTCACCACCCGGATGGGGGCAGTGAGCCCCTCGGTATGCTTGCGCAGCGGTACGTCCTTCAAATCGTCCTCGCTGTCATAGATGACGGCGGTGACAGGCAAATTTCGGCGGGCATAATTGTTGGCCATGGTCTCCATCTGGGCGACCTGCTCCCCCGTCAGGGGCTTATCCAAATCCAGCGTGGCGTAACTGAGGGCACAGTGGAAGCCCACGTTCACCGCGTCAAAGAGCCGATAGGCGCACCAGCTCAAAAGGTGCTCCCCGGTGTGCTGCTCCATGATGTCCAGCCGCCGCGCCTCGTCGATGCGGCCAAGGACCTTCATCCCCACGGGCAACGGTCCGTCGGTGCGGAGGATCAGCTCTTCCCCGTCCTCCCGTACGTCCAAAACCCGCACGTCCCCCAGGGCGCCTGTGTCGCAGGGCTGTCCCCCCTTGTTGGGGAAAAAGACGGTTTCATCCACCATCACGTCGAATCCCTCCTGAACCTTTTGGCAGGAGAGGATGGTACATTCGTTTTCAAACAGATGGCTGTCGATGAGATACAGGCGGCGGGTCATGCGAACCTCCCAGAAATGTTTTTTTCAATATACCACAGAATCCGGCAGAAAGGAAGTTGACATTTTCAAACAATTCGATATACTGCTCCCATGAGTATTTTTAAGAAAAAGAATCGGCCCGTGAAGCTGGGCCAAGCAAAGAAAAAGCTGTCCGCCCGCCGGGAGATCCGCCACAGCCTCATCGTCCTGTTGGCCGTCACTCTCCAGGCCCTGTCCATCCTTTGGTTCTATCGGCCGGCGAGCATCGTCTCCGGCGGCGTCACCGGTATCGCCATGCTCCTCAACTACGCCACCGGCGGCAACATCCAAAGCTGGATCCCCATGGTGGTGCTGAATGCGCCGCTGCTCGTCCTGGCCTATCGGGAGCTGCACCTCAAGTTCGTCATCTACACCGCCCTGTCTACGGTGTATTTCTCGCTGATCTTCGCCGTCCTCGAAAATCTGCCCCAGCCGGAGATCTTCGACATGACCAACCCGGTCATGCCCCTCATCAGCGTCATCTTCGGCGCGGTCCTCAACGGGGCTTTCGGCGCCATCGTCATCCGGAACGGGGCCTCCACCGGCGGCTTCGACATCGTGTCCCTGGTGCTGAGCAAGAAGGTGGCCTTCCCCATGGGCACCATCTCCATGACCTTCAACATGCTCATCGTGGCGGCGTTGGCCTTCTTTAAAGGAATGGAGGTGGCGGCCCTGTCCATCATCGCCCTGTTCGTTTGCTCCGTCAGCTTCAACAACGTGCTCATGGGTCTCAATCGGAACAAGACCCTGTTCATCATCTCCGACAAGTGGGATACCTTTGCTAGCGAGGTCATGAGCACCGTCCATCGGGGCATCACCTATAT
>JAEEGH010016229.1_pt1 | contig 16041 bp, 15 predicted proteins | sample 9134181 | NCBI WGS metagenome assembly JAEEGH01 (sample SAMN16246544, study PRJNA631951) | gut metagenome | biome: gut microbiome; feature: rumen; material: DP-attached | host: Bos | place: Iran: Karaj | collected 2018-10
GCTCAAAAGGTTTACCAAAGTCAGTCTGGCTGATGTTCTTGACCGACTCCTTCCGATAGGGCTTATTCACCTCCTCCGGCATGACTGAGCGGATGAAGATGTCGAAGCCGTCGAAGTCGGAATCACGACAGTAGCCTTTATCCACCAAGATGCGATAGATGGCCTGCCAATGGCTTTGCTGGTTAAACAGCGGCTCGTCACCATATCTCTCCAGCATCAGAAGCGAGATGCAGTGGCGGATGAGTGCTTTCGTATCCTTCTCTGTTTCAGAAGCTCTTTTCTCCCTCCCTTTGGGAGGGTTGGGGTGGGCTCCCAGATACTGGTTCTGGACTGTGTCTACATGCTGTGCGCCGGGGGCGACGTAGATAAGGGTATTGTTGCTGCCTTGTTGTTTGTTGCCTGTCTGATGCAGTAGCTCCAGCAGTTCATTCAACTTCTTCAGGACTTCAGCGGGCAGCAGATCGCCGAGTCCGCCCAGATTGTCTGGATCGTTTACGTTTTCCTTTTTCATATTCCTTAATACGAATAATATGGTTTAACTAAATATGATTATGGAGAAAAACGGATAGCGTGGGCTTGGAAATTTGGAAACATCCACTATCGGGCTTAGCAGTAAGGTGCCACTCACGGATGTTATGCCAAAAAGCCCACGTTTCCGTTGTATAGGAACGTGAGCCGACAAGACATCCTTTCCTGTGAGTTTAACCTGTTGAACTGCTAATTCGATAGATAGGCAAGAAAGTTGTCGTTCACTGGGGTGCAAAGATACTCCAATTCTTTGAAACACCCAAATGTTTTGGTAATTATTTATGGACTCATTGCGAATTTATTTATTTAGGTTATACAATCATTCACTTACCAAAGTTTAGTAATTGAGAGATTATCAATTTCCTTGATATGTTCCTATGAAGAAAATAGCACCGCTGCTGGCCTCTTGAATCAGATATACGAACGGATGATCAGCGTGGAATGTTGGCTTAGGGTAACCTGTTTGTTTACCATTAGACGAAAGCATCACACCTATTGTATCTGCTGCCGCCTCAGTTTCCGACTCGCTCACTTCAATGGCGGCATTCTGCTTGATGACCCACAGATAGGTCTTTGGCCAGCGCTTGTGCTAAGACCTGTGAACCGTTCGTCTCTGAGCCTCACCTAGGATTAAAAATACATTTCCAGTCCGTACTATTATTTACAAAATTCTTTGTCTGATCAGTGCTATCCCAATTAACGACATTTCCATCTGGATAAAAAACAGAATCGCAATAAGTGCATGACTTAAACATTGAAAAGATGAAATAATATACCTTGCCATTCCAATTACATTGATAGATGGATGGCTGAGTTATCATATATGTTGAGTAATCAATCTCCTTATAGGTATCCTTATTCTCTGAGTAGTTACGATTAATCTGATCAATCATCGTGGAAATCCAGATTGGCATGTCACTCTGAGAAATTTCCTCAAAAGTAGCATTTAAAAACGGCAATGAATTATTGTTGGCTCTCACCTCCTTTGCTTCCTTCTCTTCGTCATCATGGCTACATCCTGTCATTCCTGCCGATAAAACAAAAACCATTGAATAAAACAAAACCTTTTTCATATTATATATAATTTAAAAATGAAACCATTCTATACTATACAATAACTTAAAACTCACAATCAGGATTTAATATTTACTATTATTGTAAGGCTATTTTTTCTGTTATTACCTAGGGCGCAAAAGTGCCTGACCCTTCTGCGCCCTCAAGTCCCCCCTGATCGTGATCGTGGAAGAGGTGCCTGCCCTTAGAACCCCAGATCTTTGTCCCCCTGATCCCTAGACCCAATGAGTAGGTCAGAGTACCCATAATCTTCATGATCTTCTCGCATATAGATATAAAATGCACCTTCTTCATTACGCTCATGAATTGGTGTCAAGAAAATCCGGGCACCGTCAAAGAAGATTCCCAAATCGCGAGTTACATCATCATCTCCTATATGTTCTTGCAGCCGCAAATAGTATTTATATGGAAGCAGATTGTTGTGGATGGTGTACATCTCACCCTTCTCTTCATGAATAGAATACCTACCACTTATCTTATTTCCCAAACTATCCGTTCTCATACAAGTGCCCTTGTCATCAAAGGTGATGCTTTCTTCAGCTTTGGCTTCCCCCTCGTGAGACTCCATCAAATTCCAGTTCCCATTAAGAATAATGACCGATTCATCATCATACGTCCCAGACCTCTTATAGACGTACTTATCTATTATAAAGTAACGTCTATGGATAAGTGTCAAATATAAGTAATTGCCATGTACTACCATTCCCCAATCTGTGTCAATCCACCCATTGTCCTCATCAGGAGAAGGGAGTAACCGCAAATAGTAATAATAATGCAGTGACTGACCATTGAAAGAGGGGATGTAGCCTTCCTCTTTATGGATAGAATAGGTGTAATTCACCCGAATGGCTTGGTCCCCTTCGCCAATCGTGACAATGCAGGAACCGTCATCGTTGAATGTGATCATTCTTCCTCCTGAACGTTCGTTAGAATTATACTCCAGATTCCAGTCTCCAAGAAGAGTTTCTCCGCTCTCATCCAGTTCTGATTGTAACCTGCTCCGTGAGTCATTGCCATAAGACGGGGTATTGGAGAAATCGCCATCGTTACTACATGACATAAGTGCTGTTGCTGTAACGGCAAGTACCAGAATGCTTTCTGTAATCTTTTTCATAAACATATGGTTTTTATAATATAACGATACTTATCCCTATTTATTTTATAGATATCTTCGCTGTGGGCGCAAAAGTGCCTGACCCGTTTGCGCCCCTCCCAAATGTTTTGCGATATTTTTTATGGACTCATAACGTTTCTGATACAAAATGGTTCGACATTATAAGAATGGGATTGTCCACTCAATGCCCTCAACTTACCGTCCTATGTGCTTCCTGCCGTTCTGGATATAGATGCCTTTGCTGGGTTCAGACGACAGACGGCGGCCCTGGAGGTCGTAGATTCCTTTGGATGCTCCTGTAGTAGGTATGGTCATGCTTTGCACCGCGTAATAAGGTTCCTGGTAGGATTCCAGTGGAAGGACTGTCCCATGGAAAATCGCTTTGTATCTGTTTATCTCCGACTCCTGGACATAGAGAACCGTCGACTCGTCCAAGCCAGATAAGGCGCCTCCTGAAAGATAATTGTCGATTATACCCCTAATGACCAACGCTTCTAAGGCACAGCCCTTGAAAGCGTACCCCCCAATAAACGTAAGAGAGGCGGGCAAATCAATTACTTTCAGAGAGGAGCATCCCTCAAAGGTGTATTCCCCTATGCTTCTGACGCCTTGCGGAATCACAATCGACTTCAGATGGGAACAATAACGAAATGTAGAAGCGCAAATGCTCGTTATTTTTTCAGGCAGGTTGACCCTTTCCAATTTATTACAATAAGTAAAGGCATCATCTATCATCTCAACTGTTTCTGGCAGTTCAACAGAGACGATATGCTCATTGTATGCAAAGGAAGTACCACCGATCCTTTTTACACCCTCTGGCACGACATACGAATCTGCCTTATTGCCAGCCGGATAGCTGCAGAGCATGGTCTTGTCACGGGTAAACATTACACCACCGATGGAGCAGAAGCCCTCACATCCCTCCTCCACATCGATGTCCTCCAAAGCAGTACAGCGATTAAATGGATTCTTGTATGCTTCCGCATTAATACTGACGGAAGCGATACCCTTAACAGTCTTTGGTATGGTCACCTTGGTTAGTGTTTCACAACCATCGAAAGCCATCCAGGCCAGCCATGTTACTATATAAGTCTCACCGCCCACAGTTACTTCCGACGGGATGGAGAGTTCACCCGTCCAGCTATTACCGTTATCAACGATGGCTTCGTGCGTCTCCTTATCAATCAGATAGTTCAGCCCGTCAACCACTGCCTTCTCACCCTTTAATTCACAAATGGTGTCATTCTGTGCTTTTGCCCCCACAGCAGCCAGCACGTAACACATCACAATAGGTAGAAATTTCTTCATAAGCAAAATCTTTTAAGTATGATTCTCTACATTTATAATAGCAAATAATAATTTCTTCATAATCTGATTTGTTCTAGTCGCTGGGACAGGTACTTGGGTATGACGGCTGCTATGACTCAGGTACCTGTCCCCACGGCTATAAGCATCTTTTCCTTCACACTCCCAAATGTTTTGCGATATTTCTTATGGACTCATTGCGAATTTCTTTAATGTGTTATACTTAAATAGGAATCTTTTTTTATTTAACTATTACTTTCTTGCCGTTCTGGATATAAATGCCTTTGGTGGGGGCAGTCTTGAGGCATCGGCCTTGGAGATCAAAGATGGAATCGTTTATTTTTTGTTCTATAATCTTAGGATACTGGATACTCGTTTTTTCCATCTCTATGATATTTTCGAAATTACTCCATCCCTTGACAGATGTGTACTTTATTCCGCATCCTTTTGGAACATACAAAGTAACATTTGAAGTATCTAAGTATGTGAAAGAATCCTCAGTATCAAAAGGTTCTTCTATATGTGAAACAATGGAAACTAATTTCTTGCATTGCGCTCCAAAGATGTAATGGCCTATTGATGTTATTGTCTTGGGAATCTCAATCCTGACGAGATTGGTGCAACCTAAGAATGCATTATCTCTAATGGACACCAGTGTCTCTGGAAGGGTAATACCCGTTAGATTTTCACAATAGACAAAAGCCCCCTCACCAATTTGGTTCACCGTATATTCATGCCCATCTATTATGAATTTATCCAAGATAGCTATATCACCTGTAACATCTGGCGATCCTGGTTTTGTCACCACCTCCGGCTCTTCCCCTGGTTTTCCAATTACATACCTAATTGCAGATTTTACTTCGGCGGAGTTGTCGTTTGGATTATAGGTATAAACCACATTTGTCAGAGTATCTGTGTACTCGTCACCTGCCATCGTCAATGATGATAGTCCGAAGATAGCAATTATTACAAGTCTCTTTCTCATATTTACCTCATTTTCGAACAAAGTTACGAAAAAAAAGAATATTGTCTAATTAATTATTTTTTATTTTAAGTTCTGCCCCCAATTCTATTGTTGTTTCCCCGTTCAGTTCAACAGTATCACCGATAAGTGTGGTTTTGTCGTTCGTAACAAGGCGATCAGGGGGGACGGTTCCGGTGATCAAATGTTTTGCTAATTATTTAAGGGCTCATTGTTTATTTCTTTTATGAGTAATACATATAAAAGAATCTTTCTTCTATTTGACTATTACCTTCTTACCGTTCTGGATATATATACCCTTTTTGGGGGTTGGTGCCAGGCGACCCTGCAGGTTGTAGACTGGAGAAGGGTTGTCAGGCGAAGACTTCGTTGACAGAATGCCAGAGGGATATTTTTCCAAAGGCAAGACGGCACCCTCATAGATATTCTTGATTTTTTGTACTTGTGAGGCTTGGGTATAAATGGTGGTTGACGTATCCAACCCGTCAAAGATGTATTTATCAAAATATCTTAATCTTCCTCTGATGATGAGATGGTCGAATTTACACCTTTGGAAAGCTCCCCATCCTATATTTGTTACACTTGCCGGCAAATCCATTTCCTTCAGTGATGTGCATTTTTTGAATGCGTATTGACCAATAACAGTTATTCCATCTGGAATGGCAACCGTTTTCAGATTGCTGCAACCATTAAACATACTATTATCTATAGCGCTTAATGATGAAGATAATTTTATTGTCTCCAAGCTTGTACATTCAAAAAAAGCGAGTCCCCCTACGAAGGATACATGATCAGGCAGGACTATTGATTCCAACGAGGAGCAATAACGGAACACGCTTTCACCCATGTATGTCACGCCATCAGGAATCTCTATCGACTTCAGACTCTTGCAATTATCGAAAGAATAGGCAGAGATATAGGTAAGATTCTCTGGTAGACTAACGGTCTTCAGGTTTGTACAATTGTCACAAATGCTACCACAATATGTCACGCTGTTGGGGATTGTCAGCGAAGAAAGATATCGGTTGTGGCAAATGGCACACATGCCAATCCAAGTTACTCTATCCGGTATAATAAATGTCTCTTGCCGCAAGCCGGCAGGATAGGCATAAAGCCGTGTCTTGTCTTTACTATAGAGTATACCACCTTCAGAACTCATGATGGGATTGTCCTCGTCGACTTCAATCACTTCAAGAGTGGTGCTTCTGTAAAAGGGATTCATGGCTTCGGGATTGCTTTGTCCAGTTATATTTGGATCATCTGTTAGAACACCATGTACGATATGGTTTATCGTCTTCGGTATCCTCACCTTTGTCAATTCACTACAATTATTGAATGCGCCATTTGTCATGCCTGTAACGGTAAAAGTCTCTCCATTGTACTTTACCTCTGACGGAATGTCCAGTTCTCCCGACCATGTATTGCCATTGTTTAAGACAGCCTCATGGATTTCAGGATACAAATAATACTTAAGCCCATCAATAGTCACATTCTGGGCATTGGCACAAACTAATGAGCAAATGAATACTAAGTATGCCATCAGCCTCTTGAATTCTATTCTTATAGTCTTCATATATAACAATTTAGTATTCAACATGGTGCAAAGATACAAATAATATCAATAAGTTGTACTAAACGAAAGAAGTTTTTTTATTTCTCCTATTTCATTATTGACGATAATACCTTGGGGCGCTTTTTTGAATTTAACACTGCAAAAGTATACAATTTGTATCAACCAAAGAAGTAAAACGTGTTTCTCTTTAGATGGGACTTAAACGACTGAATTACAAATAGGTATCTTGTTTGCAGGTTCGAAAATGCTCATTGCAGAAACAAGAATTTAACATATCTTTGAGCATTAAATGTTACAGATTCTTTTTTTCTTATAAATTTATTGTCAAGTCTTTCATTTTTATGAATAATATTGTTTACCTTTGTCGCATGAAGATGAGAAGTATTATATCCCTATTTGCCATTTTGCTCGTGCTATCAGCCTGTGACGGCACGAGAGTATCAGAAAAACTGGATCAGATAGATTCCTTGATTGCCAGGGAACAAATTGATTCCGCATGTGTGCTTCTAAAGGAAGTCGCAGGAGCGTCAATGATTGAAGAGGATCAAGCTCATTATGGTCTTTTGGCAACACAGTTAGGCTATATTACTAATCAGCCGCTACCATCAGACTCTTTGCTCGACTTGGCTCTTAATTGTTATAATAAGGTGGGAAATAACCAGAAACTTGCCGATACTTATCACTATAAATCATATAGATCAAGAATAAATCAAGACTATCCACAAGCCATATTATATTGCAAGGAAGCAGAACGATTTGCTATGGGTACTAATGATATCCGCCTACAGTATAAGATTTATGAGAATTTGGCATACCTTAATAATTTGTGTGATAATGACCTTCTTCAAGTCCATTATGCAAAAAAAGCATTGGATTTGGCTCAAAAAGTACAAAACGGTAATTGGATAGCCTTCGCATATAACATAATTAGTATCGCGTATTCTAGCCTTGGGCAACAAGATAGTGCATTTGCTTATGTAGAGAGGTCAATACCTTATATAAAATATGTAGCAGATACTGACAAAGCAGCTTTTTTAATGAACATTGGTGTTCTATATAAAGGACGTGACAATGAAAAGGCCAAAGAGTATTTTGAGAAATCCTTAAGCTTTGGTGAATTGCCAGAAGCATATGAACATCTTGCTGACGTGTATTTCTCCGAAGGGCGAAAAGAGGAAGCATATAAACTTTGGAAGAAAGCACTTACGATAGATGGTAGATATGAAAAAGACAATCTCATTCATAGCATTATATCATACGACCTCGAACGAGGGAAACTGGACGAAGCTAGCGCAAATCTGGATAGGGTGATATCCATCAAAGACAGCATCATTAACGTGCTAAGAAACGACACGATCAAAGACTTGCAACTGCGCTTTGACCATGAGGTAGCCATACGTCAGCAGGAACAAGTAACCGCCAACTGGCAGAAAGGCGTCCTCGTTGCTGTGATGATAGTGGTTCTGTTGGTTTCATATATCATCATCAAGAGAGTCCTTGATAAAAACAAGATGCAGGAAGTTCAGATGCAGATCAATGACTATATGAGTCAGATTCGTGATTTGAAAGCATCAGGCAAAGAGTCGGATGAAGAAATCGCCAGGCTGAACAAGCAAATCAAAGACTATCTGGATGAAAAAGCTCCAGATCTGCTGAAAGGTTGTATGTATTATGAACAGATCAAGAATGATGAAATCAAATCGCTATCCTCTTTGAATTGGAAAAGAAAAGATGAACAGCAGTTCGTTGATTACTATGCGGCCATCGACTACAGGACGGTGAACAGATTAAGGAAAATCAAGAGGAAGGAGAAGCTGACGACGCATAACCTGTTTTATCTGCTTTTGCTGGAAATGGGTAAAAGTGATAAGTACATCGCCAATCTCTTTGGCATCAGCGAAAGAAGCATTGACACGATTAAGACCAGGACAAAACCTGTGGAATAAGAATATAAACTTCAAAATAGATGGAAAAGTAACTGGGGGGAGATAGTATGAGATATATTACTAATTTTATCTTTTTAATGATCAGTGGAACCGTCCCCGTGATCAAAACTAGTCGCTGGGACAGGTACTTGGGTATGACGGCTGCTATGACTCAGGTACCTGTCCCCACGGCTACCGTTTACAACATCTGGATTCCAAAGAATAACTGATTTGCAAAATGAGGAAAAATAAAAAAAACAAAGTGGGGAAAAATAAAATAGACAAAGAAAAATTGTATGCATCCATCCTAATTATAGGAATAAGCTTTTTCCTTTCTGTTTCATATTGCCACAAAAGAAAGATGTTGAAAGATTCAAAGATAACTACGTGTGTTGTGGTAGGTTTTAATGAGGAACCAGGAATAAGATGGGGGTATCAAGTTAATGTATGTTATTATGTAAATGAAAAGAAATATTTTCACAGGGTTTCTGTTAAATCTATAAAGTGCAGAATCGGAGATAAATTTAGAATAAAGTATAGCTTAAAAGATCCGAATGTGTACGAAGTCTTATGGGATGAAAAGATTGAGTGAGGTCTGGAGTGGGTCAGAGACTCCCCTGATCCGCCCGAGTGGGTCAGAGCACAGGGGGTCAGGAACGATGTGTATAAGGAACGATGTGTATACAGTTATAATATAAATTTCGTATCTTTGCCCGCATATTTAACTTATTAATGAAAGGAATGAATAACATCTGTAGTATCAACCAAAAGTGGGTCAGAGAACCGTCCCTTGATCCGACCTCATGCTCACGTAAAAGGGAAAGGACATGAGGTTAGAATTGGCCCCAACGGAAAACCATTAAAGGGTGAAAACGAATTATCTACACAACAAAAGCAGATTGTAGATGAGAACAAAAAAGAAATCAGGAGAGAAATAAATAAGGTTGGAAAGGAGAATAAAAAAATAGAAGAAAATGAATAGATTTGAAAAAATATTAGCAACATTTGTTGATACAACTAACAAAAGAGCCCAAAAAGGTATCTTAAGTATTATTTCTGCGCCAGAAAAAGGTAATGTATTATATGAAAGTGGCACAATATGTTCTACGTTGTCTCACTATTTAGATAATATGTTTATTCAGGAACAGGGACGTAGTATTGTTTTTAAGATGTCCATGTCTGAATGTAATTATTTCATATTTGCGCATATCAATAACATTAAAATAGCTTTGGATTTGAATAATAAGAACGAGGCGGGAGAATGGAATATAGTCAATTTGGATACAAAATACATTGTTACAAAAACAATGGGAAGTTTCTTTGGATACAAAATATGGGCATGGCTTGACCGAGGAAAAGACATTTGTAATGAATAATAAAAGAATCACGGGGCCGGTTCTTGATCATGGGGGGGCTCAATATCACACCACTCCTGGAACCAAATCACTAGTCGCTGGGACAGATACTGTTTTAAAAACCACTCATTTTTACATGGAGTATATTGGATAAACCATTTATTAGTCCCAAATGAAAAAGTCATTTATTGTTTTGCTGTCTTTTCTTTTTCTATGTTGCTCAAATAAGCAATCGATAACAAAAGAAAAAGAAAGTAATCAGATTCAAAATACAAAAGACGGTATAGTTGATGCAAGACTAATGTCACTATATTTCAAAGTGAAAGGAAACTCCAGTCGTGTATTTTTAGATACTGCGATGAATGTAATTGACAGTATGTTGTTTGTAAATAAAGACAATAGTATAAAGCAGATCAAGTATGCAATACAGAAGATACAGTTCTATACCCTTGTTAATAGGATGGACTCTGCTGTAAGTTTTATTATGCATAATAATTCTATGAAGTGGGAGATCGTAGGTGGGCCTTATTATAAAGATATACTTAGATACCGATTATTTGCAATGAAAGCAAAAGATAATAATGATACATGTCTATATAGAGAGAATATTAAGAAGGCTCTTTGTTTGGTTGAGAAGTATATATCTGAAAATGAAGAAGAATACGCTTCTTTTATTAGGAAAGGCATGAAAGGGCAAAATGGTAGATTTCTTTTAACTATTAAAGAATATGTTTACTATTCTTATCTTCTGTATGGACAAGAAGAGGCTGATAAAAGATTAATGATGTATAAAGAAAAGTATCAACTTAACAAGGATGACATAAGTCAACTTAGACAACTCTATAATTTGGACATCATGGATTTTGTTCCATTTTAGAATGAGGATCGTGGGGACGGTTCCACTGATCATTTTTCTGCAAAAGTTTTGGTGAATTGAAAAGGAATCGCTATCTTAAAACACGTGGGGTCTGTGATCAGTGGAACCGTCCCCGTGATCAAAGATACTCTCGCTTGAAATTACTCAAATAAAATTTGGTTATTTGCTCGCTTATTCGTATCTTTGCAGCAGTAATGCAAAACACGTGGGGTCTGGATCATTGTGTATGTGAAGTATGAAAATGATCAGTGGAACCGTCCCCGTGATCAAAAAATCAAATTAATTATGAGAAATGTTTTTTGTATAAGTGGGATTTTGCTCGCGTATCTCATTTCTTCGTGTTCTGGGACACGAATAAATTCATCAGAACCGACCGAAGACAGTATTGTGGTATTGTCTACAATTGTAAGACACTCTGATGATGATATACAATACTTTATTCAATTAAGGAATGAGCATATATTTCTGACAGATGGTAATTATTTACATCATTTATACGAAGATAAGTATTGTGGTAAATATAAAGACTATAATGCCTTTCTATCATACTTATTAGATAAACCATCCTATATTGAAATGGAAGATTCTATTAACAATTATTGCTATTATTATGCTACTTTTATTGAAGATAAAGTGATCTCAACATACTATATAAGGTATGGATTGGAATCTCTTCAGAAACAATATTGTGAAAAAGAAAAGGACAAGATAATAATAAAGTCAAATTTTGCTAGTACAAAATTGACAATAGCCTATTATCATTGGTTAAATGGTTATGTCTATCACTTTGGGGGTATGTCTGGATATGAGTATCTATCTAAGATGTAAATAATGATCACCGGGACGGTTCTTGCGTCCCTTCAGTAGCAAGCGGCAGAGCCGAGCGCCACTGATCATTTTTCAGCAAAAGCTTTGGTGAATTGAAAAGGATTTGTTATCTTTAACTTCGCTGAAGGTAAACTGTATCTCGGAAATATCCAAATAAATTTGGTATTTCACTCGATTTGTATTACCTTTGCAGACGATAACCAACGTCGAATAATATGCCAAGACACAGCAGTGATCACAGAACCGTCCCCCTGATCAATTCCTTCACACTCCCAAATCTTTTGCGATATTTATTATGGACTCATTGCGAATTTCTTTATATGCGTTATACAATAATTAATTTGAGTAATCATATAGGAATCGTTATTTGGCAACGACGTTGAAATCCTTATGGCAGGTGATGACGTTATCTTCATTAAGGATTAACTTGAACTCTGTATAATAACTGCCAACAGGTAATGGCTGTCGGTCTTGCTTCTTAATAAAGACTACACCTGAAGAAGGAACATAGAAATCCTCATAATTCTCTTTCTCCGAATCTACTACTTGACCCTGCCAAGGACTTTCATACACATAGTCTTTCTGCGGGGCCCAATAAAAATTAGTCGCATGATATGTCAAAGTAAAATCCCATGGTCTCGCTATGACTATCCCATTAGAAAACACCTGAAACATATCCTCACCGACAATGTCAGCAGGAGATTGACAGTTTCTTAACCGTTTATCTGTTGTATTTGTAACTGTCAGGCGGAAGATAATCTGCTCACCTTCTTTAAATGTCGTCACAGCCTGTCCTTCCGCATTCAGAAGACTGAAATCCACACTAATGCTGTCATAGTCTTGACGGGTGTTCATGTCTGTTAACACTGTCTCTTTCAGATCATCGTTATTACTATTCGCATCTTCATCGCTGCTGCATGATAAAGCAAACGTACAGATTCCTGCTAACAACAGGAATAAAGGAAACTTGTTGATTAAAGTAATTTGTCTCATAATCTAATGATTTATTTTACATCTTTCTTCTATTTGATTATTATCTTCCTGCCATTCTGGATATATATGCCCTTAATGGGGACTGACTTCAAACGTCGACCTTGGAGGTTATAGATTCCATAGGAAGAGTTTGTTTTAGTTGTGGTGATGCTTCGAACAGTGTTAAATGGGTCGCCAAGTTCGCCCCAATCTGGTACTGACGCAGCAAAATCTCCACTTTCAAACAATTCATTAGCATATTCCAATGGGCTTTTTTCACTATTCTGGGTGATAGCTAATATATACCACAAAGGCATTAATGAGTCTTGTTTAACAATCCTAAGTCCATACTTTTCAGCATAGGTAGTCAACAAGTCAAAATCCTCTTCCTTCTTGAGCTCTACATTCAGGTATGGGGTCAAATAAATTTCTTCGTTGTGCTGCGTGAAATAGCTTGGAGTTATTATTACGGATTTTGCATCTTCTTTCCAAAAATCCATTGAAGTTAACTTCTCAAACTCCGTCCGAGCAAGAACAAGGATTTCAAAAGCCTCGTCTTTTATCGAATCCAGAGCTTGGACATTTGTTTGAATCCTTTCTCTTACCGTGTCGCATTCTTTAGGAATACTGACAACGACCTTATTCTCATTGAGGGTTAAAGGAATCTTATTCCCCTGATAGTAATAGTAATCCGTTTGGGCTATCGCATGTATTGAACATGAGATGAACAACAATAGTAAATATTTTCTGCTCATAATCATTGAATTTGTAATTTGTTATACGTTTTTAATTGTTACTATACGTTGAGAGGCCTTCTCGGGTGCAAAATTAGGGAAAGGCACACCAACAAGCTGAAAAATCTTAGAAAAATGATTTTCCAAGATTTTTCAACTTAATCATTCGTAAGATAAAACGTACTAACCGATAGCTAAAACACGCAGATCATAGTCGGCTGGAGAACCGTCAACTCCATAGACTCTTAGTAATAGGCGGCTTCGCATGTTGGATACATAACTCGGCGACAAACCTGTCAGTTTATGAATGTCCATAGGTGAGAAGCGTACCCGTAGGAGCATGGATACATCGTACTCGATTTCTGACAGTGTGTAATGGGGGGTATTTAGAGTCGTATAGAAATGAGGGATCTCTTCATTGATTAAGCCTCTGAGCTCTGCGAAGTCGGTCTGCGAAGCCTTCTGGTAGGGGTTGGCATTGACATAATCCTTCAAACGCTTGACTACAGGAGCATTGGCAAGCCGTTCTTCTAAAGTTGCCAAAGGCTGTTTTGTCTTTCGCTTATAGGCAGACACCCGGTCAAGAATCTCTACAATCTCTTCTTGCTTTTTCTCAAAGAGTTCCCATGGTGAGAGTTTCTCTTCTGAACAAATGTCTTGCAACTCGGTCTGAAGCTTCTCTAGGGTTTCCAAATCTTTATGGTATTGCAAGATCTCAGCTTTTCTTCTTGCACGATAAGACCTGAACCAGATAAAAGCAAACAGGGAGAGGATTAATACTAAAGCAACAACGGCAATCAGAACATTAAGAGATTGTTGAGCTTTCTTCTCACTTTGTTCTGCAAGAATCTTATGATGATTGTAGTTATAAGAGGCCTGGAACTTCTGAATATTTTGCATCTCAGATAGCAAATAAGCAGAGTCATTAAGTTCATAACTTAACTTAGCATACTTCGCAATCGAATCTGGATTACGTTTTACCTCGTAGAGTTCCTGTAGCCCTTTACAACCAGCAATCTGGTTATTAATATCTTTGCTATCTCTCAATTCTTTTCTGAAAAAATATTCAGCAGAGTCTAATTGTTGAATAGCCAAATAATATTCACCTTTTATATAATAATATACTTCTCGACCATCAACGATATTGCCAAAATTGTCAAATAGACCAGATTGACTTTCATATCTATTACAATACTTTCTGGCCTTATTTAAATCTCCTTTTTTTACTAATGAACTAATCGCAGGGGCCAAAGTTTGAGCCGCTCTGTCAGTTCTTCGAATGTCATTAAATAAGCAAGAAGCCTTTTCTTTTATGAGTATAACAGAATCTGAAATATTTAAAATATCATATACACTAGCTTGTTGCGCAAAACATTCTATCGCTTGTAATGAGTCATTTCCTTTCCATGCATAATACTCTGCTAATCTCAAGTTTCTTAATTGAGATCTGGGCTGTATCTGTTTTTGGAAAATAACTGCCCTTTGAGCATAAATCCGACTTAGTTTCGCAAAGTCACAATCAGCCGATGTGGTGTCAGCGCAGTCTGCAGCCTCGTTATATAATTCAAGGGCGCGGGGGAGTTCTCCGAGGAAATAGTAGGTGCGGCCGAGGATATAGCGGGAGCGCATCCGCTGGTTGGCATCGCCGTGGCGGTCGAAATAGCGGACGAGGTCTTCGGCCAGCGAGTCGTTCAGCATCGGCTGGCCGTTGCGGTTCTGCTGCTCCAGCGCCTCCAACTGCTGAAGCATCTGCGCTTTGTCGCCACTACAGCCTATCTGGAGGAGCAACATCGCTCCCAGAATTATGATTCCTATCAGCTTTTTAGCATTCATCGGTGCAAAGATACAATAATCTCACGATTCTACAAAAGAATCACCGTTTTTTCGTTATTATATCCCATGAGATAAGTCTATAGTGGCAATGTCCATCATCGTCATTGTTATAGGTGAACCATACACCTTATTTATATATACGCACGCATATTTAACTTATTAATGAAAGGAATGAATAACATCTGTAGCATCAACCAAAAGTGGGTCAGAGAACCGTCCCTTGATCCGACCCAATTCTGACTGTCATGATCAACCCTTGCCTGGACAATTCTAGGGCGAGTTTGCCCGATTTGTCGCATTTCTCCCCACTTGTCGCAACAAACTCGTTCAAAAGTCAGCAAAATTGTTGCAAATCCATGAAAGTCGCCATACCTTTGCATCATCGAAAGGAAACAAACGACAAATTCAACAATAATATAAACATATAAAAAAAAGTAAAGTTATGACAAACAAAAATTTCAATGCAAAGAAGGTGCTCATGAGCACAGTTGCAGCAGTAGTTTTCTCATTCGTGTTCACCACCAGTGCAAATGCAGCTCCTAAGGCAGGAACCCCACAGAAGAGTTCATTGGAGATTCGCGTGAAAGATGCTCCAAAGCGTAATGTAGGGGTTCGTGTGAAAGGTGCCCAGAAGGGTAATGTTGAGGTTCGCGTGAAAGGTGCCCAGAAGGGTAATGTAGAGATTCGTGTGAAAGATGCTCCCAATAATTATTTTGAGAATCTCCTCGAACAGGTTCTGGGCATCCGCGTAAAAGTTCGCGTATAGAACCAGCGGTATAACATACTACACTATAAAGTGGGTCAGGGGACGGTTCTAGGGTGTTAAGTTAACTTGTATTTTTTAGCTCACTTTTTTGAGCACATTCATTCTTTTAATGGAGGGGTTAGGCAACAGGTTGTCAGCCCTCCATTTCTTGATGTCTTCCATCTTCGTCTTTCCT
>JAEEGH010016234.1_pt1 | contig 16039 bp, 6 predicted proteins | sample 9134181 | NCBI WGS metagenome assembly JAEEGH01 (sample SAMN16246544, study PRJNA631951) | gut metagenome | biome: gut microbiome; feature: rumen; material: DP-attached | host: Bos | place: Iran: Karaj | collected 2018-10
GAAGCAAGCGTTTTTTAATAAGATCTTCATAGGATTTTGTTGCTTTATTTGCTGAAAGGATACGCACGAAATAGTCTGTTCCATTGATTATGGTATGATATGCGAAAGTGGATTTCTGATTGTTACTGTTTAAGGTTTTACTCTTCATCGGTAGTACTCTTCTCGATGTTCGTTCTGCATTTGCTGGTTACGAAGCTGATCGTTGATGGCAGTTTCAATTCGTGGAACATCATGGCAGATTGTCGAGCAGAGGTCTTGCTCTTTTCTCAATTCCCGGATCTCTGCGTTCGTATCGGATAGCATGGTGTACAGTCTGCTGCGCTCTGAGCGAAGCTCATCCTGATCCCAGCCGCAGAGGATCTTGCTCGCTTCGGTGTAGTCAGCCATCTCGTCATCGATCCCGTCCGTTCCCATTTCCTTGAGCTTTGGAATGTCAGACAGGCGCTCGACCGTGGAGAGTGCTTCGTACATCGGTCGCATGTGCTTCTTCTTTGCGTTCAGGATCACGCGAGTCTTTTCCAGATCAGCAATTCTGGACGTAACATCCATCACCCGGTCATTCAGCTGTTCCACGGTGTCGATCCCATATTTGTCCAGATATGCCTGCTGTGCCTTGTACTGCTTGAACAGTGCAAGCTGCTCCTTGGAGATCTTCGGAGTCGCGCTGTGATGCCCTTTCCCGATCATCCCCAGCGCATACATCCAGCTGAGATACAATGCCCGGAAGCCTTTCGCTTTCGGATAGCATATTTGGCAAATCGTTAGTAGTACATAGATGCTTATATCCTTTTGAAGCCCTGCTGTTGATTTGTTCATTTGTTTCACTTATCCAAATCTCCTTTCTGAACTGAAGAAAGTCATTACTGATTTCTTCATAGTATGTGATCTTTTCTTCTGTCAGTTTTCTTCTTGTGTCCTGGTATGTTTTCCTTTCCTTTACGAAACCTTCCATCCCATGTTGTTTGTGAGGGCTCTTTATTGCACAGCAGAAAAAGAAACGACCATTGTTACAATCATTTCCATCATAGAATGCCGACGGGATGATGTAACAAAAAAAGCAAAACGACATATGGCTATAAATAAGCCTCGTTTTGCTTCTTGTTCAAAAATACTTTATACGTATTTAGTTTCCTGCCGTTCGGCCGATCTTCTCTATACGCATCAAAGATGACCATGGGATATTCGCACTACCGATCAATGGTAATTCCCAACCGTTTATTTGGTACACATTATTGTTTTTTCCTTATAGCATGGTTCAATGCTCCTTGTCTTTTATCCAGAAAGTGCATTTTGGCTGACGGAAAGCCTATTAATATCTATATGAACAGCATAAACACATTCTAATGCTTCTTAGCTTTCTCAATCATTTACCTATGTATCTTCTAATATGACAATACTGGAAATACAGTGCGAAGAAATTTATCAAGTTCATTAACATCAGAATATGTGTTATACCATGTTCCATTTTCAAGCGAATTAAAATAACTAAGTTGTGTGAAAACTTTTGTGTCATCAACTGCATTTGATTTATAGTTTTCTGGCGATCCGTTCTTCTGATATTCTCCTTTAGCAACATCTATTTTAGATGGAACAAATACGTGTACATTCTTTAAATACTTTTTTGAAACCAGGTACTCCATAAAACTTACGCTTGGACGAATTTTTATTATTGGGTTTTCCTTAATGTACATAGAATACTTAGTCCCAGAGTACTTTCCGCCAAATGTTCCACCGTAAATATAGAGTAAATGCTTGCACGTTAATGCTACATCGATGCAATGATCATGTGTTGCTGCCGGTCCTTGCATATCTGATGGCATCTCTGGAAACTCTGGAGATTCAAAGCATACAACCTCATATCCCTGTTTTTCAAGTAATTCCTTAACATGGGTACGTAAATATCTAAGATCTCTATCCGTTGAAGATAGAAATATTCTTTTTTCATTTGAATTACCTAAAAGCGCCTCTGCTAAATGTTGAGCGCGATATATTTGTTCTTGATTAACAAAGATCTCTGCACTATTTATCACCATATTGCTTGCGGTATATAACTGCATGCTTCTTTCACGCATCTCTTTAATAATATTACTAATGCCCGGATGAACATAATATAGGACTCCCTTAGGAAGAGTTTGAAGGTACATGCTAAAAATACAATCTCCCAAACTTTTTATTGAATTCTTATATCCGTTTTCGCTCTCGCTTTTATATATATATCCCAAAAGACCAATATTATATAGTGTGGAAAAATAATGCGGATTAGCACAATTATTACAATTAGTTGTTTCGTCACTATCATTTTGTCTATGACAATATGTCAACATTGTATTTGGTGTGAAAACATTGGTTGGCAGTTGTGAAAAGAAATCCTCAATCTGATGAGCAAAAGCGAAATTATCTTCAGAACACATAAAAGGCTCTAAAACATATAAATATTCCCTACATATTTTAGTTGATATTTGATTTACCCAATGTCGGCATGTTCTAGCTCTTTGCTCATAGTCCTCCATAGTATCTGAAGACAGGATTATATTATCATATATAGTTGCACACATATCCATAATATCTCTTGGACGCTTTAGCGAATGCCTCTCCAAATATGCCCATAAAGATTCAACACTTCCTGAACGATGCTTTAATTCTTCAACTCCACATAGAGCAATTAAAGGTTTGTCAACTTTTTTCTCGGGTACAAATAAATTCTCATCTTTCTCTGCGGCCACGTATTTTGCGAACATTTTATAGAGATCTTCGCTTGAATATCGTAAGGAAATCATCATGTCTCTTGAAAACTTTGGGTATTCCACAGAAACACTTTCCGCTCCCCAGCGTGCTTCTTCTCTTATGCTATAAAAGATTTTTGTGTGATGACGCCCAGAATATAAAATATAGACTGCCTCTGCAAAAGCTAGTTGTGCATAAGCCCAAATAGAACTATTATATTTCCCTTCTGCTGATGATGTGCTTCCATTAATCTTATAATAACCTCTGTTAAATGGTTCTTCGATTTTATCAACAAATATTGCGATTTGCCTATTGATCCTTTGTGTTATTGGAAATAATATACCAACCGCTTCTATTGCTGCACGCAATATCTTCGCATTCTTTTCGGCGATTAGTTTATTAAGTACATGATAGATTCCATCATTAGTCGAAGAAACAATACTATAAAGTTTTGAATCTATGTGTGGTTCAATTGTTTCACTCTCAACTAAAGATTTAAACTGACCTTGTGACAGAATGTACGCACATATACAAAAAGTCCATATAGAAACCCAATTAGAATAGCTGCTAAGAAATTTAATCTGATTTCGATTTAGTACGATGGGGCTAGGAGTATCAACAAGTTGATCTTGTGGTAGAAATAAATATGATGGATTCTTTTCCATCATCAGCATCCGTTTTGCTTTTAATAGAAAAGTTTTTCCCATGCCCTTACACGCGGAAATGCCCATGGAGGAATCAGCATCTAAAAATTTTTTAACAGGACTATTGATATAAACTATGTCTGTTATATAACTATCATCAAATCCAAACGTATCCGCTGCTATTCTCCAAATGCACATGTTTTTACCCCTTTCATTTTATGAGTTCTATAAACTGGAGTTATAGAGGAGAAGATGAGAATCAAAACAGAAAGACAGTACCGATTATTTGCTGCATGTCCCAAATAGTGCGGTTCAGTATGGCAGAAAAAAAAGAGAATCTGTCTGCTGCGAAATAGGAGATACTAAAGTCCTTTCAAATCATTGAGTTAGCATTCTTAATCAAGTCAAGCTATTATTTATAGAAAACTTAAGTTGATCGGAGCTGATAACATGATTTATACCTCCAGATTGTAGTTTCCATGCGGTTGTGCTGAGTTTTTATCAAGGCCTTATAGTCATGATTTGTCATGGCGATCTTCGTGCCGTTTAGAGTCTTCTCCACCATGTTCCCCACCGGGTCGTAGACGAAGGACTCGGAGTAGCCGTCGGAACGGCGGAAGGCGGTGAGCTGGCCCGCCTTGTCGTACTTGTAGCCGGTGCGAAGGGTGGTCCCGCCCTCCGTGCGCGCCTCCTCCGTCATTCTGTGATTCAGGTCGTATCGGTACGTTAGGTCCACCGCCTCGTTGCTCTGCCGAATCAGGTTCCCGACCGCATCATATCCATATTCCGTTGTCAAGGTGCTGTCGCTGGTCCTGGTCCTGCGGCCCAGGGCGTCGTAGGTATAGGCGGTGGTCGTGCCGTTGGGCTCCGTCACCGAAAGGAGGCGGGACATGCTGTCGTAGGCGTATTCCGCCCGCTTCCCGTCGGGATAGATCAGGCAGGTCTTCTCCGCGTATTGGTTGTATTCGTATTGTACCACATCTCCCAGGGGGTTTTCAACGCCGATCAGCAATCCCCGCTCATCATAGCGGAGCTTCGTCGTGCCGTTCTCGTCCTCGATCTCCGTCAGCTGGCCCATGGCGTCGAAGTCGTGGCGGATCTCCGTGCCGTCGGAGGCGGACTCCTTCAATAGCCGGCCCGTCCTGTCGTAGTCGTAGGATAAGGTCGTCCCATCCGGGCGCTTGGTCTCCTTCAGCCAGCCCTCGGGGGTGTACTCGTATTGGGTGGTGTTGCCCAGGGCGTCGGTCTCGCTGCGCAGGCGGCTCAGGCTGTCATACTTATACCGGGTCTCGTTCCCGTTGGCGTCTCGGACCAGGGTCAGGTTGTCCAGGGCGTCGTACCCGTAAGCGGTCCTGTGGCCCAGGGCGTCCGTCACCTCCTGCAACCGGCCCAAGGCGTCGTAAGCGAAGGTCTGCTTCGCGCCCAGAGCGTCCGTCTCGCTCAGCAGGTTGCCCACCGGGTCGTAGGCCAGCCGGATCGTTGCACCGTTGGGCTGCCGGGCCGAAACAAGGCGGTCCATGGCGTCGTAGCCGTAGGTCGTCTCGTTGCCCAAGGCGTCGATCACCCGCACCGGACGGTTCAGGGCGTCATACCGGTACGTCGTCACGCTGCCGTCCGGTGCTGTGACCCGGATCAGATTGCCAGAAAGGTCGTAGGCGTACTTGGTCACGCGCTCGCCCTCGTGTACCTCCGTTACCTGGCCTGCCGCGTCGTAAGCATACGCCCGCTCCACGCCGTGCCGCGGCGTCGTGCGCACGATCCTGCCCAGCACGTCGTATTCGTTGACCGCTTCTGTCCTGTCCGGATAGATGGTCTTGGTCAGGTTCCCCATGGCGTCGTACAGGAACCCGGCGGCCCGCCCCTCGGCGTCCGTCATGCCCAGGATGTTCCCGGCGGGATCATAGCGGTAACTGGTTTCGTTGCCGTTTTCGCTGGTGCGGATCAGATTCCCCTCATCATCATAGGCGAAAGCTTTTTTATCGCCTGCCGGATCGACGGCGGACAGGAGCTGGCCGGCAGGATCGTATGTGTACAGCGTAAACGAACCGTCCGGGCTGGTCACCCGAGTCATGTTGCCCAGGGCGTCGTACAGCATCTTTGCCTTTTGGCCCAGGGCGTCCGTCACCTCCGTCGTTTGGCCGAAGGGGTTGTAGGCAAAGCGGGTCACGCTGCCCAAAGCGTCAGTCAGCTGGACCACGTTCCCTACGGCGTCATACGCGATGGCGGTCGTGCCGCCGTCCTTTTGCTTTGTCGTGACGACTCGTCCACGGCTGTCGTAGACATAGGACTGGCGAAGGCCCAGGGCGTCGATCATGTCGATCAAATTGCCAGCAAGATCGTACCTGTATGTCGTCCGGTTGCGCAACGGATCGGTCACTGAAGTCAGGTTCCCTACCGCATCATAGGTATAGGCCGTGGTCGCGCCCAGGGGGTCGGTCACGGATAGAAGCTGGTTCCTGGGATCGTACTTTGCCCTGGTGGTATTGCCCAAAGCGTCCGTCACCTCGATCAGGTTCCCCACCGGATCGTAAGCATAGGCTGTTACGCCGCCGAGAGCGTTCGTTTCCTCCGTCACGCGGCCCAGCGCATCATATTTGTATGAGGTCACGCCGCCGTTGGCGTCGGTCTGCCGAATGACACGGTTCAAAGCGTCGTATTCCGTTGTCTGCTTCGCGCCGTTCTTCCGCGTGCTGGTCAGGACGTTCCCCACCGCATCATAGGTGAGCTCTGTCGTGCTCCCTCGCTCGTCCTTTGTTTTCGTTACAAGGCCAGCGTTCGGATCGTATGTATACGTCCGCGTTGCGCCGGTAGGCAGCGTTTCGCACACAAGCCGGTTCTGCTTGTCGTATGCGTACTCCGTTCGGTTGCCCTCGGCGTCGGTGACGGCGATCAGGTTCCCCACGGGATCATACGCCATCTTTGTGGCGTTTCCCAGGGCGTCGATCTGCTCCACCGCATTCCCGCCAAGGTCGTATGCCGTGCTTTCCCGGGTCCCGTCCGCATATAAAATGGCCGTCAGATGGCGCAGGGCGTCATATTCGTATCGGGTCTCGTTGCCCAGGGCGTCGGTCATCAAAACGCAGTTTCTCACAGCGTCATATGCGTACCGTGTTTGCGCACCGTTTGGCAGACGTACTGAAAGAACATTTCCGCAGGCGTCATACGCGTAGGAAATAACGTTGCCCATCGGGTCTGTCGTCCTGACCAGGCGTCCCGCTGTGTCGTATGCATAGGCTGTGACGCTCCTGTTGGCGCTTGTCACCTGAACAACGTTTGCACCCTGGTAGCGGTACACGGTCACGCCGCCCAACGCATCCTTTACGGACGTAACCTGGCCTCTTTCGTTGTAGGCATAGCTTGTGACGTTCTCCAGGGCGTCCGTTGCCGTCAGCAGGTTCCCATGGGCGTCATAGGTATAGGAGATCGTATTGCCGTTGGCGTCCGTATACGAAAGCAGGTTGTCGTCTTTATCGTAGGTCTTGGTCCCCGTGTTGCCATCCGGCAGGATATTTTTCAGTTGATTGCCGCGCTCGTCATACACAGAGCTCAGCAGCTTCCCATCCGCGTCCGTCGTGCCGACCAGGTTGTTGGCTTCATCATAGAAGTACTCTATCGCGCTATCGAGAGCGTTGACCTCGCGGATCGTACGGTGCAGTGAATCGAACCAGATCTCGCTGGTGTTACCCAAAGCGTCCGTCACGATAGTATTGTCGTCATGGTACTCCAGCTTATAGTCGCCGTTCAGTCCATCCTTCTGGAACGTAACGCGGTCCTTCTCATCGTAGGTGTTTTGGACCTGGTAGACACCCAGTCCGTCACGCCAGGCTGTCATACGGCCCTTCTCGTCGTACTCATATCGCGTAATGTACCCGTTCTGATCAGTAAACGACGTAAGGCGTTTGCCCTCATAAGTGTATCGAAGGTCGCTACCATCAGGAAGATGAATTTGAGTGACATGTCCCCTTTCATCTGTCGTCACAAGCAGTTTCGCGCCGCTTGCCATTTCGATCGCATCCATAAAGCCGGTCTTTTTCCGGTGCAGCTGGATCGCGTTCCCGTTTCGGTCTTCGATCCGGATCAGCCAGCCGCTGTTCTTTTCAAACACCGTCCTGGTCCCATCCTTTTTCCGAACCGTATACTCGCCTCGGACACGGTCCTCCGTAAAAACGAGATGATCCTCATCGTTCCCTGTGAATCCACCGGCCCCATTCGGTGTGAATACGGTCAGTGCGCCGGACGCGTTGCGATAACCGATCGCTCCGCTGGTATACATTTCCAGATATTGGCCATATGGGAACGTCCACTTCTCCCCGAATGGACCATCTTCCATCGTGGACTGCGTGTTGTAAGTTCTTTGAATCGAAAGCGTTTGTCCTATGTCTGCCTGGGTATAATCCGTTGCCTCCAGGAAAAAGTTGCCTGTATTGAAGTTCACCGGCTCAAATCCCAGGGAACAGTACTTGTTTCTCCCCAACAGCTTCTGGTTCAACGTTGGCCCAGCCGGCGGCTCCAGCATGTCGTTTGTAAACAGGTACGTTCCTCCATACAGAGCGCGGCGGGTCTGTTCGTCCGCAAAATCGATCAGCTCGTTGTGGACCGGTGTTTGAGCGGGAGGTTGGATCACTACACGGGATGCCTGCGCCTGCTCGCTTTCCCGCTGCAAATACCGCATATAGGACACCTCTCCCGGCTTCTCAAACGTCTTCTTTGCGGATACAGCATAGGACGCGTTCTCCGTATATGCTGAGTCTGTAAATGACGTTGTCGTCACGATAGCATATACCGTGCTGTTCTTATAAACTACATATGTCGTGTCGGCATCCGCATTGTCCGGTGCGCTCCAGGAAAGCTCGACGCGGCGGTTGGCATGCTTCCCGTAGTCCTTGGCTACGACGCCTTTGGGCGGCCGCATGAGCTGTACCGTGTACCGTCTCTCTCCTGCGCTTACGCCCTCGATGTGCCAAGCCATCAGCTGCCCCAGCTCTGTTTGCTCCGCTCTGCAATAAACTGTGTCGCTTGCGTCGGGCAGGAACAGGTATGTGTCAGGCTCGATTCCGATCCAGTTCGTCTCGTCTGTTGATACATAGAATGTACACCCCTCGCTCGCCGTTTCTGCCAGCAGCCGGATCGCATAGATTGGATCGCTAATCTCCTCTTCCTCTTCCGGCTTTTGCAGAGCTTCGGTTTGCACAAAGAGCCCATCGGACGAGACTATCTGCCGCAGAAGCACCTCGCTCTGGGCATTTCCACTAGCATATACTATGCCGGATTCCGTTAATCCAAGAGCGGCCAGTTTGACCTGCCTCTGTTCCTCCGTCCGCAGAGTTTCGTAAGTAAAGTCCTCTTCATTGACGAGTATGCCGTTGGCATACAGACGTTTGAATGCCAGCTCCGTCGGCGCATCTGTTTCGATATTCTGATCTGGTGCCTCAGTGAGCACTTCTTCTTCTATGATTGAAAACGGCTCCACTTCCCGTTTCAGCTGTACGGTTGAAAGCACCGGCTCCTTTTCAATGACTGCCGAAAGAGCCCAGCCATATAGCACAGCGCCGTCCTTCGGTTCCGCTTTGAGCCACACGCTCTTTGCGCTTCCATCCAGCCGCACATCCCTGTCCGGTTCGATCTGGTTCCATGTCTCTTTATTGTCACATGAGTATCCGTATTCGATGCTGCCAGCTTCGCTTTCAGAGGAAGTCAGCCGTAGCGCCAGGATGTTTTTCGGTGCAACCAGCTCATCGCTGGTGTAGCTCGTGTCTGTTCCCTCAGCGTTCGAACCGATTACCAAAAGCGCAAGCCCTTTGCTATAAGATAGTTGTTCATCGGTATCCACAGAGATAACCGATATCGTATGGCTGCTGTCCTCCTCATACCTGATCGCCGGGAATGCGAATGTCCTCCCGTCCGCTTCCGCTGTCTTCGTTCCATCCACATACACCCAGCCGTTTTCACTGCCGTTCTCATACTGACCTCCGTATACCGGATCGATCAGGATCTCGCCCTGCGTCGGCGCCAGCAACGTGATCTCTCCTGCAAGGTCTTTCATGCTCTTGTCCACTTTAATGACGACGCCCGTCGCCATTTGGGTGTGGCCTGCACGGTCCTTGACCTGTAGCGCCAGCGTGACTTCTTCCCCGTCTGCAAACACACCTGTGTCCAGCACACCTAACAGCGCCGTATCCCGATTTTCGCTGCCGCTGGCCACCGTCACCGTTTTCCCGTTCTCGCCCGTTGCCATCAGCTCCCATGCGTCCATGGCCATGGCGTCCTTAGCGGTGCCGGTCACGTTCACGATCCCGTTGACGAAATCGCCGTCGGCTGGCTGAAGTATCCGTGCCTCGGGCAAGGTCGTATCCCGATAGACATATACCGTCTGTTCCGCGGCGTTACCTGCCGTGTCGATATACCTGAACACCGCCGTATGCTGCCCATCCGGGAGCGTATGGACATCCAACACCTCTGTCCCTTCCGGCCCTGAAATTGCTAACGCTATGGGCTCTTCCGCATTAAGCGTATAGGTAAACGATTGAAGCCCGGAGCCTGTGTCCATCAACCCAGTCCACGAGAACTCAACCTCGTCCGCATCACTCCAGTCCGATGGGATCACCGTCAGTGTCTCCAGTGTTGGCGGGGTCACGTCGCGGCCTATCTGCGCCGTACCGGCTTCACCTACATTGCCCGCTTTATCTGTGGCGCGCATCTCTATGCTATGTGTCCCCTCCGAAAGCGTTTCCGCCTGGAGTGTGATCGATCCGAACGCTTCTGTTTTAGCGGTTTCCGTCCACTCTCCGTCGTCGATCCGGTATGCCACAACGTCGATCCCGCTGGCCTGCTCTATAATATCCGACCACGTGACAATCACTTCACGATCGATCGTCCATTCAGCCGGATTCAGACTGAGCTGCGGCGCTGTCGGCGCTGTCTTGTCAAGTAGAAACGCCGCGCCAAGCGGTGCGCCTGCGTTCCCATCTTTGTCGAGGCCCCGTATGTATACCGTGTGCGTTCCGTCTGCCAGGGCTGAAACATTCAGCGTATACGTACCAGAGGATTCTCGTGACCCGGTATCCAGCCAGTTGGTGATACCATCCACGCTGAATTGGATCCGTCCGCCTTCCTCCAGCATCGTGAGCACCGTGCCATCCGCCAAATGGTCTATTACTCCGGACCAGGAGACCTGTATCGTCTGAGCGTTGGTCCATGTGGACGGCGAAACCTGTACGCTGGTTGGCTGTTCCGGTCCCAATGCCTCTGGGAAGATCACGGAACGTTTGAAGTCGGTATTAGCGGCTTGCTTGTAGGCATTTGCAGGGCGTACGTCAAACGAATATGCCAAGCTTGTCGAGCCCGCATTCTGATAGGTCTTAGCAGGAGACAATGGGAGATCTGTACCCGTTCCGTCCAGGTGAAGCTGGTAGCGTCCATTCGCTATTTCAGCCGGCGTAGGCCACAAGCCTTTCCCTTTCGTGCTCCAGCTTGTGATATTGCCCACGTACACATACTCGTATGCTCTACCGTTGTAGATCCCCACATAATACCCGCTGGCATGTGGGATTGCCGCCCAACTCAGATCCACATATCCAGCGTCATCCTGATCCTTCTGCGTGCTGGCGGTCAGAGTGTTTGCTTCATCCAGCAGATAATACGTTACCGAATACGTCATCCGATTGTTCGGGGTATCAGCGGAAGAAAAAGTGACCGGGCCGGTCCCTTCCAGCGCTACACCAAAGCTCCCGGCCTGATCCAGGGAATGGAACCAGCTGGAAAAAGGTTCGGTAATATCCCACGTCACTTTGCCCTGACTGACGCTTTTTGTGCTGATTGTATTACCGTAGGAAGGCGCAGAATTATATGTGATCGTTCTTGAATTCCATGTGCCCTGAACCTGATGTAGTCGCAACGTACCGCTGCCTTTTTTACAATACAAGTTCAGCGCCGCCGATTTTATCAGAACAGGACTGGTGGTGCTCAAAGCATCCACATACACCGGACGGATATACGCGGTATTCACCCCGCCCGCGAGGACCTCCGTTGCATTGTATGTGAAATTGCGGGATGGTTCGCTGCTGGAGACATAGTTGTCCTCCATATGGTGCGTCGTGGACCCGGTAAACTCGATCGTAGGATCAAGGTTGACCGGATATGCCCGCGCTTCCGACGCAAGCCAGCCCTCATCCGGTACGTATATGAGTTCAAAGACGCCGTCTCCTTTTCCGTAAAGGGAAACGGATATATCAGAGGAGTAGGCCCCTGCTTCATCCGTCATATACGGAGCCTGTATCCGGCCAACTTGAACGTTGTCCATATAGAGGGCGATCTCCTGGCCCTTCTGTACTGGCGTCAACCCGTCCATTCGCAGAGTGTACCTATAAACAGCGTCGGGTGTATAGGCGCCTATTCGCACCACTTCTTTTATGCCTGTCGCCGTCGTATACAGGCATAGGTCTACTCCCTCTCCGAACAGATCCTTGTAAACGATGGAATCCGAACCTTGCGGTTCACCTCTGATCACAGTTGGTCCGGGATCGTTGTCGCCGCCTTCCGAAACAGTCCCGCCGCGCCAGGGATCTGAAACGAAGCCGGCTTTCTTTCGAGATGAGAGGACCTGAATCCCCGGGATACTGCGGGATACGGAATAAGACACATCCGTATACAGCTCTGTGATGGATGAATCGTCGGCATCTTCTTTCGGGTCGCTTTCGTCTGCGTCCGTTGGCTGGTCTTCACTTATCGAAACGTCTTGTTCCTGCTTCGTCTCAGGGGCTTCATCTTCGGATTTGTTCGCTGGTACAATATCCAGTTCTTCCTGATCGATTTCGTTGTAATCCAATTGCGGCGCTTCAGCTTGAACAGTATCCTCTTCAGGTTCCGTCTCCAGAGTTGTCTTGGTCGGTTCATCTGACTGGGAAGTCTCTGGAAGCTCCGAATCGACTTCGTTTGCGCTCAGTTGCGGATCATTCCCGGTCATATCCGCATCAGCCCCCGAATCAGAAGCTGCGCCTGGATTGATTTCTTGTCCTGTTGGATCTGTATCCCCCGAATCGTCTACTTCTGTATCCGATGCCCCGGCGTCCTCAAGCTGATCTGAAACAGCATGATCATCTTCCGATTCTCTGGCCGATGGGCCATCCTCGCTCCAGCGAACGACCACATGCGGCAGCGCAGAAAAAGCATCTCTTTCAATCACTTCTAAAAGCGCAGGTGTCAAAAGTTCTTTTTGCGCGTCAATACTTGGAAAGAATACCCATTCCCTTTGTTCATCTCCGTAAGTGCCCCTGTAAACCTTCCATTCCGCGATGAGAACGCTTTTGCGCACCCCTTCTGAATCAAGCGCCTCGAGATGCTCTGGAAACACGAGCTCTGTTTCATCAGTATTTGCAAAGACGGTCATTTCTGCTAACGGCAACGGGTTTCCCTCTTTATCCCGTGGGATGACAAAGTATACGATCTTTGCCTCATCCTGCGTGTCAGAGGCTTCGTTATCGTCACTATCCGATGCGCTCGTGTCCTCAGCAGTATGTGCATCTGTTTCCTGGATAGAGTTTTGCTCTGAAATGGAGGCGGGATCCGGCTCTTTCACGGTATCCGAAAGCTGGTACCCCTCATCCTCTGCCTTATTGCTGGAAATACTTTCATTGACTGTTTCCTCGCTTGCAGCATCAGCGCCCGTCGCGTCAGCTACATCAGCATCCGAGCAGGGGAACAGGTTTAACTCGCCGCTGGCTGTATTCATCGAGCCTGTTTCTTCCGTTTCCAAAGGCTGCTCGCCTGATAACATATTATCTGTGACTTTCGGAAGAATAGGAAAAAACGAAAGGCTACCGCCGGCATATTCAAGTGTAGCCAGCGGTGAGCCTTCCTGAAACTGTTTTTCTATCTGTACTTGAACCTCTTTTGCACTCGTTGCGCTGGAGCCTTTGGTCCCACGCGTCTTTTCTCCGTCAGCAGCTACACCGACGACCATGGTATAGCTACCATCCTTATTATGATAGATCACAACGCCGTCTTCTGGATTCTCTACGGAATCATATGGCGTCATCTCGTCTGCGACCGCTTTCAAAGGGATTATGGAGACTAATAGCAATATTGCCAGGATAAGACTTATATATCGAACAAAACGCTTCATATCGTTTCCTCCCTTTTCACGACTTGTATTCAGTCAACATGCTACGAAGATAGCGAACAGCAATGGCTAACCTGTATAGATTGGTATTCCTAAAACATTTTTCAAACAGTATTTTGTTTCATCAGTTTCTGCCTACATGATAGAATGCACTACTTCCTTATCATTTGTGTTCAACAAATCTATCTACCTTTTTTGACAATCCTCAGCTTTCTTTTTCTTCTTTATATCAAAAAATAGTAATATATGTTCATTGTCATATTTTTACATACAGTTCCATTTTCTTCATCCATACCTTTCTTGAAAAGAAAGGTCATATAATAAACGAACCCTGCCATGATGGCAGGGAAAAAACTTTATGTTTTGTCACGGATATATTATCAATTTATATGTCAGTATGTGTATTCCCAAGAAAAACGCCCAGTGACAATTTTACTGGTTCCTCATCGCTTTCATAACAGCCAGCACGGCTTCCTTCTGATCAGGTGTAAGATATCGCCATGCCTCAAATAAATCTTTCAATTCCGGGGTGCATTCAATCATCTCATCTTCAGCAAAAAACTGTGAAAGCGATATTTTGAACCCCTGACAAATCGTTTCTAATGTTGCAAGAGAGGGCATCGTATTGCGTGAAAAGACATTTGCCAAGGTGGATTCAGACAAACCACACTCCTTGGCAAGTTTATATCTCGTCCAGCCTCGTTCTGCCATCAGCTTATTTAGCTTGCTATTAACATCCATATTACAGCCACCTTTTTATAATTAGTTTATCGTTTAGCTTGGCTGCAATATACAGAAACATCGAAACTAAAATACCATTTAAATTGGTTGTAAATGGCTACATATGTAAAGTGTTGTCGAATAATATGATTATTGGTATAATACTTAAAAATCTTTTGATCCTCTATGAAGAATATCTCCTCGCTGTATTGTCAATACAAGTGAATGGTAGATTCATAGAGCACAGGAGCATCTATGGCCCGTTCAATCGTGGATTACTTCTCACAGAACTATGATGCGCTCGTCAAAACATCTGTGCTGATCTGCTCTCGATTTACCAATAATCCGTCATCTATCGGGGAAGATATCTTGCATGATGTTGCTATCGTTCTATGCAAGAAAGAACAGGAGCTCACCGACGTCAAGGACTACGGTGCCTATATCGCCGTATGCATACGGCGCGCCGCGATCAACTACGTTAAGAAGCACTCTCGCTCCGTTCCCGTTGACATGGAGCAAGTCGTATTTGATTTAGACAATTACGACATCGGGCCAGAGTATGATTACTTTGAATGGGTCGCCTCATTGGAAAGGCACTTGCGCAGATTTGATCCGAAGATGCGAAAGGCCTTTATCGCGCATTATGTGGATGATGTTCCGTCAAACAAGTTGGCGATAGAATTGGGCATAAGTGAAAAGGCGTTATCGTTGCGGTTTGCGCGCATGAGAAAAGAGCTGCGCGACAAAGCGCCGAGCATGTTCAAGCACTTGAATATTTTGCTGCTGATAGGATAGGAGTACTGGATGCACTGGGGATTAACGGCATTTGAGAGAAAGAGGATCGAAAGGATTGCCTTAGACCATCCTTATTTCGATATGCATGCCCCGCTGCTTACCAAGAAAGAGCTTCGCACCATCCTTGCCCAAGGCCCGCATAAGACCGGGCCTCAGGTCGTTGCCGAAGTCAAAAAAGAATTGGGCATTGCCTTTACACCCGTAACGCAGGAGAAGCGCACCCTTGCTGAGGCCCTCCGCGACGCTTCCTTCGTGCCTTCCTTCTGGAGGGCGGTTGTTCTTAGCATATTCTGCTTGCTGCTTGCGCTGTTTATGACGTTTACTGTGCCCGGTAGAGCATTTGCGGAAGAAGTATATTCTATTATCATGGAATATGTAAATGGTACTCTAAGAGCACGCAACAGCATCCCTTCCAAAGATGGTGAAAAACCTGACTTTTCATCTATCCCTGATGACTTGGAAACACCTCAAGAATTATCAGTGTATGTTGACTATCCAATATATATCACAACCAACGCGCTTACTGCCTTTGACTATGAAATAGTAACTCCAGAGATCATGACTATTATTTCTCAATATGAAACCACAGATGGTAAAGCTTATGTAGTATACCAAAGACTAAAAGGTCCACATGTATCATGGGGAGCAAGCTTTGATTCAACAAATGTCCCAATTGAAGTCGAAACCTCCTCAGGTCTTAAAATGAACCTATGTAATTCAAATGATGGAGATATGTATGCGTTTGCCTTTACTGATTCGTATTCATTAAAAGTAGCAAGTCCTGTTTTTTCTAGTAACGAATTATTGGCGATACTCCGAAGCATGTATTCAATTGAGTGATAGCATAAAACATTCTTTAAGCTATCACTCAATTTGCGGTTTCAGGTATTAATTAGGGATCCATACGGAACTAGTATAAGAATTTGTTGTGCTTGAATTTGAACCTGTTTGAACATAATGGTCAGCTGTGACTTTATAGTAATGACCTCCCGCCACAGTGACTGTTTTGGACTTACTAACAGAAATAGCATTCTCTTTT
>JAEEGH010016236.1_pt1 | contig 16038 bp, 9 predicted proteins | sample 9134181 | NCBI WGS metagenome assembly JAEEGH01 (sample SAMN16246544, study PRJNA631951) | gut metagenome | biome: gut microbiome; feature: rumen; material: DP-attached | host: Bos | place: Iran: Karaj | collected 2018-10
ACCGTCATGCGTAATGGTACGGCTCTGTATGGTGCCAAAGGTGCCAATGGTGTCATCATCGTCCAGACCAAGCGTAATAAGTCGATGGCCACCCGTATTACGGCCAACATTTCTGCTGGTGTTACCCTTAAGCCAAAATTCCTCTCAGTGATGGATGCCGAGCAGTATCGCAGCTATGCTTCTGAGATGCTGAAGACCACCAACACCCGTAACCGTACGTTCAAGTTCCTGAAAGAGGATCCTGACTACTACTATTACACCCAGTACCACCAGAATACTGACTGGAAGGATTATATCTACCGGAATGCCATGACTCAGAACTATGGTATTAATGTAGAAGGTGGTGATGCCGTAGCAAACTATAATCTCTCTGTCGGTTATGTCAACCAAAAGAGTACATTGAAGTTCAACGACATGGACCGTCTGAACATTCGTTTCAATACAGACATTTCACTGAGCGAACGCTTTACTGTCCGCTTCGATGCCTCGTTCGGTAACATTACCCGCGATATTCGTAACGACGGTGCCCCTGCCAGCTATGATGAAGGAACACCAACTGCTCCTGGATTCCTGGCATACGCCAAGACGCCATTCCTCAGCCCATACAGTTATGGTCTTGGAAAACTGTCAACAAGCCATTATGACATTGAGGAAGAGTCGTACCTGACGGAGGCCTTGGCTAACTACAGAAACTACAACTGGAAATTAGGTAATCCCGTTGCTATCAACGAGTATAGTGAAGCCGAGAATAAGAACCGTCTGGAGAACTCGATGCTGAACTTGACTGTAACGCCAAAGTTCCGCCTCACTCGCAACCTCACGTTATCTGAGCACTTCAGCTACAACTTGGTAAATACCAAAGAGCAATTCTACATTCCCATCAACGGAACACCAACTTATTATGTCAGCAGTCTTGGTGATTACGAGCAGAATGAGGTACGCTCATTAGCATCAAAGCAGAACTCGGTAATGAGTGATACCCGTATTGATTGGAGCAACCGCTACGGCGCCCACTTCGTACATCTGTTCGGAGGTGCCCGCATCAACTGGGAAAGCTACTCCATGACTTCATTGGTAGGTTACAATACTGGTAACGATAAGCAGCCTTTCATGAAGAAGGAACTGTCGCCAAAGGATGACTTTGGTACCAATGACAACTGGAACTCACTGGCTTGGTATGCTCAGGCTGAGTACAACTACAAAGGTCGCTACTTCCTGCAGGCTAACCTGACAGTAGAAGGCTCTTCACGATTTGGACGTGATGGCGGTGATTTCCGCGCCTTCAAAGCACCTTGGGGCATATTCCCGGGCATACAGGCTGCATGGGTGGTTAGCAATGAGCCTTGGATGGCTAAGATTAAGCCTATAAACTACCTGCGCCTGAGTGCCGGTTACGACGTCAGCGGTAACGATGACATCGATTACTATGCTGCTCGCAGCTATTTCAGCAGTTCACAGTTCTTAAATGCTATTGCAGGACTCAGCTTCGATGGTATCGGCAACACGAAGATCCAGTGGGAAACAACCCGTCGTTTGAACGTAGGCATAGAGACCAGTCTGTTTGACAACCGTCTGAGTTTGAGTGCCAACTATTTCAGCTCAACGACTAACAACCTGTTGACAAAACAGTCATTAGGATTCCTCAGCGGTCTGGATGAGAACTGGACTAATGACGGTAAGCTGAAGAACCACGGATTCGATGTTTCAGCAGCCGTGAAAGTTCTGGCCCTAAAAGATTTCCAGTGGGAATTGGGTGGTAGCATCGGACACTACAAGAACGAAATCACTCAGTTACCTCAGGGTAAGGACTTTGTTGACACAGATATTTATGGAGGTACCATCCGCACACAGGTAGGACAGGCTGCCAACCAGTTCTATGGCTACAAGTCGCTCGGTGTATTTGCTACTACTGAAGAGGCAGAGAAAGCCGGACTCTACATTATGGACGAGAATGGTATTGACAAGAAGTACTTCAAGGCAGGTGATATTCACTTCGATGACCTCAATGGTGACCATCAGATTACAGAAGCAGACCGCACTATCATCGGCGATCCCAACCCTGACATCTATGGTAACATCTTCACAACATTTGCATACAAGGGACTGAAGCTTGACCTGCGTTTCAACTACTCGTTGGGTAACGATGTCTACAACTACATGCGCTCACAGTTGGAGGGTGGTTCACGATTCATGAACCAGACTACAGCAATGTTGCGCCGTTGGCAGGTAGAAGGTCAGGTAACAGACATTCCTCAGATTACATTCCAGGATCCTATGGGTAATTCACGATTCAGTGACCGCTGGATTGAGGACGGCAGCTATCTGCGCTTAAAGAGTATCACCTTAAGCTATGACCTGCCTATGAACAACGAGTATCTGCAGGGTCTGCAATTCTGGATCCAGGCCAACAACGTATTTACATGGACAAAGTATCTGGGTGCTGATCCGGAATTTGCCATGACTTCTAACGTCATTGGACAAGGCATTGACTTGGGACAGCTGAGCCAGAGCCGTTCTATAGTGGCTGGAATAAAGATTAAGCTGTAATTAAGAATTAAGAATTAAGAATTAAGAGTTAAGAATTATGAATACTAAATTCAATAAATTCATCTTCGGTCTCTGTGTCTGCTGCGGTCTGCTCTCCTGTTCCGATTTCTTCGATCAGGATCCAGATCACATTATCTTCGCAGAAGAAAACCACCTTAGCAATGCCACAGATACCATCTATAGCGTTACGGGTATACTGAACAAGCTACAGGCCATTGGAGACCGCACCGTCTTACTTGGAGAGGTGCGTGGCGATCTGGTGGACATCACCAGCTATGCCAATAAAGACATACGCGAAATTGCCGAATTCAACATCAGTGATGACAACGCCTATAATGTTCCCCGTGACTATTACGCAGTGATTAACAACTGTAACTACTTCATTGCGAATGTTGACACGGCTATGAAGAATAACCGTAACGAGTATCTCTTCATGAGGGAATATGCTGCTGTCAAGGCTATCCGTGCATGGACATACCTCCAGTTGGTGCTCAACTACAACAAGGTTCCTTTTGTGACGGAACCCATTCTGAGCAAGCAGGATGCCGAGAAGAGCTATCCTGATTATGACCTTCAGGCCATTTGTGAATATTTCATCAATGACTTGGCGCCGCTCACCGAACGATGGGGCAATGAATATCCCCGATATGGTACCATCCGCGGTAACGACTCACGTCTGTTCTATTTCCCCATCAACATTGTATTGGGTGACCTCAACCTTTGGTTAGCCAGCACGACAGGTAGTACAACCACGTATCGCGAAGCTGCATACCGTTACTATAAGTATATCAACGAACGTAACGGTGACAACTCCGCCTACCCCACTGGCATCAATTATTACCAATGGGAACCAGGTACCACCAGTTGGGATGGTATTTCTGGCTACATTTCCGGTAGTCTCACGTCTGAGAATTATGCAGCAAACTCGGAAATCATTACTATGATTGCAGGTGACTCTATCCCTGCAGAAGGTAACTACAGTGAATTGCGTAACCTCTTCAACTCAAACGTTGACAACAACTATCATGTCAGCATTATTCCTTCAAAGTATATGTTCGAACTGTCGGAAGGTCAGAAACACTGCTGCTTGGGTACCAATGGAACAACAACATACTATGTTCCCGAAGGCTTGACCAATCACAGATCTGGTGACCTGCGCCTATACTGGTATTACTCATGGGGCGAAGCCAAGAACCGCGACACAGGTGAACGCATCGAGACATCGTACATCGACAAGCACACCACGCAGAATATACATATCTACCGCAGATACATGCTCTACCTCCGACTGGCAGAGGCTCTGAACGGTGCAGGATTACCCCGTGCAGCTTTCCAGATCCTGTCAACAGGACTTAACAATGAAATCAAGGATGAATATGTATATCCCTACTGTTCTGAGAGTGACTCTATCTGGCTGAGTCGTCTGGACTTCGACAATGAACGCTATCAGGTTTACACCGCTATAGAATATGCAACAGGACGTAGCCAGCGTTCACCCAACACCATCGGTATCCACACTCACGGTTCAGGATGGACACCTATGAATGAATACTATAAGTTGCCTGAGGCTCCCATGCCAGATCCTGTTGACGAAGATGGTGATGGTATTCCTGACGAGCCTGTCATCATTGCGAAAGATACACCAGAACTGATTAAGAAGCAACAAGAGGTCGTTGACGCCCTGTTACTGAACGAATGTGGCTTGGAATTGGCTTTCGAAGGAACGCGTTTCTATGACATCATGCGCTTCGCCTTCCGTCAGACCGAGAAAACCCCAGAAGAGTTCCTCGCTGAGCAGGTTGCCACTCGCCGTGGTAAGGACAAAGTTGATGAAACACTGAAGAGCCGTCTCATGAACAGGAACAACTGGTACCTCAAATGGAAAGGCCAAATTGGATTATATTAATAGAACTTCATCATCAAAAAGAGGGTTGCTCATTCGAAGCAACCCTCTTTTATGAATCGGATAACAGCATTGCGAATACTGGTAAGGCCGAATTCTGCAGGATTCACCTCCTTGATGGGAATCCAAAGGGCCTCAGCAGCATCGTCGGCAGCCTTGATGGGAGGTATGTCGCCGTGGACACGGACTAAGAAGTCCATATCGAGCGTATGGACGCCCAAGCCACTATATTCATAGACATTTGGCGAGGAAAACAGATACTGGATATCAGCCACGTCAAGCCCCGTCTCCTCCTTGATTTCGCGACGCATGCCGTCTTCTACCGTCTCGTACATGTCCACAAAACCACCCGGTAAGTCAAGTGTTCCTTTAGCTGGTTCCTTGGCACGACGGACGACCAGCATTTCCTGCCTGTCGTTGACAATAAAGGCTGCTGTTGCCGAACAGGGATTGGCATAATAAGTAAATCCGCAATCCTGACAACGCTTGCTCTTAAAGTTATTGATATCAAAATGCTGACTGCCACAGACAGGGCAGTAGGTAAACTTGTCTAACGGGTGAGCCATGACATCTATTCTTTATAAGCTGAGTTCCTTTTTACGAGCTTCACCAAAAGCCGGTGACACATAGTTCTGAAGACTGCCACAAACCTCGGCAGAGAACTGCTGTCCACTGCTGATGAGGCGATCCCACTGCTGTTCAGTCAATCCCTGTTCCAACTGCTCACGGGTGATGCCGTCGCGAATCATTCCGAACAGCAAACCGGCATTAAAGTTATCGCCAGCACCAATGGTGCTCACCGTTTCAATGGGCGTAACGGGATACTGCTTATGGAATCCGCCTTGGCTAAACAACTCAATAGGCTCTGATGCCTGCGTATAGATAAACTGCTTGGTATAGAACATGATTTCCGAGCGATAGACTGCCGAGCCTTCCTTTTTATGGAAAAGAATCTCGAAATCTTCCGACGAACCACGTACGATATCTGCCAATTCAAAGTTCTCCAGCAGATTGGCTCTCAGTCGCATGGCCTCGTTCTGATGAGAGGCGCGGAAATTGACGTCATAATAAAGGATTGCACCCTTTTCATGGGCATAATCCAGGAAACCTTTCACTTGCCCACGGATAACAGGATTCAAGGCATAATACGAGCCAAAGAGCACGATATCATCTGGCTGTACGTCAGGATATACGAATTCAAGGCGGTCGTTAGGATGGTCCTTGTAAAAGATGTAGTCGGCATCGTTCTTTTCATTCAGAAAAGCCAGCGACAAGGGTGACTTCGTATTGGGATAGACGCAGACACTTGATGCCGAGCAGCCGTTCTGTTCCAAGAAACTGGTAATGAACTGTCCGACACGGTCATGTCCCGTCTCACTGATAAAACCTGTCTTGACGCCTGCCCGTCCCAATGAAATGATGGCGTTAAACGTACTGCCACCAGGCCATGCACTGATGGGCTGCTCGCCACGGAAAATAATGTCGAGCACTGTTTCTCCTATTCCTATTACTTGACGCATAATCTTTGTTTTTCGTGCAAAGGTACTAAAAAAAATGATAATTGATAATTGATAATTGATAATTATTTTGTAATTTTGCACGAAATGAAAAATTACAATATAGCAACACTGCCCAACGGACTGCGCATTATACACCTGACGTCAGCATCGCCAGTGGTGTACTGTGGCATCGGTATTGCTGCCGGGTCGCGTCATGAGGAGCCAGGCGAAGAGGGTGTCGCCCATTTCTGTGAACACATGAGTTTCAAGGGCACTCGCCGCCGTTCGGCTATCCAGATTCTGAACTGTCTGGAGAGCGTCGGTGGTGACCTGAATGCCTTCACCAACAAGGAAGACACGACGTTCTATGCTGCCATCCAGAAGGAACATTTCTCACGTGCCGTCGATCTGTTGACGGATATCGTCTTTTGTAGCCAGTTCCCCCAACACGAGGTTGAGCACGAGGTCGATGTCATCTGTGACGAGATAGAGAGCTATAACGACTCGCCTGCCGAACTCATCTATGACGTCTTTGAAAACCAATTGTTCAAAAGTCATCCCCTGGGGCATAACATCTTAGGCACGCGCCAGCAGGTACAGCAGTTCACCTCGCAACATGCGCTGCGATTCACCAATCGGTACTATCGTCCAGACAATGCCGTCTTCTTTGTCTATGGAGACATCGATTTCGCACGATTGGTGAGAGGACTTAAGGTAGAAGGCGTTGAGCGGAGGGCGGAAAGCGGAGGGCTGAAGGCTGAAAGCGAAGGGCGGAAAGCGGAGGTAGCAAACGCTACCCCTCTTACCTCTCACCTCTCACCTCTTACCTCTGAGACTCCCCACCATCAGGCCCACGTCATGCTGGGATGCCAGTCGTTCAGCTATGACGACCCGAGGCGCATCACGCTCTTCCTGCTTAATAATATACTTGGAGGCCCCGGCATGAATGCCCGTCTGAACCTGAAGTTGCGCGAACAGCACGGACTGGTATATACCGTCGAGAGTACGATGGCCAGCTATAGCGATACGGGCGTATGGAGCGTCTATTTCGGTTGCGACCATCACGACGTGAAGCGTTGCATCCGACTGGTGAACCGTGAACTGGACCGTATGATGCAGGCACCTTTAAGCGACAGGCAGTTGGCTGCTGCTAAACGACAGTTGAAGGGACAGCTTGCTATTGCCGCAGACAATCGCGAGCAGTTTGCCCTCGACATGGCCAAACACTTTCTGCACTATGGCAAGGAACGCAGCCTCGACCAACTGATAGCTCAGATTGATGCCATCACGGCACCCCAGCTGCAGGATGTAGCCCAACAGTTGTTTGCGCCAGAGCATATTCAACAAGTCATCTTATAACACACACATGGAACAACTACTGCATTATTGCTGGAAACACAAGATATGGCCTTTGGAAGGTCTGCAGACCACTGATGGCCGTAGCGTGGAAGTCATCGACCCCGGTCTTCATAATCATCATGCCGGTCCCGACTTCTTCAATGCCAAGGTTAAGGTTGGCGGAACCCTTTGGGTGGGTAATGTGGAGATACACGACCGTGCGTCACACTGGTATCAGCATGGTCACGACAAGGACGAACATTATAATAACGTGGTGCTGCACATCGTAGGCGAAGCTGACCGTGACGTACAGACGCAGGAAGGCCATTATGTGCCGCAACTATGTCTGAAGGTCCCGCCGTCCGTACAGGAGAACTATGAAGAGCTGCTGAAAACCGACCAGTATCCACCCTGCTATAAGATCATCCCCACCCTGACACCACTCATCGTCCATTCATGGATGGCAGCCCTGCAGACCGAACGACTGGAGCAGAAAACCATTGCCATACAACAAAGGGCTCAAGAGCGTAACGGCTCGTGGGAGGACGCCTATTTCCAAACATTGGCACGTAACTACGGCTTTGGCATCAATGGCGAGGCCTTCGAGGCATGGGCACGCCACATTCCCTTGAGTGCCGTAGGCAAACACCGTGACGACCTGTTTCAGATTGAAGCCATCTTCATGGGACAGGCTGGTCTGCTGGAACTCAGCACCATTCCGGAACGCTATCAGCAGCAGGCCCTCAACGAAGGCTATTTTGCCAAGTTGCGCAACGAATACCAGTATCTGGCCCATAAGTTCCAGTTGGAGCCCATGAACGCCCAACTGTGGCGATTCCTCCGGTTGCGGCCCCAGAACTTCCCCCACATCCGTATTTCACAGCTGGCCAACCTCTATTACCAACGCAAGGCTGGTCTTTCTGAACTAATAGAATGCCCTGACGTCATCAGTCTGAGCGAGAAGATGCACACACAGGTGACGCCCTACTGGGAGACTCACTATACGTTTGGTTCCGAGAGCATCCGTAATGCCAAACACCTATCGCCATTCTCCATCAACCTGCTCCTGATTAACACCTGCATACCCCTGCTCTTTGCTTACGGGCGCTATACCTGTCGCGAAGAGTTGTGCGACCGTGCTTTCGACTTTCTGGAACAGCTCAAGGCTGAGAACAACCACATTATCCGCATGTGGCAGGCGTGCGGACTCGACGTAAAATCAGCAGGCGACTCACAGGCCCTAATTCAGTTGAAGAAGGAGTATTGCGACAAGAAGGACTGCCTGCGCTGCCGCATTGGATATGAATATTTGAAAAGGAACGAAATATCGAAATAACGAAATATCAAAAATAATGAGCAAATACTGTTTTGAAACCCGTATGGAGGTTCGCGACTACGAGTGCGACATCGAAGGCATTGTCAACAATGCCAACTACCTCCACTATACCGAACATACACGTCACCTGTTCTTGAAGGCGTGTGGTCTCTCGTTTGCCGAGATGCACGAAAAAGGCGTCGATGCCGTTGTGGCCCGTATGAATCTGCAGTTTAAGACACCCTTGCGCTGCGACGACGAGTTCATCTCGCGTCTGTGGCTCGAAAAGCAGGGCATCAAGTATGTTTTCCACCAAGACATTTTCCGTGCCTCTGACGAAGCGCTATGCTTCCGTGGCGACATCACGCTGGTATGTCTCATCAATGGACGACTGAGCGACAGCGAAGACTATAACCAAGCATTCAAAGATTTTATCCAATCGGAATAACGACATGCCTGAATGTCGAAATGTCGAAAAAATGACCCACTCCGACGAAATATACTACTCAATAGCACTAACCCGCATGACGGGCTTCAACCAGCAGATGGCCTTGCAGCTCTATCAGTCATTGGGTAGCGCCATGGCTGTTTATGAGCATCGCAACGATATTGGCGACGTCATACCTGATACGACACCCCGTCTACGCGACGCCATGAAGAACTGGGACGATGCGCTGAAACGGGCTGCTGTCGAAATGGCATTCGTTACCAAAAACAACATCCGTGTGCTAACCTTGGGCGATGCTGACTATCCCCAACGGCTCAGCGAATGTCCTGATGCTCCCCTACTTCTTTATTATAAAGGAAGTGCTGACCTCAACCAGCGTTACGTTCTCAACATCGTGGGTACACGTCATTGCACAACCTACGGACAAGATATCGTCCTTCGTTTCATCACTGACCTGCACGCGCAGTGTCCGCAGGTGCTGGTAGTCAGCGGTCTGGCTTACGGCATCGATGTCTGTGCGCATAGCAACGCCCTACAACAAGGTTTCGAAACCGTGGGCGTGCTGGCTCACGGACTGGATCAAATCTATCCCTATGCCCATCGCGACATAGCAGCAAAGATGCTGAAGCAGGGCGGACTGCTCACAGAATATATGAGTCAGACGGAAGCGTTACCCAATAACTTCCGCCAGCGTAACCGTATTGTGGCAGGTATTTCTGATGCAACCATCCTTGTCGAAAGTGCCATTAAAGGTGGAGGGCTCATCACCTGTCGTATTGCCCAGGAGTATGGACGCGACGTATTCGCCTTCCCTGGCGCTGTAGGCATGCCCTTTAGCGAGGGCTGCAACAAGATGATTCGCAACAACACGGCAGCACTCATTACCTCAGCAGCAGACTTTATAGAAAGCATGAGGTGGAAAACCATTCAGAAGAAGTCTGAAATTGTTGAACGACAGCTGTTTCCAGACCTGACGCCTCAAGAACAACAAGTCGTCAGCCTGCTCCAGCAAACCAACGACTTGCAACTCAATATCATCAGTGTCAAAACCAATATCCCAATTGGTCAACTGACAGCCCTTCTCTTCTCGCTTGAGATGAAAGGCATCATCAGACCCTTGGCTGGTGGCACCTATCATCTGCTGACATAGCTATCAATAGGCCTGTTCGTGGACACCTTTGACAGCACGACCACTGGGATCATTCATATTCTTAAAGGCAGCATCCCATTCAAGGGCGATAGCAGTACTACAAGCCACGCTGGCCTCACTGGGCACACTCTTGGCAGCTGAGTCGCTGGGGAAGTGCTCGGCGAAGATGGAACGATAGTAGTACTCCTCCTTGTTCTTCGGTGGATTGATGGGGAAACGTTCAGCGGCATGCGCCATCTGCTCGTCGCTGACGGCCTCAGCAGTAATCTGTTTGAGGGTGTCAATCCATGAGTAACCCACACCATCGCTAAACTGCTCCTTCTGGCGCCATGCCACTTCTTCAGGCAGCAGGTCGGCAAAGGCTTCACGCACAATCTTTTTCTCTATCATTGAACCTGGGCACATTTTAGCCTCAGGATTGGTACGCATGGCCACATCCAAGAACTCCTTGTCCAGGAACGGCACACGACCCTCGACGCCCCAAGCCGAAAGGCTCTTGTTGGCACGCAGACAGTCGTACAGATACAGCTTGCCGAGTTTGCGCACGGTCTCCTCGTGGAAATCCTTGGCCGTAGGCGCCTTGTGGAAGTAGAGGTAGCCACCGAATATCTCGTCAGCACCCTCGCCTGAAAGCACCATCTTAATACCCATCGACTTGATGACACGGGCCAACAGGTACATAGGAGTAGAGGCACGGACGGTCGTGACGTCGTAGGTCTCAATGAAGTAGATGACATCGCGGATGGCATCAAGACCCTCCTGAATGGTATAGTTGATTTCGTGGTGTACCGTACCAATATGGTCGGCTACGAGCTTGGCCTTGGCAAGGTCTGGTGCTCCCTTCAGACCCACGGCAAACGAGTGCAGGCGGGGCCAGTAGGCGCGTGTCTTCGAATCATCCTCAATACGGTGTTCACTGAACTTCTCGGCAAGTGCAGAGATGACGCTGGAGTCGAGACCACCGCTGAGCAGCACGCCATAGGGCACATCACTCATCAGCTGACGCTTCACAGCAGCAGTCAAACCGTCACGGATAGCTTCAACACTGGCAGAATTATCCTTCACGGCATCATAGTGCATCCAGTCACGACGGTAGTACCACTTCTGCCCTGGGTCCACACTCCAATAATAGTGTCCTGGCAGGAATGGCTCGTAGCGTTCACACTGTCCTTCAAGGGCTTTCAGCTCTGAGGCCACATAGACGGTGCCGTCGCTGTCGTAGCCAATATAAAGAGGTATCACGCCAATAGGGTCACGGGCAATGAGGAACTCGTTACGTTCCTCGTCGTAAAGCACGAAGGCAAAGATACCGCTGAGGTCTTCAAGGAAGTTGATGCCCTTTTCACGATACAGAGCCAGGATCACTTCACAGTCCGAACCCGTTTGGAACTCATATTGTCCGGCATAGCGGCGACGGATTTCCTGATGGTTATAGATTTCGCCATTGACAGCAAGCACGTGCTTTTTGTCTGGCGAGTACAGGGGCTGTCCGCCACTCTCCGGGTCTACGATGCTCAGTCGCTCGTGGGCGAGGATGGCTGAACCACCACAGTATATGCCACTCCAGTCAGGACCGCGATGACGGATTTTCTGACTCATCTTCAATGCCTTGTCACGCAGAGCATGCGTCTGCTCCTTGACATTCAATATTGCTACGATTCCACACATAATATTTTCTTTTTTTTCGTTATTTCGATATCTCGATTATAAATAAGAGAGGTAAAGATAGTTCGTCTGGGCGGGATATTCCGCTGCAAGGGTGTCAATCTGGTTGACAGTAGGTACGATGCCGAGTTCCTTACGCCATTTGCGGATAGTAAGACCGGCCTGTTCCATCTTCATGCGATTCTCCAAACCTATGGCACGGCCTACCTGGAAATCAGAGAAGCCATAGATTTTGGCAGCACACAATAGCTGGTATATTTCCGGTGAGCGCAGGTATTCCATGAACTCACTGGGTTCCATAAACTCTGACACCTCGGAAAGCAGGGCGTTATCCTTTAGTTGCTGGTCGATATCTACGATATGTTTCAGTTTTTGCAGGAACCAGCGGTCAATCTTTGTCAGCTGGTGAATCTGCTCAATGGTATAGCCAATCTTCATGGCCTTCGATACCACGAAGATACGCATATCCGTTGGTTCGCGGAGGGCTGTCGCAATGTCTGCAATCTTGATTTCGTGATTCTCTACAAAACCGTGCATGCCCTGACCAATCATGCGGAGACCCTTTTGCAGTGCTTCCTCGAAGGTACGTCCAATAGCCATTACCTCGCCTACACTCTTCATCGACGAGCCCAGCTGGCGCTTTACGCCATGGAACTTGGTCAGGTCCCAACGCGGTATTTTTACAACGGCATAGTCGAGGGCAGGCTCAAAGAAAGCACTCGTGGTCTTGGTAACAGAGTTCTTCAAGTCGAAGAGGCCGTAACCGAGACCCAGTTTGGCAGCGACAAAGGCCAAGGGATAGCCTGTGGCTTTCGATGCCAATGCCGACGAACGACTCAGACGGGCGTTCACCTCGATGACACGATAGTCCTCAGATTGTGGATCGAAGGCATATTGTACGTTACACTCGCCCACAATACCGATGTGGCGGATAATCTTGATGGCCAGGGCACGCAACATGTGGTACTCGCTATTGGTCAGCGTCTGACTGGGTGCCACCACTATCGACTCACCAGTATGGATGCCCAACGGGTCAAAGTTCTCCATGTTACACACAGTGATACAGTTGTCGTAACGGTCACGCACCACCTCGTACTCGATTTCCTTCCAACCTTTAAGGCTCTTCTCGACCAACACCTGTGGCGAGAACGAGAAGGCTTCCTCGGCTTGTGACAGCAGTTCCGCTTCGTTGTCGCAGAAGCCGGAGCCAAGTCCACCAAGGGCGTAGGCAGCACGCAGAATGACGGGGAATCCCAACGCGTGGGCAGCCTTCTGAACCTCTTCAACGGTATTACAAGCTTCGCTCTTGATGGTTTTCACGCCAATTTCGTCCAGTCGCTTCACAAACAGGTCACGGTCCTCCGTATCGATGATGGCTTGTACGGGCGTCCCCAACACCTTGACACCATATTTCTCTAAGACACCCTTCTCATACAGTTCCACGCCACAGTTCAGAGCCGTCTGTCCACCAAACGATAGCAGGATGCCGTCAGGACGCTCTTTTTCTATGACACGTTCCACGAACTCTGGTGTTACCGGTTGGAAATACACCGTGTCAGCTACATCCTTCGAGGTCTGCACCGTCGCGATGTTGGGGTTAATCAGTATCGAGTGAATACCCTCCTCTTTCAGCGCCTTCAAGGCCTGTGCACCGCTATAGTCGAACTCACCGGCCTGACCAATCTTCAAGGCACCAGAACCCAGAAGGAGGACCTTAGACACACCTCCAGTCCCTCTCTCCTTGGAGAGGGGAGTAGTAACCTCTTCCGTTTGTTTTCCTAATCGGGTGTATTCACTCCCCTCGCCCTTCGGAGAGGGGGCGGGGGTGAGGCTTCTTACAAACTCATCGAACATCCACTCCGTATCCGTAGGACCTGAGCAAGCCTCCGGGTGGAACTGTGCCGACATCCAAGGATTCGTCTTGTGGCAAATACCCTCGTTCGAACCGTCGTTCATATTCACGAACAGCGGTTCCCAATCTTCAGGCAGCGTCTTGTCGTCAACGGCATAGCCGTGATTCTGCGAAGTGATGAAACATTGCGTGCTACCCACGCGCTGCACAGGTTGGTTATGCGAGCGGTGACCATATTTCAGCTTATAGGTCTTGGCACCAGCGGCACGTGCCAACAGCTGGTTACCCAAGCAGATACCCATCAGCGGGCGCACCGTCTTATTATTAAGAAATGTACGGATATGTGCCACCGTCTTGTCGCACTGCTCTGGGTCGCCAGGACCATTAGCCAGGAACAATCCATCGAACTCCAACTCGTTGAAGTCGTAGTCCCAAGGCACACGAATCACCTCGATGCCACGACGTATCAGGCAACGGATAATGTTGGCCTTCACGCCACAGTCCACGAGCACCACTTTTTTTAGTGAAGAGTTAAGAGTGAAGAGTGAAGAATTTGCTACGGCCGTTGTATCAGGCCGATAAGTGATGACTTCCTTACAGCTGACTTGCTCCACCCAATTCACGGAGCCGTAATCTTCCGACTCAGGGAGGGCGGTAGCAAATTCTTCACTCTTCACTCTTAACTCTTCACTCATCTCTATCCTTCCCATCATCACACCATGCTCTCTCAGCACCTTGGTCAAACGACGGGTATCGACACCCGTGATGGCAGGAATCTTTTCACGTTTCAGCCAACTGGCCAACGACTCTTTGGCATTCCAGTGTGAATACGTCTCGCTATAGTCGGCTACTATCAGGGCTTTGGGGTGGATGCGGTCACTCTCCATAAACAGGGGCAGGCCATCGCTGCCCATGCCCGTATCAGGTACACCATAGTTGCCTATCAGCGGAAATGTCGTTACCAATATCTGTCCAGCATAACTGGGGTCTGTCAAACTCTCAGGATAACCCATCATAGCCGTGTTGAATACCACCTCACCTACCGTCTCAGCCTCATAGCCGAACGAGTAGCCGTGGAACACCGTGCCATCGCTGAGTATCAGTCTTGTTTCTCTCTTCATCATCTATTTAATCTCTTTACTCTTTATTTTTTACCTTATCCACGTAGTTGACGAATGCCTGGTTACATAGGCGCGTACCGCCCGGCGTGGGATAGTGACCTGTAAAATACCAGTCGCCAGGATGGTTGGGACAAGCCTCATGCAGTCCCTCGATGCTTTGGAACACCAGTTCTATAGGTGCCTGCATACCCTTCGGACGTAGCATCTCTACTATCTTTTGGTTGATTTCCTCGACAGTGAACGGCTCGTACAGCGCACGAACGTGATTTGAGGTGAGGCTTCTCTTGCATGCCAGGTACACATCATTCACCAACTGCCACATGCCTCGCTCTTCTATTAATGCCATCGTGGCACGGAAGGCGCAAAACTCCTCCAGACGGGCCATGTCGATACCATAGTAGTCAGGATAGCGAATCTGGGGCGAACTCGACACCATCACAATCTTCTTGGGGTGCAGGCGGTCCAGAATCTTAAAGATGCTCTCGCGCAGTGTCGTGCCACGAACTATCGAGTCGTCAATTATCACGAGGTTGTCCTCGTAGGGGCGCAACGAGCCGTAGCTGATGTCATAGACGTGGGCAGCCAAATCATTGCGCTCACTGTTGTCTGCAATGAAGGTACGCATCTTGATATCCTTCCAGACAACCTTTTCCGTACGTACCTCGCCATGCAGCTTACGGAAACCGTCCGTCATGCCGTAATAGGCTACCTCAGCGGTGTTGGGAATATATGAGAATACTGTGTTGGTTACATCATTGTCAATAGCTTTCAGAATGGGTTGCGTCAGCTGTTCGCCCAGACGTTTGCGTTCCTGATAGATGTCGCTATCGGAGCCACGACTGAAATAGATGCGCTCGAACGAACAAGCTGCCAGTTTCTGAGCTGGCATAATCTGCTCCAATCGACTCTCGCCGTTCTTGCGGACGATGAGTGCCTGTCCTGGCTGCAACTCCTGAATATCCTTGCTGTCTAAGTCGAAGGTGGTCTGCAACACGGGGCGCTCGCTGGCCAAAGCCACTATCTCGTCGTCGCAATAGTAGAATGCAGGACGGATGCCCCACGGGTCACGTACGGAGAACATCTCGCCGCTTCCCGTCAGTCCGCACATCACGTAGCCGCCGTCATAGTGCTCCATCGTGGTACGCAGCACGTTGGCCATCTCCACATGGTTGTCTATATAGTCGGTAATGTCGGTACCCT
>JAEEGH010016239.1_pt1 | contig 16036 bp, 17 predicted proteins | sample 9134181 | NCBI WGS metagenome assembly JAEEGH01 (sample SAMN16246544, study PRJNA631951) | gut metagenome | biome: gut microbiome; feature: rumen; material: DP-attached | host: Bos | place: Iran: Karaj | collected 2018-10
CGGAGGAGGACGGAGTCATCACCCGGGTCTGCGCCCAGAACGGCCAGGTGGTGGAGTACGGCTCCCCCCTCTTCCAGCTGAGGGCCGGGGCATGAAACGCCGGGAACTCATGCGCATCCTCCCCCACCGGGAGGGCATGCTCCTCCTGGACGAGGCGGAGCGGGAGGGAGACGAGGCCAGAGGGAAGCTGACCATCCGGGGGGACGAGTGGTTTCTTCAGGGACACTTTCCCGGCGCGCCGGTGGTGCCCGGGGTCATCCTCTGCGAGATCCTGGCCCAGAGCGTCTGCGTCCTTCTGGAGGGCGAGCTGCCGGAGGGCAGCGTCCCCATGTACACGGGGCTGAACAACGTGCGCTTCAAGGCCCCCGTCCGGCCGGGGGATACCTTTGAGACCAGGTGCCGCGTCACCCGGCGGAAGGGTCCCTTCTTCTTTGCCCAGGGCGAAGGCTATGTGGGGGAAAAGCTCTGCGTCAAGGCGGAGTTCTCTTTCGCCATTACGGAAAACAAGATCTAGCGGGAGAGGCGGCTATGTTTTCAAAGATCCTCATCGCCAACCGGGGCGAGATCGCCGTGCGCATCCTCCGGGCCTGCAAGGAGATGGGCATCGCCACCGTGGCGGTGTACTCCCAGGCGGACCGGGACGCCCTTCACGTCCAGCTGGCGGACGAGAGCGTCTGCATCGGTCCCGCCGCCCCCTCGGAGAGCTATCTGAACGGGGAGCGGGTCCTCAGCGCCGCGCTGATCACCGGAGCCCAGGCCATCCACCCCGGCTACGGCTTTCTCTCGGAGAACGCCCGCTTCGCCCGGCTCTGCCGGAAAAACGGGGTGGTCTTCATCGGCCCGGAGGCCGACTGCATGGAACGGCTGGAGGACAAGGCGGGCCTGAAGACCCTGCTCCGGACTTCGCCCCTCCGTCCCATCCCCGGCACGGAGGCCCTGTCCTCCCCGGAGGAGGCGCTGAGCGCCGCGGAGGGCATCGGCTATCCCGTGATGCTGAAGGCCTGCTGCGGCGGCGGGGGCCGGGGCATCCGGGTCGTCGCCTCCCCGGAGGAGCTGCGGCGGGAATACTCCCTGGCGGCCGCGGAGAGCGAGGCCGCCTTCGGAGACGGGCGGGTCTACCTGGAAAAGTGCATCCTCTCCGCCCGGCACATCGAGGTGCAGGTTCTGGCGGACGAAAAGGGGAACGTGGTCTGCCTGGGGGAGCGGGACTGCTCGGTCCAGCGGCGGCACCAGAAGCTCAGCGAGGAATCCCCCTCTCCCGCCGTGAGCCAGGAGGCGCGGGAGGCGCTGCTGCGGGACACTGCCAAGGCGGTGCGCGCCCTGGGCTACGTGGGCGTTGGCACCCTGGAATTCCTCATGGACCGGGAGGGGAATTTCTGGTTCATGGAGATGAACCAGCGCATCCAGGTGGAGCACCCGGTGACGGAGATGCTCACCGGGGTGGACCTGGTGAAGTGGCAGATCCGGACGGCGGCGGGGGTCCCCCTCCGCTTCGGGCAGGAGGACCTGCGCTTCGAGGGCTGCGCCATAGAGTGCCGCATCTGCGCCAGGAGCACGGGAAAGCTCAAAAGCCTCCACGTCCCCGGCGGGCCCTTCGTCCGCTTCGACACCTACCTCCTGCCGGACACCCAGGTGAGCCCCTACTACGACCCGCTGCTGGGGAAGCTCATCGTCTACGCCCGCAGCCGGGAGGAGGCGCTGAGAAAGATGCGCTCCGCCCTCTGCGAGCTTCTCATCGTGGGTATCGACACCAACATCGAGGAGCAGCTGCGGCTCCTGAGCGATCCCCGCTTCCGATCCGGGACCTATGACACGACCCTCCTGGAGGTGACGCCGTGAGCATCCTGAACTTTCTGCTCCAGCCGAAAAACGAACTGGAGGCCGGGGGCCGGAGCGCCCTCCCCGTCCAGGGGGACGAGGGGGAGCCGGAAAAGACCTGCCCCAACTGCCACAAGTCCCTGCCCCTCAGCCGCCTCTGGGCCCAGCAGAACACCTGCGACTGCGGCCACCACTACCGGATGACCGCCCGGCAGCGCCTGAGCTTCCTGGCTGACCCCGGCTCCTGGCGGGAGCTGTTCACCGACGTGGAGAGCCTGGACCCCATCGGCTTTCCCGGCTACGGGGATAAGCTCTCCTCCGCCCGGCTGAACAGCAAGGAAAAGGAGGCCGTCCTCTGCGGGACCGCCTCCGTCGGAGGGCAGGACTGCTGCCTTTACGTCATGGAGCCCTACTTCATGATGGGCAGCATGGGATGCGCCGTGGGGGAACGGATCACCCGCCTGTTTGAATACGCCCTCGCGCACCGCCTCAGCGTGGTGGGCTTCACCGTCTCCGGTGGGGCCAGGATGCAGGAGGGGCTATACTCCCTCATGCAGATGGCGAAGACCAGCGGTGCGGTGAAGCGCCATTCCGACGCGGGGCTGTTTTACCTCACCGTCCTGACGGACCCCACCACCGGCGGCGTCACCGCTTCCTTTGCCATGGAGGGGGACATCATCCTGGCGGAGCCGGGGGCCACGGTGGGCTTTGCCGGGGCCAGGGTCATCGAGCAGACCACCCGCAAGGCCCTGCCCAAGGGCTTTCAGACGGCAGAATTCCTGCTGGAGCACGGCTTCGTGGACGCCATCGTGCCCCGGAGCCGGCAGCGGGAGCTGATCGCCCGGCTGCTGAAAACCCATGCAGCGAAGGGAGGCGCCAGCGCATGAGCCGCAGTGCTTACGAAACGGTGAAGCTGGCCCGCTCCATCCGGCGGCCCACCGGCCTGGATTTCATCCGGGGCGTCTTCACGGACTTCTTTGAGCTCCACGGGGACCGGCGCAGCGGCGACGACGGCGCCGTGGTGGGCGGCCTTGCGGAGCTGGAGGGCAGGAGCGTCACGGTGATCGCCATCGAAAAGGGCCACAGCCTCCGGGAGAGAATGCTCCGCAGCTTCGGTGCGCCCCAGCCGGAGGGCTACCGGAAAGCTCTCCGGCTCATGAAGCAGGCGGAGAAATTCCACCGGCCGGTGGTCTGCTTCATCGACACCTCCGGCGCCTACTGCGGCATCGGCGCGGAGGAACGGGGGCAGGGGCAGGCCATCGCGGAGAACCTCATGGAGATGATGGGCCTGCGCACCCCAGTCATTTCCCTTCTCATCGGGGAAGGGGGCAGCGGCGGGGCCCTGGCCCTGGGGGTGGCGGACCGGGTCTGGATGCTGGAAAACGCCATTTACAGCGTCATCTCCCCGGAGGGCTGCGCCAGCATCCTCTGGAAAGACGCCAAGCGGGCCCCGGAGGCCGCGGCCCAGCTGAAGCTCACCGCCCGCGACGCCTTGGCGGGAGGCATGATCGAGCGGATCATCCCGGAAGAAGGGCTGGGCAAAGAGGAATACTACACCGGGCTGCGGCGGGAGCTGAGCGCGGAGCTGGAAGAGCTTCTGGCCCTGGATACGCAATCGCTGCTGGATGGGCGCTATGGGCGCTTCCGGCGCATCGGACAGGAGGCAAAAGCATGAATCTTACACCCTTCATCCACCGGGTGGCTTATTACGAAACGGACCAGATGGGCATCGTCCACCACTCCAACTACATCCGCTGGTTCGAGGAGGCCAGGGACGAGGTGGTCCGGGAATATGGCATCGACTACCGGCAGATCGAAGCCCAGGGCATCCTCATGCCGGTAGTGAACGTGGCCTGCGACTACAAGAGCGCGGCAAAATACGGGGACAAGGTCAGCGTCTATGCCCTTCCCCGCTATTTCAACGGTATCCGCCTGCGTTATGAATACGAGGTCCGGGGAGAGGACGGCAGCCTCATCGTCACGGGGAGGAGCGAACACTGCTTCATCGACGCTCTGACCCGCAAGCCCCTGAACCTGAAAAAACGGATGCCCCAGTACTGTGAGACCCTCTCCTGGCTGGTGGAGAAGGTCAATGGAGGACAGGAATGAATCGAGTCGTCGTCACCGGCATGGGCATCGTCAGCCCCCTGGGGAATACCCTGCCGGTCTTTTGGGAAAACATCAAATCGGGCGTCTGCGGCATCGGCCCCATCACCCGCTTCGATACAACCGACTATAAAGTGAAGGTGGCTGCCGAGGTGCGGGATTACGACCCCCGGCAGTACATGGAGAAGCTGGATGTGCTCCACAGCGACATTTACACCCAGTTCGCCATGGGGGCCGCCTGCCAGGCCATGGAGGACAGCGGCCTCATGGGCACCGTGGCGCCGGAGCGCCTGGGCGTCTACATCGGCACCGGCATCGGCGGCATCGCCACCTTCATGAGCGAGCATCAGAAGCTAATAGAGCGGGGGCCCAAGCGAGTGAGCCCCTATTTCATCCCCATGATGATCGCCAACATGGCCTCCGGCATGATCGCCATGCGCTTTGGCTGCAAGGGCCCTGCCATGCCCGCGGTGACCGCCTGCGCCTCCGGCTCCAACGCCATCGGGGAGGCCATGCGCCTTATCCGCCACGGCTACGCCGACGCCATGATCGCCGGCGGCGCGGAGGCCACGGTGAACGCCCTGGCGGCGGCGGGCTTCAGCAGCATGCAGGCCCTCAGCTTTTCTGACGATCCCCTGGCCGCCTCCCTGCCCTTCGACAGGCGCAGGACCGGCTTCGTCATGGGGGAAGGCGCGGGCGTGCTGGTGCTGGAGGAATACGGGCATGCCAAGGCCAGAGGCGCGAAGATCTACGCCGAGCTGGCGGGCTACAGCTCCACCTGCGACGCTTACCACATGACCGCCCCCCACCCGGAGGCGGAGGGCGGTGCCAGGGCCATCGCCGACGCCTGGGCGGAAACGGGCCTGGACACGGAGCGCATCTACGTCAACGCCCACGGCACCGGCACCCCCATGAACGACAAGGCGGAGACCCTGGCCCTCAAGAAGGCCTTCGGGGAGGAGCGGGCAAGGAAGCTCACCATCAGCTCCACCAAGTCCATGACCGGCCACATGCTGGGGGCGGCGGGGGCGGCGGAGGCCGTGGTCAGCGTACTGGCCCTTAAAGAAGGGATCGCCCCGCCCACCATCGGCCTTATGGAGCCGGACCCGGACTGTGACCTGGATTATGTTCCCCTGAAGGCTCGAAAGGCCGAATTCGAGGCGGCGATCAGTGTTTCCCTGGGCTTCGGCGGCCACAACGCCTGCCTGGCCTTCCGGAACGTGGGAGGCTGAGCCGTGGAGGAAAGGAAGATCGTTATCACCGGCACCGGGGCGGTGACGCCCCTGGGCACCGGCACAGAGGCCTTTTGGGCGGGCCTCGTCTCCGGCCGCTGCGGCATCGGAGAGATACAAAGCTTCGACGCCTCTAATCTGCCCATCCGCTGGGCCGGGGAGGTGCGGGACTTCGATCCCAGGAACTACATGCCCAATCCCCTGGTGCTGGACACTGCCCCCTTCGCCCGCTATGCCATCGCCGCGGCGGTCATGGCTGTGGAGGAAAGCGGCCTGGATACGGACTCTGACCGGGTGGGCGTGGTGATGGGCACCGCCCTGCACGGCATGGACTACTTGTCCCGCGCCCAGCAGCAGCTGGACGAGGGCGGCAAGGGGGGCGACCCCAAGCTCATGACGAAATACATGGGCAACATGGCCGCCGCCCAGTTCGCCATCCGCCGGGGCATCCGGGGCCCCAGCCTCACAGTGGGCACCGCCTGCTCCTCCGGGGGGGATGCGGTGACCATGGGGGCCCTGCTGCTGAAGGGCGGCATGGCCGACGCCGTGGTGGTCATGGCGGGTGAAGGGGCTATTTGCCCGCAGGCTATCCTGAGTCTCCACAAAACGCGGGCCCTCTCTCCTCTGGGGGAGAGCCGCCCATTCAGCGCGGACCGCAGCGGCTTCGTGCTGGGCGAAGGGGGCGGCGCCCTGGTGTTGGAAACGGAAGATCACGCAAAAGCGCGAGGCGCGCGGCTGCTGGCCCGGCTCCTGGGCTGGGGAAACAACACCGACGCCTATCACCCTGTATCTCCCCGACCAGACGGGGCGCAGGCCGCCGCCTGCATGGGCCTGGCCCTGCGGGAAGCCGGCCTTAGCCCGTCGGACATCGGGTATATCAACGCCCACGGCACCGCCACCCGCAAGGGGGACGAGGCGGAGGCCGCCGCCATCCGCGCCGTCTTCGGGGCGGAGATCCCCCCCGTCAGCTCCACCAAGGGGGCCACGGGCCACATGATGGGGGCCGGGGGCGTCACGGAGCTGATCGCCTGCGTAAAGGCCTTGGAAACGGGCCTGCTGCCCCCCAACCTGGGCTTCACGGCGGCGGACGAAGCCTGCCCGCTCCCCCTTGTGACGGAGCTTGGGCGGAGGGCCAGCTTCCATGCCGCCATGTCCAACGCCTTCGGCTTCGGCGGGCAGAATTCTTCCCTGATCGTGGGGCGGGCGGAATGAGCTATACCTACGACGCGGAGAACTTCCGCCGGGTCTTTGAGCGCAGCTTTACCTGGCTGGCGGGCTTCCGCCGCAGCGTGGGCCGCAGCCCGAAAAAGACGGCCATGATCGACCCCATGCGGGAGGAAACCTGGAGCTACGAGCGCCTGGACCGGGAGACAAACCGCCTGGCCAACGCCCTCAAGGCCCACGGCGTAGGGGCCGGGGACGTGGTCCTCTATCAGCTCTACAATTCCCCCCAGTTCGTCTATTGCTACGTCGCCCCCCAGAAGCTGGGGGCGGTGAACGAGCCCGCCAATTTCAACCTCTCCCCCGGCGAGACCGCCCGGCTCATCGACCGGGATAAGCCCAAGGCCTACATCTACGACTGGGACGTGAAGGACATGGCCCATAAGGCCCTGGCCCTGTGCCGCCACAGGCCCGCCCTCGTCGCCGCCGTGGACTACCGCGGCCTGCATCCTGCGCTGCCGGAGGGGCACCGGGACTTTGACCGGCTGCTGGCAGAATTCCCCGACACTTCACCGGAAGCGGACTTCACCCCGGATATGTACGCGGAAGTGACCCGACTGGGCACCTCCGGCACCACGGGCACCCCCAAGGGCGTGCCCCTGTGCAACGTGAACGAGGTTCTCTCCGCCCACGACGCCATCATGCACTTCCCTCTCTCCCCTTTGGACGTGACCATGAACATGACCCCCTGGTTCCACCGGGGCGGCCTCCACTCCGGGGGCGTCACCCCCGCCCTCTACGCCGGGGCAAGCCTGGTGATCCTGCGGATGTTCAGCGCCAAGGCCTGCATGGACTGCGTGGAAAAGTACGGGGTCACCTTCCTCATCGGCGTGCCCTCCGCCCTGCGGCAGCTGGCCCTGCGGCAGGAGAAGCACCCGGCGGACCTCACCGGGCTGAAGGGCATCGTCACCATGGGCAGCCCCCTGGAAAAGGCGGACTGCATCCGTTTCCAAAAGCTGCTGACCCCCAACATCTTCAACGGCTACGGCACCACCGAGACCTTCTGGAACAGCTTCCTGCGGCCCTTCGACCTGCCGGAACGGGCGGGCAGCGCCGGGCGGAGCTGTACTGGGGACGAGGTGCGGCTGGTAAGGCTCAGCGAGGAGGGGGCCGATCCCGCCGATACCGTGCCCGCGGACGGGGTCACCCAGGGGGAGATCCTCATCTTCGCCCCGGAAAAATCCGCTCTCTGCTACGTGGGGGACGAGGCGCAGAGCAAGGCCCGCTTCCGGGACGGCTGGTTCTATACCAAGGACGTCGGTACCTGGGACGAGGATGGATATGTCACCCTGCTGGGGCGAAAGGACGACATGATCATCTGTATGGGGGAGAACATCTACCCCGCCCGGCTGGAGGAGGTCATCTCCGCCTTTCCCGGCGTGGGGGACTGCATGGTGGTGGGCTTGCCCGATCCCTCCCGCGGCCAGAGCGTCTGCGCCTATATCGTGCCGGAGGATCCCGCCCTGACGGTGCAGGAGCTGAACCGGCTCTGTACCTCCTCCGACGACCTGGCCTCCTACATGTGCCCCCGCCACTACGCCTTCGTGGACGAGCTGCCCCGGAACGCAACCGGAAAGAAGCTGCATGTACAACTCCGGGCGCAGGCGGAGCGGGACCTGGCAGAAGGGCGGCTGCTGCGGCCCTGAGGCGGGGGGATTTCTGCGCGGGCATCTTCAAGGCTTATACTGCAAAAAGCCGGGGAGACGCCATGGTCTCCCCGGTTTCCTGTTTTCGCGGGATAATGCTTTCACGGTACGCAGCTGTTTTGCCGCTGTCAGCCGGAATCCTTGCGGCGGCGGGCATGGTTTTGTCGTCCCTCGCCGCCGGTCCCGTCCCCTGCGCTGCCGGACCTTCTGTTCCGGCATCCTTTTTCTGATACCGGAAAACTCACACTTCGGGCAGCGGATACCACCGGTGGATCTGCCCCCACATCTTCGCCTTATGGTAGCCCAGGTTGACGACCTCAAAGAACTTGTCGATATTGGCCAAAGGCGTGGCGGCGGTGATGTCACAGCCGGAGGAGATCATGAAGTTCTCAAACACCATGCACTGCCGCAGAAGGTTCTGCGTATCCACGGCCATCTTATCCGTGCTGTCGCACATGAACACGGCGGAGGGGCTGATATTGCCCATGACGATCACATCCCTGGGCAGGGTGTTCAACAGCTGCCACATATCCGCCTTATCCCCGAAGTGGAACATTTTCGCGCCGGTGGCGATCACAGCGTCCACCTTCTTCTCAATGGCGTTGGAGCAGTTATGATAGCAGAAGACGAAATCCCGGTCCTGCAGCTCATCGATGATCCGGCGCACATACTGTGAAGAGAATTCCTGCATGGGGCCGGGGGACATCAGGCCGGCGAGAGGCTCCGCCATGATGACGCCGTTCGCGCCGATCATCTTCATGGCCTTGATATACTTTAAAAGGAACTGGGTGCATTTTTCCAGGACGGCGTGGACAAGTTCAGGCTCCTCGTAGGTCAGGAGCAGGATCTCGTTCACGTCCATCAGACGGCCCGCCATGGAGAAGGGCCCGGTGCAGTTGGCGAACACCGGCCGGTCGGTCACCAGGGTCAGGGTCTTCCCCAGGGCCCGGAGGACCTTCCCCGTCCTCCCCGCGCCGATCTCCGGGATCTGGAGCGCGTCGGCCTCCTCCTGGGTGGAGACGAGCTGCCCGGTGATGGTGGGGATATCGTCGGTGTGATAGGTGCACTTGGCGCCGAAGGCCTCGGCTTCCACAGACAGATCCATATAGGTCGTTGCAAAGGGCATGTTGTACCGGTCCGCGATGAGGCGGACGCCCAGGGCCATCTCGGTGGAAGAGTTGACCAGCTTGTCCACCGTGATGAACAGCTGCTGCACTGACGGATAGGACAGGAGCGGCATGGCTTTTTTGTTCTGCGTCGCGATCTGCTCGCGGATCCAGAGTTCCATGTTCATGTTTGTGATCTCCCTTCAATGATTCTTCGGTTCAATCCGGTTTAGGAATGGCGGTTTTTTCGGGTCGAAAACAATTGCTGCTGCCTCCGAAACCTCTGCTGTTTTCCGGGATACTTTCGTCAATATCAGCCAATTCACAGGATGGACAGGATCACCCCCGGCTTCAGCTGCCCTGCCCTGTCTTTTGGAACAGGACGGTTTCATAGCCCTCGTCGGTCAGGATAATGGGTATGGCTTCCTCCGTGACGGCGCCGATGAATACGGTGGCGGTGGATCCGTCATCGGCGGCAAAGCCAATGTCCAGGGAGACGAAGATGCGCATCTCCCCCTCCCCGACGGTGATGTCCAAATTGTGGGCAGTGTCATAGCGCACGGGGACATGGCCGTGGGGCGGAAGGTCCTGGATGAACACATAGGTCCCCTCGCTGTGCCCCTCCGGCAATCCGGTCCGGGCGGCGAAACCGGGCTCCAGGTCCAGCACCACGGTACGCTCGTCCCCATTGAATGTCATGGTCCCGCCGGATGAGCTGAAGACGCCCTTCAGGGGCGGCGGCGGAGAGGTATCCGGCTCATAGGGAGGATTGTCCGGCTTTCCGACGCAGCCGCAGAGGGCAGCCAGGATGGCCGCTGCCAACAGGATGCAGCACAGGGCTCTACGCTTCATAATTTCTTCGTCCTTTCCGCCGGGGTATCCGTACGGGTACACTATACCAAATCGCGGCGGCAACATCAACCGCTATCTTCCCCGCCGCGTCGTTTCCGGAAGAAGAAACCTCCCCCGAATCCAGAGATTTCGGAGGAGGTTCGCTGGTCGGGCACTTACCGGAGATAGGTCACTTCGATGCGCTGTTCGTCTCCCCTGAGCTTGGGGAATTCTTTGGCTTCATAACCCAGGGCCACGGTGCCCACGCATGTGAAGCCTTCGGGGAAGCCCAGACGCTTCACCAGCTCCGGATCGTTGTTGATGCCGTACATGGACATCCAGAGATAGATGCTGTCGATGCCCAGGTCCGCCGCGGCCACCATCATATTCTGGATGATACAGCCCGCGTTGGTGAATTCGATGTTCTTCAGGATGCTCTCCTTGGAGGCCAGCACCACCAGGGTCGGCGCCCCGTAGAGGGGATGGAAGCTGCCGGGCCGCGATTTGGCGGAGGACTCGTCAATGGCCTTCAGAAGCTCCGGGTCCTGCACCGCATAGATCTTCAGGCTCTTGAAGTCGGCGCCGCCCACCGCAGCCTGTCCGCCGGCGAAAAGGATCGCCTCCAGATCGGCGTCGCTGATCTGCTTGTCGGTGAATCCGCGGGTGGAATGTCTGGCCTTGATGGCGTCCAGGGTGTTCATGGCTATACCTCCTTACGGTTTATTCAATTGCTGGCCAGTTGCTTTTCTTTTTTCCTGTAGCAGTCGTTTTCCAGGCTGCAGCCGCCGCACTCCGTGCAGCCCGGCTGCTTCCGGTAATCCAGCATGTATTTGTGCAGCAGCCCGCCCAGATAGTCCGCCATTTCAGCCAGTTCCTCCGGCTTGCAGCGCTCCAGCCCATAGTATTCACAGTTGTCCATGGGCCGGAAGGGCATGACCGTGGGGAATACCCCTTCGGAGGCCATGACTGCGCACTCCGCCATGATCTCCTCCTTAGGCTGGATTCCCCCGATGAGCACGCTGGACACCATCCCCCAGCCGAAAAGCTTCACCGCTTCCCGGAAAGCCTCGTGATAGTGCTCATAGCTGATGTGGCTCTTCCCGGGACATATCTCCCGGCGCCGGGCGGAATCGGCGATCTCCAGGTTCATGATGACGACGTTGATCCCCGCCTCCTTCATCTCCCGCAGGATGCCCAGGTCAGAGGGCGGGGCGAATTCCACCGTGATGCTCACGTCGCTGAAGGCCCTTATCTTCCGAGCCAACTCCGCCCAGTAGCGGGCCATCCAGTCCGGGTCGTGATAAGTACCCCCGCTGAAATTCAGGATGTATTCCTTCGGCACCTTCGCCAGCAGGATCTTCAGCGCTTCACTCAGCTCCGTGGTGTCCATGGGCTTCTCCGCTTCCGCCTGCAGAGAGCAGAAGCGGCACTTCAGCTCCGGCGTGTCGTAGCAGCAGCTGGTGCTGGGCCAGATATTGATGCAGGTGGGGCTGTGGAGCCGGGCCAGGTCGTCCAGCACCGTGCCCGTATGGGGCAGATTCTCATAGAAGATGATGGGCTCGTCCCAGCCGTTGCCGGTGATGCGGTATTCCCTATCCCGCTTCACGATGAGGTAGGGAGAAACGGTGGAAAACTCCTCCGCCACGCTGATATTGATATTGGCGTCCAGGGTGTGGATATTCACCGCGTGGATGAAGCCCTTGTCGAAAAAGCGGGGGTATTCGGCTTCCAGCAGCTTCGCTGTCTCCCTTTCCACCCTGGCGCCCATGCAGAGCAAATCGGCCTTCAGTTTGATGACGTCCTTTTCCAAAATAACTCCTTTCCCTGTTGCCCTTCGGCAAGCGGCAGACGGACCGTTTCCATATCTTGTATTTTAGTGAATTATATACCTACCAATATACTATGTCAATATGTTATTCCAGCATGTCCCCTCAGAAAACCTCTTGACAAGTAAACGGCCGTTTACTATACTGTATGGTAAACGATCGTTTACTATGCTAAAAGAGGCGATGCGGATGAGGGATACGAAGGAAATGATACTGCCGACAGCCCTTGACCTGTTTGCTGCCCAGGGCTATGAGGCCGTATCGGTCAGCGATATCGCGGGCCGCCTGGGCATAACGAAGGCAGCGCTGTACAAGCACTATCGGAGCAAGCGGGACATCTTCGACAGTATCCTGCGGCGGATGGAGCAGCGAGATGCCCAGCAGGCCCAGGCCTATGAACTGCCGAAGGGGACGGCGGAGGAGATGCCGGAAGCCTACGGAGCTTTCTCCCCTGCTCAGATCCCGCTTTTCGGAAAAGCCATGTTCCGATATTGGACGCAGGACGGATTTGCCGCCCGGTTCCGCAGGATGCTGACCCTGGAGCAGTACCGCAGCCCGGAGATGGGGCAGCTTTATCAGCAATACCTGGCCGCCGGGCCTCTTAATTATCTCACCGACCTTTTTGCCGGCCTGGGCGTGCAAGGCGCGAAGGCGGAGGCAGTAAGGCTTTATGCTCCCCTGTTCCTCCTCTACAGCGTATATGACGCTGCGGAGGACAAGGAGGCGGTGCTGACCCTGCTGGATGGTCTCATGGACGATGCGCAGGAACGCCTCACCAAAATGGAGAAAGAAGGAAGAAACCATGGATAAGGGAATCACGATACGCAGAGAAGAAGAAAAGGACTATCGGACAGTGGAACAGCTGGTGCGGGAATCTTTCTGGAACGTATACCGCCCCGGATGCTACGAGCACTTCGTGCTGCACCGGCTGCGCAGCGATCCGGCCTTCGTGCCGGATCTGGACCTGGTCATGGAAAAGGACGGGCGACTTATCGGGCAAAACATGTTCATGCGGGCCGAGATCCGCATGGACGACGGCAGTCTTCTCCCCATCATGACCATGGGGCCCATCTGCATCACCCCCGATCTGCAGCGGCAGGGCTACGGAAAGCTGCTGCTGGACGACTCTCTGGCGCGGGCCAGGGCCCTGGGCTGCGGCGCCCTGTGCTTTGAGGGCAATATCAGGTTCTACGGCCAAAGCGGCTTTACTTACGCCAGGGAGTTCGGCATCCGTTACCACGACCTGCCGGAGGGAGCGGACGATTCCTTTTTCCTCTGCCGGGAGCTGATCCCAGGCTACCTGAAGGGCGTCCGGGGCGTGTACGGACCGCCGAAGGGATACTTTGCCGCGGAGCGGGAGCCGGAAGCCTTTGCGGCCTTCGACGCGCTCTTCCCCCCGAAGGAGAAGAAGGTGCTGCCGGGGCAGCTGGGGTCGGGCGGCTCCAACCAGGCAGCGAAGGAGTAAGCGACAGGGAAACGGAGAAATGCGATGATACAAAGGATCGTGACAGGCGGGATCGCCTACCTGGCTCCCCTGCCCGGCAGCGGGGGCTGGTATTGGGGCACGGATCACACTTCCGGGGACCTGTACGAGGCGGAGGAACTCTATCGGGACGGGCACCGCATCCGGCGCAATCGTCTCATTTTCGTCCACTACCCGGAGGGGCGGGTGGTAGAGCCGGTGAAGGCCCGCGAAGGGCAGTATTTCGGCGTGCCCGCTTATGACGGCGAGAAGCTGGTGATCCTGCTGGCGGACTTTCCTACCGGAGAGATCCGACTTTTGAGCTGGGACGATGCCATAGGTGCCCTTTCCCCCATCCTCACCCTGCCCCGCGGTGAGATGGAAGACTGCTACAACCTGATGCCCCACGTCTCCCCGCTCATGCTGACTCGACAGACGGGTCAGCGCTTTCAGGTCCTCTGGCCGGAAAAGGCGGACTTCCCCATCCATAGCGCGGAGAGCTTCTGCTGCCGGGAGGGGGATAAGCTGTATTTCAGCCGCTGGTATGAGGACCCGGACTACCGGGAGGAGACCGTGGTGCGGCGCATGCCCGATGGGGAGATCATCGACCGATTCCCCGGCTCCCTGCTGGAGCTGCCCGACGGGCAGCAGTGGCTGCTGGAATAATACGGCGGGCAAGGCTGCGAATATGGGGAATATAGGTATGAAACAGGAACTCCGGCTTGCAGACGAAACGGAAAGGGCCGTTTGCGCCCTGATTTGCCGCAGCGGCGGCATCAAGGCCAGGGAGATAGCCAAAGCACTCTCCCTGGACCACGGAAAAGTGAATCACATTCTGTACGCTTCCCCCCTGATGCGAGAATTATGCTGGCAGGACGGGGAATACCGCTGGCACGGCATCCTGCGGCAGGCCCGCCCCCACAGCGGCCTGCAGGAATTCTCCGGGTACTATGGCCTGGTGGGGGACTTTCTGGCCCTGGACGAGGAGGCCTGGCTGGCCGCCCTGACAGAGGGCTGCCGGAACATCGGGCGAAGCCTCAGCGATACGCGGGGCCTCCTCCACTCCTTCCGGGACTGCCGGGAGCAAATGCTCGCCCTGTTCGCCGATTTGCGGGAGATGCTGGGGGACAGCTGCCTGGGATGGGAGATCGTATTCGAGCTGCGGGTGAAGCGCGCCCAGTATGTGCGCATCTATGCCGACGTGCTGGTCGTCACCGAGAACCGGGTCTTTTCCCTGGAATTCAAGATGAAAAACGGCCCGGAGCAGGATGAAGTGCTCCAGGCCGCCAAATACTGCCCTTATCTGGAGATCATGTTCGGACCGGATTATGAGGTCGTCCCGGTGCTGGTGCTGACCAGAGCCAGCGAACGCTTTGAATTCGTGCAGATCGGTTCCGCCGACGCACTCCTGCCCGTCTGCTCCGGGGACATGCTCTTCAACGTATTCAACGAATACCTGGGGTTCCTGAAGGATTAGTGAGTCTTGTAGTAATCCTTTGCGTAGTTCTCATACACGTCCGTCACCGCCTCCTGGCGCATTTTGGCGCCGGGCGCGTTGGGGTCGCCGCCGCCGAAGGCCGCGAAGACGAAGCCGCCGCCGGGGGCGAAGGTATCCACATATTCCTTCAAAGCCGCCCGGTATTCCTCCTCATCCTCGCAGGAGGCCCACTTCATGCTGTCCCAGGCGCCGCAGAGGGCCAGCTTGCCCACATACTTCTTCTTGATGGAGACCAGATCGTTGGTGGTCTGGGCCGGGTTCCAGGAGCGGATGCCCATCTCCACCCAGTCGGGAACGAACTGCTCGCTTCTGCCGCAGTCGTGCCGCTCCAGCAGGAGGCCGTTTTCCCGCGCCAGATCGCAGTGGATCTTCTGATAGGGCTTGAAGAACTCCCGATACATGTCCACGCTGAAGAAGGGGGCGCGCAGGGCCGCGTCGTCGTCCATGATGCTCACGGTGTCCGGCTTGAGCCAGCGGAGCTGCTGCTTGAGCACCTCCACATAGAATTTGGAAACGTATTCCAGCAGGGCCTTGACCTCCTCCGGCTCCTCATAGAGGGCCAGCATGGCGTTCTCAAAGCCCATAAAGGAGATCAGGGTCAGGAAATAGTCTCCTCCTGTGGCGGCCAGGGATTGGGTCTTGCGGTCCACATCCTTGGTTTTTTCCTTGTAATAGGCTTCCCAGTCAAAGGAGCTGGTGTCCGGGGCGTGGATGCAGTCCCGCCATTTGGTGATATCGTCCAGAATGTATTCGCCGGGCTTGGGCATGGCCCCGTTGTTCAGGTCGGGGCTGCCCACATAGGTCACCCCCAGCTTGGTGACAACGGGACCGTTGGGCGCATAGACGGGGGTGAGCCATTCCTCGGTGTAGAAGGCCATGCGGGGTTCAAACATACTGGGGACATATTCGGGGATCTCTCCCCGGAGCATGGTGAGATAATTCTCCTTGGCGTTCATATCGGACCCTCCTGTTCAGCGGATCGATTCCTTTTGTTCAGTATAGGCCATTTTCCACAGAATTGCAACATTTCGGAAACAAAACGGGCGGCAGCGTTCTCTTTCGCTGCCGCCCGTAAACATCGTTACAGAACGATGCTCTCTCCCGCGGAGAGGTAATAGAGATTCTCCATGCGCTCCTGAAGATAGCGAAACTGGGCTGCGCCGGTGCAGTGGCAGGTGAACAGCTCCGCCCCGCAGCTGCCCAGCGCCTCGGCATAGGGCTCCAGGGCTGCGCCGGGAGCCGTTTTCATCAGGTGGAAGCCGCCCACCAGCACGTCGGGCCGGAACCAGT
>JAEEGH010016241.1_pt1 | contig 16036 bp, 7 predicted proteins | sample 9134181 | NCBI WGS metagenome assembly JAEEGH01 (sample SAMN16246544, study PRJNA631951) | gut metagenome | biome: gut microbiome; feature: rumen; material: DP-attached | host: Bos | place: Iran: Karaj | collected 2018-10
CTTTTGCCAAGGGCGACGCGCACAGCATACTTACCGAAATGCCGCCCGCACTCTCGCCAAAGATTGTTACGTTGGATGGGTCGCCGCCAAAATTAGCGATGTTGTTCTTGACCCATTTGAGACCTGCAATCTGGTCGAGGATGCCGTAATTGCCGCTGACGTTGTTGGGATTTTCCTTGGTGAGTTCGGGATGCGCAAGGAAACCGAGGTTGCCGACACGGTATGTTATCGACACTACGACTACGCCATTGCGCGAGAGGAGTTCGCCGTCGTGGCTTGGGTCGGCGGTAGAGCCAAACGAAAATCCGCCACCATAAATCCAAACCATTACAGGGAGTTTGTCATCGACATTTTTGGCGGGCGACCATACATTGAGGTAAAGACAATCCTCGCTGAAATTGTCGGGATTGGCGTCGCCCTGGATTGGACCTTTGGCAAATTCGGTGGTCTTCTTGACATCAGTCCACGGCGTGGCGGGCTGCGGTGCTTTCCACCTCAGGTCGCCTACTGGCGGCGCGGCAAAGGGTATGCCCTTGAAAATTTTGAGGCTGTCCTGGATGTAGCCTTCCACCTTGCCGTATTCCGTGGAGACTACGTTGGTGAGTTGATTGTTGGTGCAGGATGCCAATACCATCAGCATCGCTGCAATAATAATGAAATGTTTTTTCATGTCTAAATTTTTTTTTCTACAAAGATGCAAAAGCAATCACAAAATCCCGGCGCGACAAATCATTCACCCGTTCCGAAATATTCCTCCATAGTCTCTTGATATACGGAGCCGTAGTTGTCGTTGTTATAAATGCTGACGTGAGAGCCCTTGGTGGTCTTGAAAAGTTCGCGGTAGAGATTGTATATTGATATTTGCGTGTTGTTGTTGATCTGACGGCGGAAAGTGCGGGCAAAGGCATTTGACAGATATACGCCCAATTGTTTGTCGTACATATCGGCCTTGGATGTCTCGTATGGTGTGGCGGCGGTCATGACCAGCACCTCCGGCAGGCTTTCCAACGCCTCGCCCCATTTGCCGCTGTAACATGTTTCGATTGCAAAAAACATTCGACGGTACTTGCCATCAAACATCATTTGCTCCACAATGTCGTACATACGCTGCGAGCCAAAATACTGCGAGGCGTCCTCATTGCCCCACAACGGGCCGTCATGACTGCCGCCGTGTCCAGACCAGAAGAAAAATACGTCTGAATTTTCGTCTGAATTGATGACATGTGGCAACCGACTGCTGCTGTTGCCCAGCATAATGTCGGCAATGTCGTCGGGCGTGAGGTCGGAGAAATGGTAATCAACGACGGCATTATTGCGCACGTCGTCGTTTACAAACATATCCGTGGCGGACGCATCGTCGCTTCGCTCTACAAAGATTTTGCCAGGGAAGGCCTTGTTGTTGATGTCGTTGGCGAGGTTGTCTTCTACGATAAGGACGATATGTTCGTCGTCGTATCCGTGTTGCAGCAATAGCTGGTACATGGCGAAAGCGTCAGCCTGATGGCGATAGTTGCTCCATGTGGTCGAGGGACTTATTACCACGGCCCATCGATCTCTGAGATCTGGCAGTGGCATGGCTTCGACTTCGGGGTTGAAGGCTTGGCTGCTTATTTTCTCCACCTCCCACATCGAGGTTGTAGATGCCTGGGTGTTGGATCCCGCTGTGTTGAGATAGATAAGCGGCACAAATGGCTTGTCTATATAAAAAGGGCTTACTATCATGTAGTTTGTGTTGAGAATCTTGGTGTATGATTCGGTGTCAAAATTGAGGGTGCCGGTAGCGCCGGTTACATTGAAGGGCTCCTTTCTGTCGATAGCGCCGAATGCACGCGCAAGGCCTTCGATATTCCATCCGCACATTACACCTTCCTCGCTCGAGACGACGCTCCGCATGTGGTCGGTGAGGCCTGGCGTGAGCGGCGGCTCCTTGTACGAGACTTGCTGCCCCGCCACGATGCAACGCTCGCCGTTGACAGACTGATGTGCCGCCCCAAGTGCAATCATCGTCAGTGCATCGTATATCTGCGCGTGTCCGTTGAGGGAGTATTTGCCGAATTTTGCCTCAAAACTTTGGGGGAAACCGAAGGAGAGCGCACCAATGGGGCATATACCATACCTATACCACAGACCTTCGCGATTGATCACCGATTCGTCGAGAGCTACGTCCGTGAGAACCGAGACGCACGCAATGATTCCAGATCCCTGATCGTTGTATTCTACAACATAACTCCTCAACGCCTCTGTGGCTTCGCTGTAGAGGGAGGCCTCGGAAAGCGCGAAATAGACGACCGCCACGTGGTCCTCGCAGTCGTCGAATACGGTCTTCAAGAACGACGACATGTCCTTGCCTTTTTCGTATGTGCACATGCCGTCGCCCGGCACGGTAAGGTTGTTTTCCGCCGCATAATATCCAAACCAGTCCCTGAACGACTGTCCGTATGTATCGTCGGTGTAAATGAGCGCGACGTTAGAAAGTTTCATTGTTTTTGCAGCGGCAAGCATTATTTCGCATTGCGTGATGTCGCTCTCAGTAAGGAACCAGGCATAGGTATTTCGCGCGTTGGTGCGCTGAAGTTCGCTGCCGGTGCAGGTGGGCATTACCACGGGCAGACGGCTGCGTTCGGCGTAGCGCAGGATTTTATCGGCGTTTGACGAATGGTAAGGCCCGATGATGGCATGGCATGTGTCGTCGCCCTCTGCGGGGTGCGTGAGCGAATATCCAAGTTTATCGAGGTCTTCGGTGTCTTCGTCGTGATAGCGGAGATTGAGCACCACCTTGCGGGCGATCGCGTCTTGCGCACACTGGATGTTTTCCATAGCCCAGTCGATTGTGGGCTTCCAGTGCGGCAGTATATAGGCGGGGAGTATTACGTCCACGTTCACTATCACTGTGTCGGCTTCCTTTTCCGACGCTGGATTGTCTTCAAAGCCCGCGTCGTCGTCCTTCTTGCACCCAGATATTATCAGAATCAGGGCGGCAATTACGATTATATGCGAAAAAAAGATCTGTTTCATTGATATATGGGATAAAATGCTGATTCGTAAATGTCGTCGGTGCAATATCCGTCCCAGCCCCCGTGGACTGTGGATGTCGGCATTGTCTTCCCTGTGCTGGAGAGCCATTCGTTGACCCATTTGATGATGGCGGTGTCGAAATGCCTTGTCGCACAAAAACGGTTTAAATCTTCGTTGGGTTCTGCGTCAAGCATGAGGATTTTCATGTATTGGTTGCCGTTGTTTCCCAAAAGGTATATGTCCACGGCGTTGGCGACGGAGCCGAAATCGAAAATTCCAAAAAAACCGGACAAATCCAGCAGTTTGCCTAACTCTCCAAAAAAGCCAGTGAACCGGTACGCGAACTCGAAGGCCGACATTTGGAAATCTGAGTTGAATGTATCGCCGACCTGGTCGGTAAATGAAAGCACGCCGTCACTAACACTCACGGATGAATCTTCTGCCAGAGTTTCAATCATACTGTCGCGATAGGCGATTAGCGTGTTGCCGTATAGACGTGACACGATGACCGACCGGTCGTGCTTTTTCTCGTTATAATTCTCAATGAATTGATTTCGAGCTTCGAGAAAATGTTTCACCGCCGACGCCGCCGAGATGTTGAGTCCGTATATACGAGATTCCATTCCGAGTTTTTTGGCTACCGAGTCGACGTCCTCAGCGTTGGCTTTGAGCAAGAGAATTTCCATATTGCTGGGTATCAAGTCTTTGTGTTCGACAAGCCAGTCGGCAATGAAGACTTCGGTGAGGACGAGCAGCCGCCGGCTGTATTTGTTGGTGGTGTCGCTCTGCATCCAACTTTTAAGCAACGTGGATGTGGATTGCACGTCATACGATGCTGCAAAATCTACGTCAAGGCTGTCGGAGATACTTTTTTCCAATGAGATAATGCCCCTCATCACGCGATCGGCGTAGCCTTGGTCGCCGAGGTGTCCTGGTGTGAAAACGGTCATCATCTGCACACGTGCCGCCTTTGGCTGAGGAGGGTCGGGTTCCACAATGTCGTCGTCGGACTTATGGCACGCTGCAAGAACCATGAGCGACAGGAGGATGAAATATGTCAGATGTCTTTTCATAATTGAGTTATAAATACAATGTTTCCTGGCAGGTATTGAGGCACTGCATACCGTTGCATGTGCACATTCAAATGCTTCACCGTTAGCTACGGGTGTTCCTGCGTTATTTTCGCTACAAAATTAATTAAAATTGGTAATTATACAAAAAAAACGGCTTGTGAACAAAGATTTTTTTTGACGCGGAACTAACAATAATTTTATATGCTCATTCCGACTTGAATTCGTTGGGATTGTATATGTATGTGTAATTGTCGTTCCTTGTATAGCATCCGTCAGGCTGCCTGGAGAAGCCGACGATGTTGGTAGGGCTGTCGGAGGTCGCGATGCGGAATGTACTGCCGGCTTTCCTTACGGGATATACCTTGCCGCTGTAAGAGCCGTCGCTCTGTACGCCGCCCGCCATCTCGAAGTACGGCAGGACTTGGCTCGGGGCATATTCCACGCCCTCGTCTTCATACGACGACACGCCCACGGAGCCGGATGTGATGTAGAAATTTTGGCCGGCTACGGCGTCCTGAGGCACGAGAGTAGCCTTGCCCTCGGTCCACCTTACACTGTAGGTACGCTGGGAATTGTCCACGCCAAGACCGCAGGCGAGGTTCACCTTGCCTTCATATATGGGGTAGCACACCCATAGTTCGATGCCGTCTATCCACTCGTGGCACACTGTGGCGGCGTACCGCCCGCCGCTTATTATATTGACAATCATTGGGTCATCCTCTGTGTCGGTGCGCGAACATTGCTGCCAGTGCCCGTCTTTGTGGTACTGGCATTTTGCCGACGGGTAGCGCACCGGGAATGAGGTGTCAAAAAAATTCCAGTCACCCAGGAGCTCCTGCTGCAACTTTGCATCCTGCTGTATGACGGACTGCACACGCACTGCTACCCACGGGTCGATGACCTCCACAAATTTCCATATCGGGACAACGGACATGCCGACGAGTTCCACGTTGGAAAGCTCTTCATTGTCGATGTCGTATATGAGCGACGTGCGCCACTGGCTGATGCCGTCGATGGAAAAAGTCCGCGTACCGTCGGGCGCGTGTTCGCCCAAAAGATGCGTCAAGAAACTTTGGTCGCCACCTTTTGCATCTATATTGAGCCGCGAATTTTCAAGCCATACATAGTCGTCCTTGGAGCTGTGGGTGGCATTTTCCTGCACCGCCGTCAAAAACTGGTCCACCGTAATCTCATCGTCGCTCTCCTGGTCGCGGTAACGCCACATTTCGTTTACGAGGTCCACGCTGAGCGACGCGCCCAAATCTGCTCCTACAATCACGTGCGTCCCCCAGATGCTGACGAAAGAATCGATGGCGGCGGTATTGTTGTCGGCGGTTGCGGCGAGATACGACACAGAGTTGCGGAAACTCAGCGTAAACATGCCTGCAGCATCGGGGGATTCTTCGTACAGTGCCAGCAAGGACGAGATGTCAATGCTGCGGTGCGCAAAAATATGTTTTTCTTGCAGGGTGAAGTAAAAATTCTCACTTACGCCATCCTCGATGAAATTTTGGCGGGTGCGCTTTGTCTTGCCGTAAAGCCCGAGGTTTACTTTCTCGTCGAATTCGAGGTTGACGCTCGCCACGTAATCGCGCAACGAATACCGAAATTTGTAATCGACATCCGAGTATTGCACGGTGGATGTGGAAAGAAGGTTTTCGCCTGTGCGCCTTTGTTCATATTCCACGAAATAGCGGTTGAGCACCTGGCAGCGGATGTCCTTCCAGTCGCAATAACTGCCCTTCACTGCATCGTAACTGTATCCGACGCCAAAATTCCGCAGAAACTGCCCGTAGGTCTCTTCGTCCTCCGCGCGTTTCCAAAGGAATGTATTTCCAGCGTCGGCGACTTCTTCTGCTGTTCCTATAGAATTAGCGTTGAGGATGTCGTCGTCGCAGCTGCTGGCAAGGATTGCGATGGATACAATGAATATGTATGGAGATATAATTTTCATACAAAAGCTCTGTTATTTTTCTAAAATGCGAATATCGGGCGTACTTGTGCTTCGCCATTTTCGTCAGAGGAATAGTTGAAGCCATTTTCCTTTGCACAAAATCTTACGCCAATTTTGCCGTTCCACGCAGAACTCGTCCAATAAAAACTTGAATTGCTGAGTTTTACAAGCGCGCTGTTGGAATTGTGTCTATTGATGGCAGTATTTGCGCTGCTGCCAAGGCAGTCGGGGAAACTGCTCGCACTGCTTGGCATCGCCGCACCGCCGAGTCCAGGGCTGCAAAGCATGGCGAGCCATTGCGTCGTCGTCGGCAAAAACCATCCCGAAGTCCTTTTGCTTGGCTTTGGCGTGTAGCTGAGCGCGGCCTTCGCCGCCTCAGAGCCTACGGTTTTGAGTAATGTTGTCTTGCTGACTCCATCGAAATCCGACAATGCCGCCACCGTAGTCTGCACATACTGCGTGAAGTCGCCATCTTGCTCGGGCTCGATGTCGTATTTGGGTTTCCAGCGCAAACTGCTTGCGGCGTCGTTCAACGCCATCACGAGTCCATGCCCGTAGCCCTCGGTTACTTTGTTGCCGAAGTCGGAGCCGTCGTTTACATAAACGACAACGCCTATTATGTTGACACCGGCGGCTTTGGCCTCCATTTGGTAACAGTATATGCGGTCGTCGTCGCAGTAATACCAGCCGAGCTGGTCTTTGGTAACATTGATTGCGTCTCTTTTGTGCGAGCCGTAGCCGGCATCCTTGGTGGGGCTAAACTCGAGCGACACGCCAGAGACCGGATTCTTGCCGAAATGGATTACGTTCATGGTGTAGTTCCACATTTCGCTGTAATGCGAGTTCCACTTGGAGTCCCTTACGTATTCGTATTCCTTGTCGCTGACATCGTACACGTCGTCGCAGTCGTATGGAATCCTAGCGTAATGCGATATTCGGTAATGGTATGCCGGCACAACCGCATACGTGCCGAATCTCGCCCGGTACCGTATCGCCGCCGCACGTCCGTCGGAGCTGTGGAACGCCACGCCGTAGTCGTTGCAGAAGCCTTCGGGGAATATGTGCCACATTTTGCCGCTCTCATACGGCTGCTGCACCATTTCGCCACTAAGGTATGACTTGATGGCTTTCACCTTGTCCTGGTTGTTTATGATAAAGTTGACATACGTCTTGATGTCGGTGTATTCAGTCTTGTGCCCGTGGTCGTTGTTGTATGGATACCAGCACCCGTCGCTGTCGCCGTCGAGGTTGATGGTCTCGTCGCCACCGGGTTCGTTGACGCAGAGGTGGACGAGGATGCCGTCCCTGCCGTCGTATTGTGCCACGCAGAGATAGTAGCCGGTGCAGTAGTTGCTTGTGCAGCGCACAAGGTCGCCCCTGAGGTATGGCGAATTGCCGGCGTCGTTGTCGCCGATGGCGTCCACCGTCTTGTATTCGATGCGTTCGAGGTGCGGGATGCAAGGGATGTCCACCTCTACGTATCCGAGGGTTTCTGCGCCGCCACGGTGGTACATCAGTGTGCCGAGGGTGAGGGTCTGTCCGTTTTTCATCTTGACGTCCTTGATGCTCAGGGCGAGGCCGTCGGGGGTGCTGGTTATCAAGTCTTCCGACGTAAGGCCCACTATGCGGCGGAAATCTTCTTCAGCCTCGACCTCGGTGTCGAAAAACTTGGTGCGCACCATGCCGGACGAGCCGTCGAGGACCTTCCCATATACCGGTTCGTAAGTATTGTCGGCGAATGTGGAATCGATGGCGTTGACACCCGCCAGATTTTGCATTATACAGATGACCGCCGCCTGACATCGCGAAAGATATTGGTCTTCTTCAGACATTTGGTCGAGGGCGTCGTATTCGACGACGGGCTCGGGGGCGGGTTCGGGCGTATTGTCGTCGTCCTTGTGGCAGGCAGCCAATATTCCGGCAAGTAATGCCAGGGATATGTATTTTATGTATGTTTTCATATATTATCGCATATTGTCGTTAACCGTCTTTAAAAGCGGATATTCGTACATAAATCCCCTTACCGGGCGGATTGGGTAGAAATTGTTTCGCCATGATGTGCTGTATCCGCCTTTGTAGGTCTTGTCGTCGATGATGGTGAGGGTGTAATCGGTGTCGATGACGAGGATGCAGGCGTCGTCGCTGTCGTCGCTGTTTTTTGAACAGATGACGTTGAGATAGCCTTTGTAGCGCATTTCCCGTTGTCGTCCGGCGAAGTAGCGGTTTCGGTCGAGAAGGTCGCAGTTGCCGTAATATCCGTTGAACTCCGCGTCCCAGCCTGAAAGTTCGCCTTTGAAGAGGGACTTGGGGTTGAAACCGAGGTAGGAGTAGAGGTTTTTGATGTCGTCGGACGTGGGCAAGTACCATTTGGTGTTGGGGCTTGCGTCGTAATAGTCGTTGGGCTTGTATCCCCACAGCCAGCCGTTGTAGGCGTCAAACTCTGAATTGACGTCCCACTGGAACATCGTATATAGCACGCCATCGTTCATCTGGTCGAGCCCGCCGCCGTTGTAGGTTTCGGCAAACAGCATCCTGTGGTCGATGTCGTGGCGCGTCCAGATGGACGAGCCTACCTTTACAAGCGGATGGGCATGGGACAATGCGCCTGATTCGTCGTCGGTGAAAAGCCACAGGTACTCGTCTGTAGTGGTCTGCCGCCGCGCCTTGAGCCCATTGATGTCGGTCGGGTTGCTTAAGGATAGGCTGCCGTTGACGTACCAGAATTTTTCGATGTGCTCACCCGCAGCCATGCCGGGGATAGGGTCCACATAACAATCACTTCCGCTGAAACTTACGTATGCCGGCTGGTGTACTCCGTCGCCGATGAAGAGTCCCTGATTCATCCGGATGTGCTGTTTGTGAATCGGATATACTATCGTAACACGCGCATCGGTGCGGATTTTTGGGACGTACTCGGAACATACCTGCAATACGGGCTCCTGGTTGCTGGCGTTGGAGCCGCAATAATGCAGTCGGCAGAGGGTGGATTGTCCGTCGTCGTTGTCGGCGAAAGAAAACAGCTCGGCGTTCTTTTTTGGCTCAAATTCGTAGATGTCGGTGCCGAGGAAACTCGACGGCAGGGCGCAGTCGGACCGGTTGGACATCATCAATGTTGCGTTCAGGAACTCGCGTCTGAGGTCGTCGCCCACGATGTCCCATACGGGAATGAGTTCGAAATGGATTACGTCGATATTTGGGTCGTTGGCGGGGTTGCTGCTGTAATTGATTGAGGCGAGCCAGTCGGTGATGTGCGCCGGGTCTATTTGGCCGTTGGCCTTGTCGCCGCCGAGGCCGTTGATGTCGGACTCGAGGATTTTGCGCGTCTGCGCGCTGCCGCCTCGTACAGTGATTGCGCCCTTGTGCGACTTGCTTGACGAGACGGTCTTGCTTTTGCCTTTGCGGTCGTCTGCGGAAATGCGTCCGAGGGTGTACTGTACTTCTTCGAGCATTTCCTGGCGGCTGTTGAATGAAGACGACTTCCTCATCGTGAATGAGTAGTCGATGCGTCCGCCGAGGTCGGCCTGGATTACGACGTGCGTGCCGTATTTGACAAGCAGCTGCTCTATGAGCTGCTGGCGTTTTTCGCCGGAGGCGTGGCGGATCTGCCATACACATTGCAGGTACTCGCGAGTAAAAGGCATTTCGTTCCTGTTTTTGAGGTCGAGGAGCGACGCCTTGTCTATTACGCGCGAGGCTACCGCCTTTTCGAGCGTGCCGTGCCCGATGTTTTGCTGTTCGAGTGTGCCGTTGGCGTTGTCGTGCGCCTGGGTGACGTTGATACAGTTTTGGAGGCATCCCTCAATACGGTCCTCAGAGTCTCCGGTCTGCATCTCGACGAGGTTTTCGCCATGGGCGTGGATGTTGTTGCTGGCTACGTAGCGTACTTCGGTGCGCATCAGCCGGCAGTCTTGTATTACGTTGTAGCGCACCTCGTTGTTGCGGTTGCGGAGGAAGTCGATGTCGAGAATCGGGGCAGTCGTCCTTACTGCCATGGGGCTTTCCAGGGCGGCGTAGATATTGTAGCCGTAGCCGACGTAAAGCTGCGAACGTGCGTCGCCGTCGTTGCTGTCGCTGTCGGAATGGGAAAGCTGTGTAAGAGTGACGGAGGCTTGGTGTTGCGGGTTGTCGGCGTCGGTGAATGTAATCGTGGCCATCCTGCGTCCATTGCCGTCGTTGGTGGTGGTGGAAAGGGCGACGATGCTGTCTTTGGCGAGGGTGTCGCCCTTGATTGAGATCCAGTCGCTGTCGGATGCGACGAGCACGGCTTTGGTCTGGTCGGTGCGCCCCTTGATGCTCACTTTGAAGCTTTCGTAGCCTTCTCGGCAGGCTATCAGGGTGGGGTCGATGTCGTCGATATAATTGACGATCTCCGCCGTCCATACCGAAATGGGTTCGTGCGAAGGCGAGGGTTCGGTGATACCCTCGTCCTTGCGGCACGACACCATTATCAGCAGAATTAGTATTATCGTTGTGTTTTTCACTGCAGAAAATTTATATTAGCCACGGAATACACGGAATACGAGCAGCGTTAGTTGTATGCTTCGGATTCGAAGTCCAGGAGCGCGTTTGCGCCGAATTTGTATTCGCCTTTCATGATACCCAAGTATGCCTCGATGTTGCGCTCGCGGTATGTGGCCACGAAGTAGTCTTGTGCGTATTTCTGTACTTCGGGGTCTGCAAACAGGATCCAGATCGGGCTTATAGTGTAACTGATGGGCGCAGCCTCGCTCTTCTTCGGAGACATGTCCTCGCTCCACATTGAATACAGCCAGTCGTGGAGGATAGTCTGCCATCTGTCGAGGTTGGTGGCCGAGCCTCCGTTGAGCGTTGCGAGCAGGCCGTCGGCTGTTGCGTTGGCTTTGCCGCCGTAGATGTAGAATTTGGCGTTGCTTTGGCGCATCACTTCTGTGCCGCTTGCCATATACTCGACGTTGCCCTCCAATTCGAAGCAACCGGCGATGTTGGCGGCGATGGTGCCACCCAACGAGTCTTTGCCGTTCAGAAGCGTGGTGTCGAGCTGGCAATTCATGGTGAGCGATCCGCCGTAGTCGCCGCCGGAGATGAAGAACGGGCCGAATTCGTTGTCGATGGCTCTGAGTGCAGTCTGCGCCGCCTTGTGGTCTATTTCGCCGTCTTCTGTAGCCATTATAGCCTGGTAGAGTTCGTTGTACCTCTTGCAGAAGCCGTTGGAGAAGATGCCGCAGAAGTCGTTCATTCCGCCGTATTTGTACCACATGTTGTCGATTACCTTCTGCTGTGCGGCGGTAAGTCCGTTTTCATTGAGGTTCTTTGGTTTTTTCTGGGAGTTGATTAATTTGTACCTATCGATTACGGTGTTGATTTTTTTGGCGGATTCTGCAAACTTTTCGGGGTCGAAGTCGTTGTGCATCGGGTCGGTGGCGTAGTCCACGAGGTCTGCCGAGCCGAGATACACATTGTACATCGGGGCGTAGCGGACAACGGTGTAGTCGAGCCTTGCCCTGCTTTCTTTCTTTTTGGCGGTGTAGTGTCCGTTTGCACTGAATGCTATGGGGCCAAACTCCAGTCCCATCGTGATAGATACGTCGAGCGATTTGTCCTGCATGATGGACTTGTCGAAGAATTTGGCCTCGAGGTCTGCCAGCCGGATTTCAGACTCCACGTATGCGTTGCCGGACAGGGGGTCATCTTTTTGGCTCTGCAACTTTTCTATTGTCTTGAAGTTGAAGATGTTGTTGTTAAGATGGATTTTGGTGGGTTCAAATTTGAGGGGCTGCGTCGAAGCGCCCGCCCTTGCGGCGATACCCTTGATATTGAGCACGTAGTCGTAGTCGATACCAGTGCCGAGACCGCTCTTGGAGAATGCCTCGCCCGAGCCGTTGTCGTCGCCGGTGCCTTTCTGGTGCAGCGTTATTTCCTGTATCTCGCCATCGGAATTGGCGATGCAGAGGACGGCAGTGCGCGCCACGCCGGTGTTATTTTCATCGACGGTGATTGTGAGGGTCTGCTTACCGTTGTATGTGACTTGCCAGTCCAGGATGTCGGCCCAATCGGTACCCTTGTCGAATGTGGCTGTCCACTCGCCGTTGCAGTCGATAGGCACTTCCAAGATGGAGCTTTTCATTTCGGCGGATATTCCAGCGGAGAGAATATCCTTGTCGATGGTGACGGTAGATGATTCTATTGCTTCCGGTTCGTCGTCGTCCTTGCAGGACGAGAAGCCGAGCAATATGGCGGCGGCGAGGAATAATGTTGTTTTTTTCATAATGAGTATTTTTTTTTGACAGCATACAGAAAAAAAACAACTGGCGGCGCATTGACCGGCGTATCCGCCAATTGTTAATTATACACTGTGGTTAACTTTTTTTTTACTTGTTGGGCTAATGCTTGGTGGGAAACGCAGGAAGTTTGTACGGCACGTTGTTGAGGAACACTTCCGGCACTTCTTCATCGACATGGGCAATATAGCTTCCAATCCATAAAGTATTCAAGATTGATTTGTAATTCTTGTCGGAAATGTGATACAACACCTCAATTGGTGTGCCGTCGGGAGCCGTCTGAGTACCCGAACCGTCGTCCTCGAGTTTCATAAGGCGCATCAACAATACCGGCTCGTTATACATATTGGTCTTGAAATCCTGTCCTGGCTGATATACGTAGTCGGCGGCCTGGTAGTTGGAAGTGGATGACCTGTACGATGACCTGGCAGTCTTGCCGGTTTCCGGCAGAGTCACCCATTTGTCTTGCTTGGCAAAAGAAGTGACTTGTGCTAAGCTCGACACATCGGCAATATTCATTGCCTTGGAAGACATCGGCCATGTCAGATTCCACTTTTTCATTAGGAAGGTAGTTTTCTCGACATCGGTGAGTTCGCGAATCTGTGATTCGTCGTAGTTTTGGTACTTGGTGTAGAACCAGTGAAACCAGTCCGGCTTGAAGCCTGCAGGTGCTTTACTACGTCCGTCGCCAGCGCGGGTAACATCCATCACATAGCGCATGATGTCGCCATTGGAACCGTAAGCGATATTGTAGAAATAATTATGGGATATGCTGGGCACAGCATCTACCCCATTCATAAACGTCCATGTGCTGTCGCGTTGCAAAAACATTTTCGACATATCCACCCCTGATACTTCTTTAATTTTTTTAAGGATGTTGCCAAGCTCTTTGCCATACACGAACCTATTTTCAACGGATTTCATGTCAGCAAGCGTCGTAAGGAAGCTGCATAACCTGTACGCCGTCATCATGGCGTCCTCTTGGGTGCTGATGATATTGGAATTGGGTCCAGCCGTTACATTGTCTAATGAAATGAAGTACGCCTTGTGATCAGTAATATCACCCAATAAGGCTGACGGCGAGCCAGCAATACATATCCACCTGCTGCCATCGGAAGTCTTGATAACGTCGCCGGACACGAAGTAGCCTTCTACGACGGTGTTGTTGTCGAGAGTTGCCACGGATACTTCGGGACCGTTGCTGTCGTCCTTGCCTTTGCGGGCTTTTTCCATGGGATAGTGGCTGTAATAGCGGTAAACTTCTGTTACGCCCTGGATTTCCGATGTTGCGGGAAGTTCGTTGCCGCCGTTGAGCTGCTTACCTGTGGCGTGGCGGATTGCCCAACGTATCTTGTTGTCGCCGAAAAATTCCTTGTAGTTATTTATTTCATTGCCCATCTTGCGGCAGTCGAAGTCGTGGGAGAATCCCTTGACGTTTTTCTTGATGGTCTGGTCGTCTTCTTTGTGCATGTTTTTTTGCTTGGCGGTGGTGCCGTTGGAGAAATTGACCTGATACAGGCTGAGATTCCACGACGTAGAGGTCCACCATGAATGTCCGCTGTACAGGAGCGTTACGCCGTCGTTTTTGATGAAGTCGACGATTCCTCCGATTGGGCAATTGAGGGCGGTGGTCACTTCGGGAATGCTGGACCATGCTTCCTGAACGTTCTTCCAGAAGTATTGGTTGTGGTAGCTGATGTTTGATACTTTGAAGTCGCCGAAAATCGGCATGCCGTTGCTGCCATTGGCGATGCAGTTGTCGAACCACTCCTGCGGATAGCAGATTGCGTAGAGCATTTCGGCGAAGTTCCTCATATTCTTAAAGTCCTTGCCGAGGTTTTTGGGCACATAGTACTCCTTGCCGTTGGAGCCTGGATGGTGGAAAACGTTGTCGGGCTCGGAGATTTCGTTGACGCACACCCAGTGGGAATCTTCTTTGCTTTCGTATGTGAAGGCGGGGCGCACGCAAATCCAGTATTCATCCTTGCCGTTGACGGTGCGCTTCACGATGTCGCCGAAGCGGTACCATGACTTCTGGTCGCCGAATGCTCCGTTGTCATCGTTGCCTGTGCGGTAGACGATTTTGTCGAGGTGGGGGATCTGCTTGATGCTTACGTCCACGGTGGCAAGCGTGCTGCCGTCACCAACCTTGGTGTAGGTGAGCGTGCCTATCTCCGGGTCCTCGAACTTGTAGGTCGCGGTGTTTTCGTCGATGCTGACGCCCACAAGGTCGGCGAAATTCTGCGCCGCCGCAGCCATGTCGTTGGTGGCGATGTAGCGGGTGTTGCCTTCACCTGTGCCAATAATAGGCTCGAAAGTGGCGTTCTGATAATTGTCGGTGTACTGGTCGATGCCAACAAGCTGTCCCACTACGTCCCAATATTTGAGGACGGTGTTGGGGGCTTCGTCGCCCTCCTCTGTCGGGTCGTCGGGGTTGGCGGGATTGTCCTTGGGGTCGTCGTCGTCCTTGCAGGACGGAACCACAACCATCAACGCCAGCATAAGGGCGGCGATTGCGAATAAATTAATTTTTTTCATGGTTTAATTATTTTTTGTTTAAACAACTTAGGCATTAAACAACCCTGTGGTATAAAACACCTAAGTTGTTTGGATTTTATTAATAATTGTCGTAAATAGTTTGCTGTGATATATTCTTTGTGTCGAAATTAAACTTATGTGTTTCCAACGACTTCCAATAGTCGAAATATTTTCCATTAAGGTCTTTGCTTGACACGAAAACGTCGGTGAAACCGTCTGCGGACGAAGGACGCACGCCATTGTTGGTGTCAGCAAGCTTAATTTCAGGCGAGATGACAATATGCAAAAACGAGGCTGGCATCCAGGTATATCCAATTACCTCATCCGGGCTCAGATTGTTGTTAAGAAACATCAACTGATGGCTATCACTGTCGTATTTATGAAGCAATTTGTTGAAGTCATACAAATCATTCCATATTCCGAACACGTCATAATACTTGTCGCAGAATTGTTTTTCATATCCGTCAACCAACGACATCAGGCAAACAATATCATCTGTTTGTTCCAACTGCACATTATAGGTCATTACGGCTTCATGTGTATCTGTAATGCCACATGTAATGAATGGCTGCAGGGGGTACTGTCTTTCTGTCGCCACGACAGGATCCTTTATCGGGCTGCCGTAAGCAAATGAGAATATCGCCCTGCCTTTCTTGACTTCAGGATTGTACTGGTCGTTACAAAGCTTGAAAAGGTCATAGTTGGCGGCCTTCAATCGCTCATATACCGCCGATGCGTTCTCATCGGTGTTGTTGTCTCTGAGACCCTTGTCGGCCAGACGTCCGAAGGTATGGGAGGCTGCAAGCGCGGTAGTCTTCGACATCAGATTTTTTGCATAAACGAAGTCTTTGGTTCCACATTTCGTGGTTTCCTTTTCGATTATGCAGTTGCCGTTCTGGTCAAACGGCGAGAGGCAGATCCAATAAGAATCTTTGTAGGACAACCCGCCGCCAGCCGGACGGACGCAAATCCACGGTGTACCGTCGCTGTTGCGTTTGATGATGTCGCCAGCGTGGTAGTAGGTCTTGCCGACAGAAGCCACCGACACTTCGGGACCGTTGCTGTCGTTCTTGCCTTTGCGGGCTTTTTCCATGGGATAGTGGCTGTAATAGCGGTAAACTTCTGTTACGCCCTGGATTGCCGATGTTGCGGGCAGTTCGTTGCCGCCGTTGAGCTGCTTACCTGTGGCGTGGGGGATT
>JAEEGH010016242.1_pt1 | contig 16035 bp, 17 predicted proteins | sample 9134181 | NCBI WGS metagenome assembly JAEEGH01 (sample SAMN16246544, study PRJNA631951) | gut metagenome | biome: gut microbiome; feature: rumen; material: DP-attached | host: Bos | place: Iran: Karaj | collected 2018-10
AACACTAAAAAGGAGAGCGTTGAACAATGATTGCGTTTTTACAATATTCGATCAGGTTTTCCACGGTATTTCTTTTCGGTTGTACGGGCGAAACGGTAATGGAGAAATCGGGACACTTAAATCTCGGCGTTCCGGGTATTATGTGCGCAGGAACGGCGGGCGGGTGCTTGGGCGTTTCGCTTTATATGAGCGCTCTGCCGAGTTCCGCAAACCCCAACTATATCGTATTGATGTTTATAGGAATTTTCTCCGCGTTTTTATTCGCGGCGTTTTTGGGTGCGATATACGCGTTTTTAACCGTTTCACTGAAATGCAATCAGAACATTTCCGGTCTCGCGCTCACGACTTTCGGCGGCGGGTTTACGCAGTTTATAATGGATAACTACGTGAACAAGGAAAGGTTCGGCATAGCCAGCACGTTTATTTCGAAGTCTCTGCCTTTTGCGGACAGTCTCGGTTGGTTCGGAAAACTGTTTTTGTCCTACGGATTTTTGGTCTATCTCGCGATAGCCGTCGCGATCGTTGCGTCGATTATTCTTAAAAGGACGAAAGTCGGACTTAATTTAAGGGCGATAGGCGAAAACCCCGCCGCGGCCGACGCGGTAGGCATAGCCGTCGACCGCTATAAATATTTAGTTATACTTATAGGTAGCGGAATAGCGGGGCTCGGCGGATTTTTCAGCATAATGGATCAGGCGCAGGGCGCTTACGATTCGTATATCGAAATAGAAAGTTACGGCTGGCTTTCGATAGCGCTCGTTATCTTTACGGTTTGGAGACCGAACTTCGCAATAGTGGGATCCATCCTTTTCGGCGCGCTGTATTCGCTGGCGCATTTCATAAACATAACCACGGCGGCGCAGAGCTATCTCATCGGTCTTATACCCTACGTCGTTACGGTGGTGGTGCTTATTGCGGTAAGTATTACCGGCAGTAAGAACGTTCAGCCGCCCGCGGCTTTGGGGCTTAACTATTTTAGGGAAGACAGGTAGCAAAGAAATTTATCCGCCCTTGCGGAAAATTTTTCCGCAAGGGCGAATTATCGTATATCCGTTTACAAACGGCGTAAAAAATGTTAAAATAGGGTTGATATTTCAAGGAGCGACCATGTATAAGATTCTTTCAAAAAAACAACTCAATCAAACCGTAACGCAGATGGAAGTGGAAGCGCCTCTGGTGGCGCAAAAAGCCTTGCCGGGGCAGTTTATAATACTTCGCGTGGGCGATGACGGCGAACGCATACCGCTTACCGTGGCGGGCACGGATAAAATAAGGGGCGCGGTAAAGATAATCTTTCAGGTAGTCGGCGCGACCACCATGAAACTCAATGCCCTTGAAGTCGGCGAATATATAACCGATTTCGTAGGCCCGTTGGGAAAACCCACCGAGACCGAAGGCATAAAAAAGGTGTGTATAGTGGGCGGGGGCGTAGGATGCGCCATAGCCTACCCCGTGGCGGAAGAATTTCACCGCCTCGGAGCGGAAGTTACTTCCGTAATAGGTTTCAGGAGTAAAGATATAGTAATTTTGGAAGAAGAGTTCCGAAAAGTTTCCGACAGGCTTTTCGTCTATACCGACGACGGAAGTTACGGAGAACAAGGCAACGTTACCGTGCCGCTTAAAAAGATGCTGGAAAGCGGTGAGAAATTCGATACGATAATAGCGATAGGACCTATCGTAATGATGAAATTCGTTACGCTTACCGCAAAAGAGTACGGTATTCCCGTAACGGTGTCCATGAACCCCATTATGATAGACGGCACGGGTATGTGCGGCGGGTGCAGGCTTACCCTTAACAGAAACGGCGAAAAGATAACGCGCTTTGCCTGTGTGGACGGACCGGATTTCAACGGTTACGAAGTGGATTTCGACGAAGCGGCGTCCAGAAACAACGCGTACGCGGACTTTGAAAAACGCGCGAGAGAAAAGACCTGTAATTTATTTAAGAACGTGTAGGTGAAAAATGGCGATAGTTGCGAAAAAATACGAAATGCCCACGCAGGACGCGAAGGAAAGGGCGCATAATTTCAACGAAGTGGCTTTGGGATATTCGGCGGAGATAGCGGTAAAGGAAGCAGAGCGGTGCTTAAACTGTAAAAACAAGCCGTGCGTGGCTGGGTGTCCCGTAAACATAGATATACCGAATTTCATTTCCCGAATAAAGGAAGGAGATTTTTCGGGCGCGTACGATATAATAAGCGAATCGTCTTCTCTTCCCGCCGTGTGCGGAAGAGTCTGCCCGCAGGAAACTCAATGCGAAAGTAAATGTACTCTCGGGATAAAGTTCGAGCCGGTGGCGATAGGTAGGTTGGAACGGTTCGTAGCGGACTTTCATAACGCAAACGACGACGAAAAAGAGTACGCCGCGCCGACGGGCGAAAAGGTCGCGATAGTAGGTTCGGGACCTTCGGGGCTTGCGTGCGCGGGGGAACTTGCGGGAAAAGGCTATAAGGTAACGGTTTTCGAAGCGTTGCACACCGAAGGCGGGGTGCTGGTCTACGGGATACCGGAATTCCGTTTGCCCAAGAGCATAGTCAAAAAGGAAGTGGAAGGCTTAAAGAAAAGGGGCGTTACCTTTACGACCAACGTCGTAATAGGCAAAACCCTTACCGTGGACGAACTTTTCGGTATGGGATATAAAGCGGTGTTCATAGGTTCGGGCGCGGGACTGCCTAATTTTATGAACATAAAGGGCGAATCGCTCAAAGGCGTTTATTCCGCCAACGAATTTTTAACGCGCAGCAATCTGATGAAGGCGTACCTATTAGATCCCGAAACGCCTGTAATGAAAGGCGGCAAGGTTGCGGTGGTGGGCGGCGGCAACGTCGCTATGGACGCCGCAAGGACCGCGCTCCGACTCGGCGCGGACAACGTGTACATAGTGTACCGCCGTTCTATGGAAGAACTTCCCGCGAGAAAGGAAGAAGTGGAGCACGCCGAAGAAGAAGGGATAGAATTCAAACTTCTCTGCAATCCCGTGGAAATTCTGGGCTTTAACGATCCCGAAAACCCGCGCAATCCGTTAAACGGCAGGGTAACGGGTATGAAATGCATAAAAATGCAACTCGGCGAACCCGACGCTAAGGGCCGTCGCCGTCCCGTGCCGATAGAAGGTTCGGAATTCGAGATAAAACTCGACACGGTGATAATGGCGATAGGCACTTCCCCCAACCCGCTTATAAAGAGCACGACGGAAAATCTTACCGTCAACGCTCACGGCGGGATAATCGTGGACGAAAACGGGCTTACGTCGAAAGAAGGCGTTTACGCCGGCGGCGACGCGGTAACGGGCGCGGCGACGGTGATATCGGCTATGGGTGCGGGCAAGACCGCGGGCAGGGCCATAGACGAATATTTAAGGAAAAACGGATGAGTTACAGGATAGAAAAGGACTCTATGGGCGAAATGCGAGTGCCCGCCGAAAGGGCTTGGGGCGCGCAAACCCAGAGAAGTTACCAAAACTTTAAAATAGGCGACGAAAAGATGCCGCAAGAGATAATATCGGCGATAGCCGTCGTAAAAAAAGCGGCGGCGGACGCCAACTTCGCGCTCGGAAAACTTTCCGCCGAAAAAGCGGAACTGATAAAGTCCGCGGCGGAAGAGATAATAAGCGGCAAAAGACGGGAAGAGTTTCCGCTTTCGGTGTGGCAGACGGGTTCGGGCACGCAGACGAATATGAACGTCAACGAAGTGATAGCGAATATCGGCAACGGAAAGGCGGGCAAAAAACTTCTTCACCCCAACGACGACGTGAACGCTTCGCAAAGCAGTAACGACGTCTTTCCGTCGGCGATACATATAGCGGGAGCTACTGCGGTAACGCAAAAACTGCTTCCCGCGGCTTACGCACTTGCCGACGCTTTCAAAAAATTAAAAGAAGACAATAAGGGCGTCATAAAGACGGGAAGGACGCATCTTATGGACGCCGTTCCCGTGTCCTTTTCGCAGGAGATAAGCGGGTGGGAATACCTTATAAGGGAAGCGGCGGACGAAATAAAACTTTCCCTTTGCAAACTTTACCCCTTGCCGCTGGGCGGGACGGCAGTCGGCACGGGACTCAACGCCCCCGACGGGTTTTCTTCTCTCGCGGTAAGTAGAATCGCCGAACATACGGGACTTCCTTTTACCGTTTCGGAAAACAAATTCCAGTCGCTTTCGGCAAAGGACGGGGTGGTTTTCTGCCACGGCGCGATAAAGGCGCTTGCCTGCAACCTTTTTAAGGTGGCGACGGATATAAAATGGCTCTCTTCGGGACCGCGTTCGGGTATAGGTGAGATAAATATCCCCTTCAACGAACCGGGCTCTTCCATAATGCCGGGGAAAGTCAATCCCACGCAGTGCGAAGCGGTATCCATGGTCGCGGCGCAGGTGATAGGCGACGACGCGGCGATAACCTTTGCGGCAACGCAGGGGAATTTCCAACTCAACACCTTTATGCCGGTCATAGCGTACAATTTCCTTAAATCGGTAAATCTTCTTGCCGACGCGATAAAGTCTTTCACCGATAACTGCGTGAAAGGGATAACGGCAAATAGAGCGAAAATGCGGGAAAATCTCGACAAGTCGCTGATGACGGTGACGGCGCTTTCCCCGATAATCGGCTACGAAAACGCGGCGAAAACGGTAAAAAAGGCGTACGACGAAAACGTTACCCTAAAAGAAGCCTGTATCGCCTTGGGCTTTATCACCGCGGAAAAGTTTGACGAAGTCTTTCATCCCGAAGAAATGGCGAAAGAATAGAGAAAAAAAGACGGTTTTTGCGGGGGCGCGTTCGCGCCCCGCTATTTTTTTGTAATTTATCGGCGAAAAATTTCATATCATAGAGTATGGTATTGTCATTTAACGATCTAAAAAAGCGCGAAGTAATAAACGTTGCGGACGGCAGGTCTTTCGGAAAGCCGATAGATATCAGGATAGAATTCCCCAAGGGGCTTATGACGGGAATAGTCGTTCACGGCGCGAGAAGAAAGGGTATATTAGGGCTTTTTTGCCGTTCGGAAATATTTATCGAAGACAAAAACATAATAAAAATCGGCGGCGACGTTATCCTTATAAGGACGGGAACGCCGGAGGGCGTATCGATAGATAAGGGGAACGGCAAAAAGAACGGAAATTGCGGTTGCGTCGGCGTGCCGCCCGCCCTTCCTTGCCCGCCCGATAATTTTGCGGGGATAGAAACTTTCGACGACGATTCTTTCTGACGGCAAATTTAAAAAAGGTCTTGAAAAAAAGTCGGGCTTGTTGTATAATATAAAAGTAGGGGAATCCCTTTAACGACGCTTATCGCTTTCGGAGAATCAAAATGATACTTTCTATCTGCCCGAATCCGAGTATAGACTGTACGATAGAATTAGACAGTCTTAACGTGGGCATGCTGAACAGGATACGCAACAAAGTGGAAACTTATTCGGGCAAGGCGTTAAACGTCGCTATCGGCGTGGCAAGGCTCGGTGAAAGGTGCGTTTCCACGGGTTTTATGTTCGCAAATCACGAAAGGATGTTCCACCACGTTTTAAGTAAGGAAGGGGTGCAGTCGGATTTCGTCATCTGCGAAGGTTCGGCGCGCGTAAACTACAAGATAATAGACAAAAAGAGCATGCTTACCGAGATAAACGATAAGGGCGAAAACGTGCCGGAAGGTAAGCAGAAAGAACTTATCGCAAAGGTCGGAAAATTGTCCGGTGAAGCGGATATCGCCGTTATGAGCGGGAGTCTTCCGAAGGGCGTGAACGCCGATTTTTACGGCGAAGTTTTAGGGAATATTCCCGAAACCGTAAAGGTCATCGTGGACGCGGAAAAGGCAAACACCCTGTCAGCGTTAAGGTCGCGGGAGATATTTATGGTAAAGCCCAACGTAAAGGAACTGGAAAACTTTACCGAGTTCAAAATATCTTCCAAGGCGGACATAATAAAGGCGTCTTTTAAGTATCTCGATATGGGAGTAAAATACGTTCTCACTTCTATGGGAACGGAAGGGGCGGTGCTTACCGACGGCAAGGACAGTTATTTTTGCAAGAGCGCGTCGGTGGCGGTAAATTCCACGGTAGGCGCGGGGGACAGTATGGTCGCCGCCGCCGCCGTAGGTATATATAACGGCGTTTCCATGCGCGAAATGTTAAAGGAAGCCGTTGCCGCGGGAACGGCGGCGGTAACTACCAGCGGAACGAATCTTTTCTATTACGACAAATATAAGGAAATATATTCCAAGATACAGCCCGAAAGACTTTAAAGCATAATCCCCGATAAACGGCGCAGACTGTTTCTATGAGAAGTTCTTTTATATATAAAGACCTTAAAGAACTGCGGCTCAGCACCGTTGCGGGGGCGTGGGTGTTTTATTTTCTCACCGCGCTTTTGCCTACGGCGTTTCTTCTTATATCCGCGTTTGCGGTGTTCGGCGTGGACCTTGCCGTATCGCTCACGGAAAGTCTTCCCAGGGAATTCAAAGAAACCGGCGAAGCGGTGATAAAAACGGCGGGAAACGTCTCGGGCGGCGTTACCGTCTTTTTCGTTTTGAGCATACTGTTTTCGGGCTCGGCGTTTCTGCACCAGACCTGTAAGGACGGGGAATATATCTACGGCGTGAAGAAAAAGGAGAAAAACGGCTTTTTGAGAAGGCTTTGGGCTATGCTGGCTTTCGCCCTTCTGTTCGCGGCGTTTCTTTCGATGGCGTTCGTTTTCGCCTTTGAAAGACTCGTACTGTCGCTGATATTTCAGAGCGTGGGAAGAGCCGCCCTCGTACTTATAGCCTTTTCGGTGATAATAATTTTCTGCTTTTTTCTGGGGGTAATGCTTAATAAGTTCGTAAGCCCCGTAAAAATAGATTTTATTTCCGCGGGCACGGGCAGTATCGTTTCCGTCGGCGTGATAGTTTTGGGCACGATAGGTTTTACCCTGTATTTAAGGTTCTTTTCGGGGTTCAACGCCTTTTACGGCACGATCGCCACGGCGGTTATGTTTCTTTTGTGGATATACGTCCTTATGCTGGGGCTGGTGTTGGGGGTTGCCGTCAGCAAGAAAACGTATTTTCATAGGGCGCTTGACTTATAGCGCGCGGCGTTATATAATTCAGTAATAAAATACCGAAGGTGAAACATGGTGGTTTTATATATACTCGCGGGAATATTCGGCGTAATTTTCGCGGATATCGTGTTTTTGGCGATACTCGCGCTTTTCGCGGGGCGCGAGCGTTACGGTAAATATAATAAATTCTACGCCGCGGTGTATAAATTCCATTGCAGGATAGTGATATTTCTTTCCAACGTGAAAATAACGGTAAAAGGCAGGGAAAAACTCGACGGGATAGACGGTAAATTCCTGCTCGTGGGAAATCACCGATCAAACTACGATCCCTTCGTAACGTTTCTCGCCCTTAAAAAGGATATAGCCTTTATCTCCAAGCCGGAAAATTTCAAAGTTCCGATATTCGGCAGGATAGTGAGAAGATGCTGTTATCTTTCTATCGACAGGACTAATCCCAAAAACGCCGTAAAAACCTTAAATTACGCTGCGGAACTTATAAGCGGCGGCGCGGCGTCGGTTGGGGTGTACCCCGAAGGGACGAGAAGTAAAGGAAAAGAAATGCTCGCCTTTCACGACGGGGTTTTCAAAATAGCGCAGAAAGCCGCTTGTCCGATAGCGGTGGCGGCAATAAGCGGTACGGAAAGAATAAGTAAGCGCGCCCCGTTTTTAAGGACCAAAGTAACGGTGGAAATAGCGGACGTTATTTACCCGGAAAACTTTGCGGGACTTTCTTCGCACGATATAAGCGCTGTTGCGAAAGGTTCGATAAAGGCGGCGACGGATAAAAACGACGCCGCAAAATAGTGCGGAAACGACATATTTCGCCTTCTTGCAAAATAGAATATATTATCTCGACAAGGGGGATAGTATATGCGGGAAGACGTTACCGAAAGGGTTTTGGACGAGGCTTATTACATAGCGGAAACGGGGGCTACCGTAAGAAAGACAGCCGCCCTTTTTCTTTATTCCAAATCCACCGTGCATAAAGACGTTACCGAAAGGCTTTACGGGATAGATAAAGAACTTTACGAACGGGTAAGAAAGGCGCTCGACAAAAATCTTGCCGAACGGCATATCCGCGGCGGGGAAGCCACCAAGGAGAAATATAATAAAAAGCGCGATATTCCGTTGACAAACGAACGGTTATAGTGTACAATAAAGAAAAAGAAAGCCTGAACCGAAAGGTACGTCCTGACGGCAAAGGGGATAATAACGGATTTAAGGCATGAGCCTTAATGATATGCGTTCCTCCCTTTGCCCGAATTCGGCGAAGGGAGTTTCTTTTTACGAAAAAAAGGAGATAAAGGATTTATGAAAAGATTTTTAACGTTTCTTACGGTTTTAACGCTGTGTTTCTGTTTTCTTTTCGCCTTTGCCTGCGGCAAGACGGAAGATACAGACACCGAAAAGGCACAAATAACCGTTTACGCGCCCGACGGCGCGCCCGCTATCGCGGTCGCTAAATTTATTCACGATAAGGAAGATTTCGGCACGGACGCCGAAGTTACCTATAACGTCGTTTCGGCGGCGAATATCGGCGGCGCGATGCAGAAAGGCGACGGGGATATAGTGATAATACCCGTAAACGCCGCTTCCAAACTGTATTCCGTAAAGGGATATAAGGCGGCGGCGGTCGTTACCCACGGCAACCTTTACCTTATGGCGAAAGAAGACCTTTCGTTACAGGACTTAAAAGGCAAAGTGGTGGGGGTAGTCAATATCGCCAACGTTCCGGGGCTTACCTTTAAGGCGGTGTTAAAGGCAAACGACATAGATTACGCGGAAGGCGATACGGCGCAAGGCGGAATAGTTACCCTTAAAGGCTACGCCGACGGCAGCGAATTAGTTCCCGCCCTTAAATCGGGCGCGGTGAGTATAGGAATCTTACCCGAACCCGCGGCGAATAAACTCACGCAGATAGCGGCGGAATATAAATACGCTTTGGACCTTCAAAGCCTTTACGACGGAGAAACCGCGTCGTATCCGCAGGCGGTCATGATGGTGAAAGCCGAACTTATTGAGAAATTCCCCGCGCTTATAAACGCGATAAAGGAAAAATTCGACGGCAACGTGATTTGGGCAAAAGAGAACGTAGAACAGGCGGTAGCCGCGGTGGAGAGCGTTCTCGCCGAAGGCGTTACCCCGTCTTTCACGGCGCAGAACCTTAACGGTACGGTTATAGACAACTGCAAGATATTCTGGCAGGACGGGGAAGCGGCAAAGACCGCCGTCGTGGATTATATAAACAATATAAGAGACATAGCAGAAGGCGCGGCGAACGCCGTTACCGACGATTTCTTTGCGTAAAAAAGTGAAAAAGACGGAAAAGGTATTGAATTTCGCCCTTCCGATAGCGACGGTGGGTATAATAATCGCCCTGTGGGCGGCGGCGGCAAGCGCGGCGGACAACGAATACGTTCTGCCCACCGTTTCCGCGACTTTAAAAAAAGCCTTCGAACTTTTTAAGAGCGCGAAGTTTTACTCGGCGTTTTTCTCTACTCTATTTAGGTGCGTCGTCGCGTTCCTTTTATCCTACGCGCTGGCTTTCGCCGCGGCGTATTTTTCCTATAAGAGTAAGTACGCCGAAAGGGCTTTGTCGCCCTTTATCGCGATAGTAAGGACGCTTCCGACCATCGCCGTAGTGCTACTTCTTACCGTATGGGTAAACTCGAAAGTCGCGCCCGTTATCGTTACCATGCTGGTGGTATTCCCCACGCTTTTCGATAACCTTTACTCGGCGCTCTGCGGTATAGATAAGGATATAGGCGAAATGTGCAAAGTTTTCGGCGTGAAGAAAAAGGACAGGCTTTTTAAGGTCGTTATTCCCGAGATCGCGCCGGAATTTATACGCGCCGCGGGGGCGGGGCTTTCCCTTAATATTAAACTTATGGTGGCGGCGGAAGTGCTTTCGCAAACGGCAAATTCCATGGGGTATCTCTTAAATACCGCAAAAATTTACTTTGAAATATCCACTATGATAGCGCTGGTGCTCTTTACGGTCGCCGTCGGGCTTATAGTGGAAAGCGTTTTTAGGTTTCTCTCGAAAAAGGCGGCGAAAGTATGATAAATATCCGCAACGTAACCAAAAAATACGGCGACAAGACCGTTTATGATAACTTTTCGCTTGACATTGAAGAAGGCGTTATCACCGCCGTTTTAGGCGAAAGCGGCGCGGGGAAAACCACTCTTTTGAATATGATAGCGGGGCTTACCGACTATTCGGGGGAGATTTCGGGGAATATTCGCCCCGCGTCCATGGTGTTCCAGCAAAACCGACTCGTGCCGCACCTTACCGTAGCGGAAAACTTAAAACTCGTAAAAAGCGACGCCGATATCGCGTCGGCGCTAAATAGCGTGGGGCTTGCCGATTACGGGTGCGCGTATCCTAAATCTCTTTCCGCGGGCATGGCAAGGAGAGTCGCGCTTATCCGCGCGTTTTTATACCCGTCGCCGATAATACTTATGGACGAACCGCTGATAAATCTCGACCTTGCGTTAAAGTACAGGCTTACGGGACTTATAAAGAAACTGCAAAAAGAAAGCGGCAGGACGGTGATCACCGTTACCCACGATATAGGCGAAGCGGTGATGACGGCGGGCAGGATAGTGGTGTTAAAAGGCGGCAAAGTCGTTTTTAAGGAAGACGCGGTAACGGAAGAAACGGCAAAAAGGCTTACGGAAGTACTGCTTCAAAACGGAGACGATAAATAAAAAATAAACCGCGGGGCGAAAGCCCCGCGGTTTATTTTAAAAAGATAAGGCAAAAGCGGGAAAACGTTATATAAAGCGAACGGTTGTCGAAAACGTTGATTTTCGGTAACCGCATTGACAAAGCCGTTAAAGCATGTTACAATAAAGAAAAATTTTAAGGGAGAGAATATGAGAAAAACTTTTATACGGTCGGTAATAGTCGCATTGTGTTTAACGTTTGCGTTTATCGGGTACGGTGAACGGAATATCGGGATTGCTACCGTACCGGACCCTTTGTTTAGTGCAGAGATAATTTGTCCTGAATCCGTAATCACAAACGGCGAAGATTTGACCGTACGCTTTGAGTATGACATTCGTAACTACAGTGGTTCAAGGTCTGAGAGCGACGGCACTGAGATGTATTTCGAAATATCTTTAAAGTTTTTCATAGTTTTGGAGAAGTACAATTCGGGAAAATATTCGGAGACGGCGCAAGTACTTTTTAAAGAAGAAACGGCGGAAAGCGGAGAATCGTGGCTTGGTCGCAGATCGGAAGATATAACGATAGATAAAGAATTATTGTCGGAAGGCAGGGGTTGCATACATATCATGCTGTTAGCCGACAGCGGCGGTTATGTGGACCGAGAACGGGAAACAATGGAGATAGATAACGAGTTGTTTGAATATGAATTTTACCTAAGTGCAAGCATACAATACTTGAAGGAAGACGAAGATATAACGTTATTCGGACGTTATAACGGTTCCGATGCAAACACAAACAAAGGTTCAGGTTGTTCGGCGTGGTTTTGGTAAACGACATGTAAAACACGACCGCGGGGCGAAAGCCCCGCGATTTATTTTAAAAAGATAAGGAAAAAATCTTTTTAAATTGACAAAACGCTTGCACTTTGATACAATAGAATAAATTGTGAGAAAGGGAGAATATATTGCGCTGTAAAATAGCCGACGTAACCTTCGAAATAACGCCCAAGTACAAATATCTCGCGAAAATCTGCGAAGGTTTTATCGATTCGGGAGAAAACGAGCCCGAGTGCGTTATATCGGTAACGCAAGCGGATATAGACGGGGAAAAGGAAAGGGCGCAGGGCGTGGTTTTTCCCGAGTACTATCTCGAAAGTCTTGCCGCGTTCAGGAAGATATGCGATTACCTTCTGAAAAACAAAGACGGGATACTGTTTCACGGCAGCGCCGTCGCGGTGGATAACAAGGCGTATATTTTCGCCGCGCCGAGCGGGACGGGAAAATCCACTCACGCCGCGTTGTGGAAAGGGCTTTTAAAAGACAAGATGACCTATATCAACGACGACAAGCCGATAATACGGGTGGAAAACGGGGAGTGTTTCGTTTACGGCACGCCCTGGAACGGCAAGCATAATCTCGGCAGCAATATAAAAGTGAAACTCGCGGCGATATGCGAAGTGCGGCGGGGAACGGAAAACCGTATAGAAAAGGTTTCGGCAAAAGAAATGCTTTCCGTCGTGTTCCGTCAGACTCTCGTGCCGGACGCCCTTCCCGAAATGGACAAGTATCTTAAAATTATAGACACGGTATTTAAAAACGCGGAACTTTTCAGGCTGTACTGCAATACCGAACCGCAGGCGGCGGAAGTTTCGTATAACGCTATGGCGTTAAGGGGGAATAAGGAATATGATTAAAATAAAAGACGGTTTCGTGTTAAGAAAGGTGGCGGATAATTATCTCGTGGTCGCGGTGGGCGGCGCGGTGAAAGATTTCAACGGGATAATAAATCTCAACGAAACGGGCGCGTTTTTGTGGGAGATACTGACAAAAGGCGCGACCGAAGAAGAGACGGTCAAAAAACTCACCGAAGAGTACGACGTTACGGAAGAAACGGCGAAAGCCGACGTCGCGAAGTTTATAGAGAAACTGAAAAGCGCAAATCTTTTGAAATAAATTCAGGCGGTAAACTTATGACGAAACAGGGGTTCGACAACCAAAAGTATCTGGAAATGCAGTCGGCGAAGATATTGGAAAGAATATCTATGTTCGGCGACAAACTCTATCTCGAATTCGGCGGAAAACTTTTCGACGACTATCACGCGTCGAGAGTACTGCCGGGGTTCGAACCGGACAGCAAAATAAAAATGCTTTCGGAGTTAAAGGATAAGGCGGAAATACTTATCGTCATAAACGCCAACGATATAGAAAAGAACAAGACGAGAAGCGATCTCGGTATCACTTACGATATAGAAGTTTTAAGACTTATAGACATATTCCGCAGCCGCGGATTTTTCGTGGGGAGCGTGGTGCTTACCCGTTTTGCCGAACAGCCGTCGGCGCAGGCGTTTCAGAAACGTCTTGAAATGCTGGGCGTAAAGGTGTACCGCCATTACCCCATAGCGGGGTATCCGTCGGAAGTCGAAAAGATAGTCGGCGAAGACGGTTACGGCAAGAACGAATACGTCGTTACCACCCGCCCCTTGGTGGTGGTAACCGCCCCCGGACCGGGGAGCGGAAAGATGGCGACTTGTTTATCGCAACTTTATCACGATAATAAGCGCGGTATCAAGGCGGGCTATGCAAAGTACGAGACTTTCCCCATTTGGAACATACCGCTTAACCACCCCGTAAACGCCGCGTACGAAGCGGCGACCGCCGACTTGGACGACGTCAATATGATAGACCCCTTCCATCTCGACGCGTACGGGACTATGGCGGTGAATTACAACAGGGACGTGGAGATATTCCCGGTGCTTTCTGCTATGCTGAAAAAGGTTATGGGCAATTCGCCGTACAAGTCGCCGACGGATATGGGCGTAAATATGGCGGGGTATTGCATAATAGACGACGAAGCGTGTAAGGAAGCCAGCAAGCAGGAGATAATAAGACGCTACTACGCCGCGCAACTCGACTATATGAAAGGCATCATAAGTAAGAGCGTCGAAACCAAGATAGAAATACTTATGGAAAAAATGGGCATAACCGTCGCCGACAGGAAAGTGGCGGTCGCCGCCCTTGAAAAAGAGAAACTCACCGATTGCCCCTGCGCCGCTATGGAACTTCCCGACGGCAGGATAGTTACGGGAAAGACGGGCAATCTTTTAGGCGCGAGTTCGGCAACTCTTATTAACGCCCTTAAAACGCTCGGGGACATAGACGATTCGATACCGCTGATATCTTCGGCGGTGATAGAGCCGATACAGAAATTAAAAGTCAACTATATGGGTAGCGTCAACCCCCGTATCCATACCGACGAAACGCTGATATCTCTTGCGGTGAGCGCGCTTACCAACCCCACGGCGGAATACGCCATGGCGCAACTCGGCAAGTTAAAAGGTGCGGAATTCCACTCGACGGTGATACTCGCTCACGCCGACGTAAAAACGCTGAAAAAACTCGGCGTACGGGTAACTTACGAGCCGAAACGCAAAAAAGACGCCGTTTTAAGCATAAATTAGCGTTTTTAGGGGCTAAAAATGTCGTTTTAGTGTTGACAACGGCAGTTGCTTGTGCTAAAATGAAAATAGCGTAAAAAAAGGAGTTTTTTTCAATGGGGAGCGGATTAAAGATTTTTCTTATAGTCGATCTTGCGCTGGCTGTGTTGTTTTTCCTTTACATTTTACTGAAAAAGCCTGTCAAGAAAGCGGAATCCAAGGCGGAAGATACCAAGGAAGAGCCCGCGATAGAGGATAAGGCGGAACCGATAGCCGAAGAGGCGAAGGAAGAGCCCGTCGAAGAAGTAGCCGCCGCGGAAGCGGTCGAAGAAACCGAAGAACCGACCGAAGAAGCGGAAGAAGAGGTCGAAGAAGAGACCGAAGATCAAGACGATGCGGAAGAAGGAAGCGGAGCGTTCGTCGGGGCGGAAGGCGGCAGTGCCGACAGGATACGCCGCGTACCGTTCGCGGAGAAGATGTTGCTTCTTCCCACCAAGGTACAGGGTTATTACGACGACATAACCAACGAGTTCTTGTCGTACCGCAACGTTCACGCCCGCGTTTCGCAAAGGGGCACGTCGTACAGGTTCGGCAGAAAACTTATCGCAAAGATAGTCGTGCGCGGCAAGACCATGAAACTCGCCCTCGACTTAAATATCAACGACTTCGACTACAATATTTATTTCCAGAAAGATATGTCGGAAGTAAAAGCCTTTGAAGAAGTGCCGTTTACCGTAAAGGTAAAGAGCGACAGAGGCGGCAACAACGCCTTGAAACTCGTCGCCGCAGTCGCCGAAAAGAACGAAATGAAGAAGAAACGTTCTTTCGAGAGAATAGACAGCATGGCGGCTGTTAAAGAAGCCTACAAGAAATAAGGATCGAAAATCAAAAAGCGTTCGCCGAAAGGCGAACGTTTTTTCGTTTTAAATAAAATTTACGCTACAAAACCAGCATACGGTTGTGATTTTCCGATTCGCCCGTAGCAAGGTCGTATATATCGCAGGCAAGGGAATCTATCCCGTAGCATTTTGCCGCCGTCTTTTTAAGTTCCGCCGCCTGACTCTTTCTCGTAACGACGGGGATAGAACTTTTTTCGTCCATCAAAGAGATAAGGTCTTTTTTCGAAGAGTTCACCGCCAGCACCTTGGCGTAAAGCGGTTCTTTTAAGCACTCGTCCTGAAAACTTTTGGTTATCCCCAAAAGGTTTGCAACGAATATCCGCCGTATTCTCGATTCCGTATATCTTTTGGTGGATACCTTTTTGACCAGCGATTCGACGGTGTAATTGTCTTTTAAAAGCGCCTTTATCCTGTGTTCCAGCCCTTCGGTGCAGTCGGGAAGTTCCGCAAGGAAATTTTCGTCCGCGCGGTACAGCGCGGAAAGTATCATCTTGTCGAAGTCGTGCGGAAAGGATTTAAGGTCGGCGTAAGAATATTTCGGCAAACTCTTTTTGGTCTTTTTAAGATTGCCGCTCTTTATTGCCTGACGGATACTCAGCGCGCTCGTAACTCCCTTTTTAAGGGTAACGTCCCCGTGTCCTTCTTCCCGTTTCATGGGGTAGATACCGATACCGCTATTTAAGTTTATCAGGGCTTTGGTGTATTCTATCCCCAAAATGTTGTTGGGCTTTAGAATAAGGTCTTCGTCGAAGTTTTCCCGTTTTATATCTTTTACCGCGAGAAATCGGGATCTGGCGAGCGAATAGCCCTGTTCGAGATAGTCTTTTAAAACTTTTTTGAATTCCTTACTTTCGTCGGACAGCGCGGCGGCAAGAGAGATAAAGTCTTCCTTTTCCCCGCTTTCCGCCCCGAAACACAAGCCGTCTACGATATTTAATCCGTCGAGTATCTTAACAGCGCCTTTCGCGAACACTTCCGCCCCCGCGGTAGCGAAGACCGACGGCAGT
>JAEEGH010016243.1_pt1 | contig 16035 bp, 12 predicted proteins | sample 9134181 | NCBI WGS metagenome assembly JAEEGH01 (sample SAMN16246544, study PRJNA631951) | gut metagenome | biome: gut microbiome; feature: rumen; material: DP-attached | host: Bos | place: Iran: Karaj | collected 2018-10
GCCGGCCCACACATGCTTCGGGAAAGCGAGCATGCCCGCGGCTTCCCAAAAGTTACCCCAATGCGATTCCTTGGCAGTCATCTTCACCGTGAGGCTGTCGACGACTTCGGGGCGGTCAAAGCGGCTCAGCCCCACCTTGAAAATCGGCGTAAGGTTTTTCTCGTCCATGATGACGTCGTAGTAGAACTGCACATCTTCGGCAGTCACCGATTTACCATCGCTCCACTTGGCACGCGGATCCACATGGAAGGTGAAAGTCTTGCCATCTTCGGACACGCTCCAGCTATCGGCGAGGATTCCCACTTCGCGGTCTTCGGTGCTATGCAGGCTCACGAGCGGTTCGAACATCATGCCCATAAGCTCGGCAGAGAAGCTGTTGTAATCTTCCCACATGTTGAAAGATTTCGGCATCGCGGAACCCCACAAGGTAATCGCACCGCAGGGGCGAGCATCCTTCGAGGCAATCGGGTCGAACTCCCCCGTGGCCGTAGAATCAAACGGCTGTTCGGGGCAGTTCAGTTCGGCGTTCTTACCGGCAGACTTGGCATCCTTAGACGCCCCCTTGCCGGACTCGTTGCAGGCCGTAAGGGAAAGCGCAGACATCATCAAAGCCGCAGACACAAATGCGGCACTATAAAATTTTTTCATATTTTCGATCTTCATTAAGGCGTTTTACTCATTCACAAAATAGTTTTTTCAAACGAATTTTATGACAACTTATGAGAATAAACGCCCGATTCCATCACAAAATCTTGCGGAGGCCATCCACGTTGCGCAACTTGATGGCGCCGCGCCTGATTTCGACGAGTCCCTTGTCTGCAAATTCACGGAGCATACGGGCCACCACCTCGCGGGCGGAATTCACGTCGCGGGCAATTTCTTCTTGCGTTTTCCGGATTTCGTCGGAGCCGCCCCTTTCGAAATGCGACACCAAATAAGAAGCAAGCCGCTGGTCAAAGCGCTTGAACAGCATCAGCTGAATGGCACGAACCGCCTGCGAGAAGCGCTCCGTTTCGCATTCAAAGACAAAAGCGCGCACGTGCACGTTGGATTCCATCAGACGCGCACAGACCATCGCAGGGACCACCAGCAGGGACGTATCCTTTTCGGCCACTACCGCCGTGTCAAAAGTCAACTGCCGAATCACGCACGAAGCCGTCGACACGCAAACCTCGTCTTTGCGGGCATGGTACAGCGAAACCTCGCGGCCGTCGTCCGAAGTCATGCTCACGCGGATTTCACCTTCGAGAATAAAGACGATTCCGAGACATTCGGAAGTGTTGCTGCTCACGAGCTGTTCCTTTCCGAAATTCTTGACAACGGCACGTTCCGACACAATCGCCTGTTCTTCGGACGAAAGCATCGACCAGAACGGGAGTCTGGGAACAATCAAACGAATCGGAGCTGCCTTCATAAAAAAACGCCTCTTTTGTAATATACAAAAAAGGCGCCCAAGGAGTAAATGTATTAGCCAATCATTTCTACAATCTGAGCCTTCGGGCGAACGCCGACTGCAGAATTCGCCACCTTGCCGTCCTTTACGACCACAAGCGTCGGGATGCTCATGACATTGAACGAGGCGGCCAATTCGCCTTCATCGTCCACGTTCACCTTGCAGACCTTGATCTTGTCGCCGTATTCCTCAGCTATCTCCGAGATCACGGGCGAAAGCATCCGGCAAGGGCCGCACCAGGGAGCCCAGAAATCGATCAGGACCGGCTTGTCGGAGTGGAGCACTTCTTGTTCGAAGTTGTTTTTGGTGATATTCATTTCAGACATGTTTTACCTCTCTTTTTTCTTGTTTACAGGTATATTTTAGATAATGAGAGGCCAAAAGTCTGTGACCAAGTCACACTAGGGAAAAAGCGCTATCAAAAGCATCAGGAACCGGGGTTATTTCCACACGACATTTCTGTCGTAGGTGCCATTTTTCAGTTGGACATGCATGTGTTCGTTCGCTTTCCCGATATCTTCGTGCAGCACGATAAAGCGGCTACCGAGTTCCTCGCGTACCGCCTGCACAAGCCTTTCGCGGTCCACCCTGTCGCCCATATCCTTGATGCGAAAATCGAGAGCCGCCCCCACATAATGCGCGGACCTTTCGGCATGGCCCTCGTAATCGTTCGCACTCGTAATGAGCGGTTTGAATTCGTCGTCATTCATGGCCGTATGATAAACACTCGCAACAACCGAAATCACGCTATCCATTTCGGGGCGGAGCATATTGAAACTCACGCCCGATTTATGCCGCGTCATCGAAAGCATCTGCTCGTGATATTCGCGCTGGATATCATCCCGGAACTGGACCACATGCTGCCTAACCGTATTCTGGGTATACGCGATTTCCTTTTTAACCCCATTTGCGTCGTCACTTGCGCCACTCACAATAAAAACCACCAGGCAAATTCCGCCAACAACCAGGAGAACCGGCAAAAGCGCTATAAGAATCTTGACGGCGATAACGGCCAAGACGATGACGATCGCCGCGACAACGAGAAAACCCAAAATTGACGCCATACAAGCCTCCAGAAAAAACGAAGTTGGGGACATTCAGTTCCACTCTATTTATATCGCTATTTTGAGACGATTTGTAAAAAAAGGCCTGTTTATTGAACAAAGAATCGTCCACAGCCTACGGTCAAATCCGCCGTTCTGTTTCCATTATTTATGTATTTTTATCAATCAATAATAAAAGTTTACTTTACAATATCAAAATATTATCTATTTTTAAATATATGAACAATGTTTCCACAATTAGTGTATTTATGTACTTTGATTACCGGGATTATATCCGGGCCGTCGTGGAGGCATTGCAATCCAGAGGGCAGTCCATCCGTTCCATCCAAGAAAGCGCCGGAGTCTCGGGTTCCGCCTTCTTCAACCGCATTCTGGACGGATCCCGCCCGCTTTCTGCTGCAAACGCAAAGACGCTCGTCAAAGCCTGGGGGCTTTCCGATGAAGAATCCGAATACTTTCTGACGCTAGTCCGCTTCGGCAACGAAAAAAACGTGGACGAGCGCGAAAACCTGCTCAAGAAACTCCTCGCCGTACGCGCAAAAAATCAGGAATACGAACTCCAGGATTCCGCCCTCAAGTTCTTTTCGAAGTGGTACTACCCCGTCTTGCGCGACTTGTTGCCGCTCCTCCCCGCAAACACCCCCGCCGAGAAAATCGGCCGGATGTTCACGCCCGCGCTCCGCGCCCCGCAAGTGCAAAGCGGAATCAAGTACCTGAAGGAAGCCGGATTCGTCACTTTCAACGACGACGGAACTTATCGCATCGAGCAGCCGATTATCTCGACGCCGCCACGCGTGCGCTCCACCATTCTGCGCAAATACCATTTAAAGAACCTCGAAGTCAATAGCGAAGTTTACGACCTGTTCTCGAGCGACGACCGTAGCATCACCAGTGTAACCTGCAGCCTTTCCAAGGAAAGCTTCGAAAAGGTTCGCGAAGAAATCGCCAAGCTTCGCGAAAAAATTTTGGCCATGTCCCGCGAAGAAAAGAACCCTGACCGCGTCTGTCATGTCGGATTCCAGCTCGTGAACCGCGCCAAGGTGAAGGAGGGCAAATAATGAAGGTTATTCACGCCCTTTCGCTTTTCGCGATAAGCCTCGGCGTCGCATTCACTGCCTGCAGCACAAATGAAAATTCTGTCGCAAATGGTACAGGCAGCAACGCCGGCGAAACCGAAATTGCAGGCATCGTTACAGCCACCAATCACGGAGCGCCCCTCAAAAACGCGTTCGCCCGCGTATGGATATTAAACGAGGATTCCATGCTCGTTGCCTACGAAGACTCCCTTGACGACAACGGCATTCTCAAGATCAACTCCGTCGCCCTGAGCGAAAAGAAGGCTCCCGTCCAGTTACTCGAAATGCGCTCTGGAGATTCGCTCTCTATTATGCGCTGGGTCGATCTGGAACGCAGTCCGGAGCAGAATCTCGCCATCGCCCAAAGCGAAAGTCTGAAAGGCTTTATCACCAACAACGGCACGGCCGTCGAAAACGCAACCGTAAGCATTCTAGACCAAACCGTCATCACGGACGCACAAGGATACTTTGAATTCAGCGGTTTGCCTGCAGGCGTGCACTACGCCTTCGTCGAAGGGTATTTCGGCAAGTTCTCTTACCAGATGGAAACCGGCCTAAACGATGGCGCCACGACAAACCACATCAACATCGCCGACAGCATTTTCACCGTTGTCGAAGACTTTGAAAATTGGAAACACAGGCAGACCTTTATCGGCAAGAGTTTTGGGCAAGGCTGGTGGTTTATTTGCACCGACTCCCTGCAAGGCGGGAACAGCCGCGTCGTCGAAGGCATCGACAGCGACAAGATTCTCGTTACCGGCGACAGCGCCAAGAGCGGCAGCAGTCTGCACCTGATTTTCAATATCGATCAAGAAACTAAAGGCCATTACGGCGTCGCAGGATTCTCCATCGGCGACGACTTTGACGAAGACGAAATGTTCGCATTCTACGACTTACGCAGCGCCACCGCCATTTCGTTCGACGCCAAGGGCAGCGGAAAGATTTCGCTACAAATCACCAAGCGCGGCAACGACGGCAAGCGAGACTTCCACCAGACCGCCTTCGTGACTCTCGGCGACGAATGGGAACACTTCTCTTTTACCGCCGACGATTTCGACACGGAACTTATCGCCGTCAACACCATCAACATCTTGGTGACCGAAGACGCAGAGATTTTCTTGGACAACATTCGCTTTGACGGCATTTCGCCGAGCATGTGGCCAAGCCTCGGAATGCGATTCTAGAATTTTCACATATAGGAGTGTGCTTTATGAAAAGAACAAAAATGGCTATTGCAGCCTTGTGCGCTCTCGCTTTTGCAAGCAGCGCGTTCGCCACCATTCAACCCACGCGCGTTGGCCCCGTTAGCCAATACGGCGCTTTGCAAAGCGGCAAGAACTCCGCTGGCGAAGGCCGCATTTACGGCAGCGTGCAAGGCGTCAAGGACGGCGCCGAAGTCCAGGTTCGTGGAATGAGCCTCACTTGGAGTCAGTACTGGCCGTACGGCAGCAGCTTTTACGGGAGTTCCTTTATCGACACTTTGGTTGGCTCCTGGAACGTTGAACTCGTCCGCTCTGCCATGGGCGTCGTGCCGCCTTGGGGACACGGAAGCTACATGACCCGCCCCGAATATTTCGAATCGCAAATGGACACCGTGGTTCAAGCCGCTATTCAAAACGATGTTTACGTCTTGATCGACTGGCACAGCGAAGGCGGTTACTACAACTGCATCCATAAGGGAACAAAGCCAAAGTACGAATTTAACGACAACAAGACCTGCTTTACCGCAAACGATGCCGCCGCCTTCTTCGGGCGCATGGCTGAACGCTACGGCAAATACCCGCACGTCATTTTCGAAATCTACAACGAACCCGTGAGTGAATCCTGGGCAGACCTGAAAGCCTACGCCGACACGGTCATCAGCGCGATCCGCAAACATTCGAAGAACCTGGTAATCGTCGGAACCCCGATGTGGTCTTCTATGGCAGGCGATGCCGTAGCCGCCCCCGTACAAGACGATAACGTCGCCTATACTTACCATTTCTATGCCAACCTGCACCAGACTTCTAGCCACTTGGCAAGTTCCAACAAGGCGATGGAAGCCGGCCTTAGCGTATTCGTAACGGAATGGGGCGGCATCGATGAAATCTTCACCAAGGAAGCCCACAAGACCGAACTTGAAAAATTCCTTGCATGGACGAAGGAAAAGAAAATTTCTTGCGCCAAGTGGGATGTCGAGAAACCCTTCCTCGAAAACAACGATGTCGACAACTACATCAATGAAAACATTTTGCCCGCAAAGACCACCTACCAGAAAAATCTGAATTGGGAAACCGAAATCAACGACAAGCTGCCCAACTTGATTACATACGGCGCAGGCACCGAAATTCCGGGCAAGTGGAGCAGCACCAGCGACATCGACGACTACGGCGACGAACAGGGCGACAAGGGAAACTCCACCTTCACCGACAACTCTACCGAAACCACCGTGAAAATGGACAACCTGAAGCTTGACACCGTCGGTACCGGCTTTGATTACGCCCCGTACATTCGCGCAGAATACGCGTTCGACGGCGCACCCGATTTGTCCAAGTGCAAAATGGTTAGCTACCGCTACAAAGGAGCAAACCACCAGTTTATCCTCTACTACGATTGGAACGCCAGTATCGATGTCTTTGGCGAAGGCGCCTGGGACTACCCCTTTGTCGAAATGCCATACGCTCCCGAATGGGAAACGGTCTACGTGGATTTAGGCTGGATGATGAGCAACGGCTGGCAGGCAGCACTCCCGCTGACCCCGGTTCTTTCGGCGGCGACCGCGTTCCGCTTTAATGTGACAAACGACTTTTTCGACACCTCACTTTGGATCGAAAACATCAAGTGCATCGAAAGCGTCGAAGGTTACACACCCGTAAAAATTCCCGACAACACAAATGCCGTCCAGACGCAGATTGCCAAGGCGAATTACCGCATAAACACCAACGGTTTGAACATTGTCGCCACCGGCATCAAGAACGGTACGCATTACTCGCTTTCGAACATCCTCGGACAAACACTACGTTCCGGCACCGCAAACGCAAGCAGCATTAAGCTGAGCGCACCGCAGGCAGGCCGCTACATTCTCCGCATCGGCAATTCCGTCCACCCGATTTCGATCAAGTAGGCAAAAGCCTTTCCCCGAAACAAAAGGGAGCAAGAGCAAAAGCGCCTCGGCATCCGCCGAGGCTTCTTTATTTGGTTAATCGATAATTTGAATTCCTTCGAATACGATTTCGTCTATTTCTAGACGGGTACCGTTATAGATGAAGATGCTGAATATGCCGATTTCGTTTGAGATTTCACCCCACGAAACTTGATAATTCTCACTATCCAACACTTCTTTTCCAGGGTGTAAGACCAAGTCGGTCCATTCATCGTTCGCCGTCCCCATCCACAGTGCCTTGTTATAGTTGTTATTCTCGATTTGACGGTAATGTTCCAGCGCAACAGCAAAATCGCAGTCACCGCGGACTTTCAAGCGAACGGCAGAAAGCGCACTCAAATCGTAGTAACCGGAATCAAGCCCAAGATGCGTCCCGAGCATGACATAGCCCGTATCTTGAACGACATACTTTAACGAGAGATACTTCCCGCCGGCACCGTCATCTACAAGCGCACCCGCAAAACCGCCGGCACTGTCAGGACTTTCAAAGGTTGCACCCTTGTGCGGCATGTAGTACCAGCCGAAGTTCTTGTAGGTTTTCGCCAAGTTGTTCAGGCTGTCGCCATCGTCAAAATCTTCGAAGACGTATTCGCGGGTCAATTCCTGGAATCGCACGAGCGTATCGACGGAAGTCCCCGCGTCAAGCGAAACAGCGGCAACGGGCTGATCATCCGCAAGAAGCGTATATAGGCCCGCAGGAACATGTGAGAAGACAAACTCGCTTCCATCATTTTTTGCCCAATAGGGAGTCGCATCAAGCATCACGACACTGCGCGAAACTATAGAATCAGAGGCCGCAGCCCCGGTACGCACCGTAAGCGTTACGGACGGCAGGAGTTCAATTTCGTCTGCCGTGGAATCTACCGCATCGAGTTTCGTCCACACCATCAGCGAGGAGTCCTCGCCCGCAATTCCCTCGACATAGCACCTTGCATTCTGGCACTGGTCAAGTTCCGTCCCGAACTGCACCATTCCGGAATCATCCGCAGTGGCAGTTTCCAGCGCTGAAACATGGGACGGGAGGAATTGCGACTGTTCCTGAATATTCACGTCTTCGGACGGGCTTTCCGCAGGAGTGAAACCAGCACGCTGATACAAGGTAACGCGCGCCTGCGGTATAGGCTTGTGCGCCCCATCGAATGCAACGATGGCGATTCCGTTTGTCGTCTCGCTCGTGGCACCTGCAGTGTCGTTCCCTTTTTCGGTACATCCGACAAGCAATGCCACGCCAAAAATAAAATACTCCACAACCCTTTTCATCACTCTTCCTTTTTCATCATCGGGAATAACTGAAAATTTAATTGATAAACGCTGTCGCATATCTGTGCGGGCATCGTATTGACCACATTTACGATGGCTTTTCGCGTTTCTGCAAGGATTTCGCGGATTTTCTGGATTTGTTTCGAGTCGAGAGCCATGGTAAGCGTACTGATATCGCGCTTTTCTTTCGGAATGTAAGCAATCGAATCTCGTGCCAGCTCTGCGATACGCCCTTGGTAATCGCTAATGGTTGCGCTCAGCCAGTGTTCCTGCGTACGGAGGTGCGCCTCGGTGGGTTCCACACGACCATCCTTGCGTTGGCGGGCAAGCCCCAACTGCAACAGCGCCTCAACGGCTTTCTCGACCTGCGAAGCGGTTAGCTTAGGGATACAAGCTTCACCGAGCGCAGCCGCATCTTGCGGTCCACGATAATCGAACACATCTAAAGCCGAACGGATCATCGGGTAGTACCACTGCTGAAAATAACGGTACCGAGCCTCATCTAGCTCGCGACAACTCGCCGGGCGCATTTTCTGAAGCGCCTCAAAATGCTTGCGCACTTCTTCGTCGGTTTTAGCCTTGCCGTAGGCGACCGTCTCACGGAAGTATTCCGCCTTTGCCTCCTTGAAACGGAAAAATTGCACAAAAGCCTCAACGCACTTGGGTGAAACATGGCGTTTGCCCTGCAAAATCTTTACCAAGAGACTAGCATCCATACTGACCGCAGTGGCGAACACGCGGTAGCTGAATGTCGGGTCTAACGACTTTTCAAGTTCGTAGAAGTCCTGCAAGAACTTGCGGTAGTCGGTATAGTCGTATATGTTTATCTTATTTCTTGCGAACATGATTTGCTACCCCAAGAATATAGTTTCTATCATCAAAATAATCAATTTCTACAACCGCTTTTTATTGATTTTTTACAGGTATGTTGACATTTTTGTCCACACCCTGCCTAAAAAAAACGACCCCCTATTTATTTATAAGCATAGATTTAGGGTATAATGGTGTATCAAGGAGTTTGAATGTTTAAAAGAAATACAGCCGTTTTTCTCGCGGCAACCCTCGCAACCACAGCTTTCGCCACCAAGTACGAAGCCGAATCGGCAACCGTATCTAGCGAAGCAAAAATTGTCAACAGCAGTGGCGTCTCTGGCACAGGCTACGTCAGTCTGCAGGAAGGCAACATTTCTTTCACAGGTGTCACTGCCGAAACCGCTGGCAAGTACACGCTCACTATCCACTACAAGGCGGGTGATTACAAGGCGAACTACCTCAAGGTGAATGGCGCCACCGCAGGCACAATCGACTTTGCGGCAACAACCGGATGGGCGGACGTTACAACGGCCGTCACGCTCAAGGCGGGCACAAACACCATCGCCATCGAGAAATACTGGGGATGGATCGACGTCGACTACATCGACATTTCTGCCTACGAATCCGCTCCCTTCAAGCTTTCTGCGACCCCGGTCACCCCGAACGCGACCGAAAGTGCGGTAAAGCTCTACAACTTCTTGCGCGAGAACTTCGGCAAGAAGACGATTAGCGGAATCATGACCGGCGACATGAGCGGTTACACGCTGGGCGCCGATTTCAAGACTCACGACGACGTGAAGTACATCTACACGCGTACGGGCAAGTACCCGGCGCTCGTCGGTCTCGACTTCCTGTTCGCAACTGGCCCGAACGCTTCCGGTAGTTGGAACATGGAATACACCGACAAGGCGATTTCTATAGCGAAGGGTCTCTGGAAAGCAGGCGGCATTCCCGCATTCACCTGGCACTGGAAAGACCCGCTCGACAAGAAGGACGCCTTCTACATCCAGAGCGCAGCCGGCACCAACGAATATACGGACTTTGACTTTTCTACGGGTTTCAAGCCCGGCACCACCGAATGGGACACCGAAAGTGCAGCCTACAAGGGAATTGTCGCCGACATCGACCACATCGCCGACTACTTCCTCGAATTGCAAAAAGAAGGCGTTGCGGGCATTTTCCGCCCCCTGCACGAAGCGGGCGGCAAGTGGTTCTGGTGGAGTATCAATTCGGGCGACCAGTTCGCGGCCCTCTACCGCCTGGTATTTGACCGCATGGTCAAAGTCAAGGGTGTGAAGAACATGATCTGGGTGTTCAATCCCGAAGGTTCTACCGTCACCTCCTGGGATCCGGGTAGCGAATACTACGACGTGCTTTCCATCGACATCTATAACAACGCAAATGACCATTCCAGCAACGCGAGTTCTTTTGACAAGTTCAAGAACGCATCGAATTCTACGAAGATTCTTGCACTCAGCGAAAACGGGCCCATTCCCGACGTGAACAACATGCACACCGACGAAGCCGTATGGAGCTGGTGGATGCCGTGGTACAGCACCTGGAGCGGAACCTGGCCCGGCCAAACGAAGGATGCCGTGTGGAAGAGCAACATGGGTGACGAACGTGTTATTTCGCTTGAGGACATGCCCGGCTGGGACAAATACAAGCCCAAGCAGGACACTTCGACGACGCGTCTTGCAAAGGTGTCGCCGTTCTATGGGGCTGCAGAAACCATCGGAATCTTTGACATGAACGGCCATTACGTGGGAATTTCTACGCAAGGACTTCCGCAGGGTCGCTACATCGTGCGTCAAAGAATCCATGGACGCAACCTGAATGCGGTATACATCAAAAAGTAATTATTGAGCCGTTTTCAACGAATTTTTACAGGCGATGCAAAAAAAATGAATACACAGCGGGGTTGGAGTTTATTTTTGGAGCGTCGCTTTTTTAAATTGGAGTGTTTATGGGTTGTTTTACTTTAAAAAAGGCGAACACAACCGCAACTTTTTTGTTATGCGGAATGTGCGCCTCTTACGGGATTACCCCGAACAAGTTGGTTTCTGGCGGTTTGCCGGCTCATACAGGAGCCACAACGACAGATTATCTGACGGACGGTTACTTGACCAACTGGAAGAGTAGCAGCGCCAAGGAAATCGCGCTGAACGTGGGCGAAGGTCCTTCCAAATTGCTGATCAACTGGGAATCGTTCGGCGATTGCGCCTGGGCGACCGACTTCACGAGCAATTGTGGACACGCAGGCGTCGCTCTCTCAAATTTCAAGATTTTGACCTCGGCGAATTCCACCAACGGCACCGACGGTGACTGGGAAGTGGCCGCCACCATCCAGGACAACCCCGTGATGGCACGCGGTGTAACCATCGACTTTGCAGGCAAATCCTGGTTCAAGTTCGCAAGCGAAGGCGATGTGGGCCAGATTCTTGAAATCGAAGCCTTCGACATGAGCAATGGCGGCACCGACACCTGGTTCTTTATGGGAACAAGCATCAGCCAGATGGGAATCAAGCAGCAGGATACCGATTCCACCACGGCGCAGCTCATTCATGCAAAGTTCCCGGAATACACGCCCGCCATGTTGCGCGGCGGCATTGGCTGCATCAACAGCACCGAGGTCGTGGAACACCTGAACGAATACCTGGAATACGCCGGCAACGTCAAGTTCTGGGCAATCGAAATGGGCACGAACGACGCCTGGGGCGGTGGTGACTGGAACCTCGACACGTACAAGAAGAACATGCAGACGATTATCGACTCTGCAAAGGCTCACGGAATCACGCCCGTGATTGCACGGATTATCGCAACGGATCCCGACAAGACGGAAGGAGGCTGGCAAATCAATCCGGCATTTTTGACAGCCGTAGATAAGCTTGTCGAAGACAACAATCTGCCTGCAGGCCCCGATTTTTATAGTTACTTCAAGGAGCATCCCGAGTTACTCGCAAGCGACGGCGTTCATCCGAATGGCGACACGAAGGGCGGGCAAGCCATGCACCACTTGTGGGCCGAGGCACTCGCGCCCTTGTACGCCGTAGGCGACACCGCATGTAAAGACTGTTCCACAGAGCCCGATAGCTCCGACGCAATAAATACGGCGAAAAATCTGAAATTTAACACAAATCGAATTTACGCGCAAGGTAAAAATATCGTTGTCGAGGGAAATTTCCCAAACGAATCCCACGTCACCCTCGTTTCTGCAACGGGGCAAGTCATTTCCCAAAAGGTGCTCTCGCAGAATCACGGACAAGTGCAATTCGAAAACCTTCCGATGGGCCAGTACATAGCCATCATCCGTGGCCGAAACATGGTCCAGACAAGTACCGTACAAGTAAAGTAAAATCACAAATCTTCTTAAACCAAACAAAGAGGCTCCCTGAACGGGGAGCTTCTTTTGACAAACGGACATTTCGTGTGGACACATTTGTCCACAGTAAAATATTTTGTACATATTTTTTCTTATAGCTTAAGCTTATATTGAAATCGGTTACGGATGCTTACTCGATGGAGGTGCGTATGCACAAGATTTCCTCGGGTGTTATAGCGATTTCTTTTATCGCTGGTATGTTTGGGGGTTGCTCGGAATCGCCCGAAAGTGGGTTAACTCCCCCCGCCGAGGGCGATTCCACGGCAACTTCTATTTCGGAATGGACAAAAGATTCTCTCCAAGGAATCAGCTCCGGAGCAGTTGTTGACGATTTCAGCACCTATTCATCGAGCGGATTCCTTACCGCAAGCTCATCAGACAATGTTTTAGCCATTTCATCCTCTTCAGATGAGCTCGCAACCCATTCCAGCTCATCGAGCGGAACTGAATTCTCATATATTGCACCCGCAAATTTTACCGATACCGTAAACGGCGTCTTATTTGACATGGTTCATGTTCCGGGAGGTTCGTACACGCGCGGATGCGACAACTGCGAAGAACAAGACAAAATCTACGAGACTCCCGCGCACAAGGTAACCGTCAGCGACTATTTCGCCGCAAGAACCGAAGTCACGGTCAGCCAATGGAACGCCGTCATGGGCGGCAAGAAAAACGCGTGGGAATCGGGAAACGCTCCCAAAATAGGTGTAAGCTGGTTTGACGCGAACAATTTCGCTTGCAAATTAGGGAAATTGACAGGCAGGCAATACCGCCTGCTCACTGATGCCGAATGGGAATTTGCCGCTCGCGGAGGTAAGGATGGGATTGCCGACGGCTTCAAATTCTCAGGAGGCAACGCCATTGACGATGTCGCCTGGTATTCCGAAAATAGCGGAGGCAAGGCGCACGATGTTGCCACAAAGAATCCGAACAAACTCGGGCTCCACGACATGAGCGGCAATTCTTGGGAATGGGTGTACGACTGGCTCGTAGGCTACACCGCAGGCGACAAAGTCAACCCGGTACAGCTCACGGGTTCCGGCAACAAGACACGACGTGGCGGCAGTTACGGCGAACCCGCCGAATTCGCTCGGGTGAGCCGCCGTGCCATCCGTAGCCGCGACGGTGCTGCCGATATGGGATTTAGGCTAGGGGCCTCTACCGAACTTCCGCCGGGAATGATCAGCGCCTGCGAAGCGGCGAACCCGAGCGACGCGGTTTGTGTCGGAGACAAAAACCGCGACTGCCGCCTCATAACCGCAGCCGATGAAGCATGGATCAGCGACGACTACACCGTTGTCATCGGCGAAGACGGAATTGCAGCCGTTTCAGGATTCCCGAACGTTTCCGGCCAATGGTACACGCTCAACAACCGCAGTTTCAACGTGGTCACCAAAACCGGAACCAAAACATACGCCTACTACGTGTTCAGCCAAGACGAACTCACCATGATCAGTGACGACGGCATTCCTTACCGACTGTACCGTCGCGCCCTGAGCGAAGCGAAGAATAAGGTGAGCCTTACGACCGTAAGCAACCCGAAAACATTAGAACAGCTGATTGCCGCCGTGGAACCCGAGCGCCTCGTGACAGACGAACAACTCGCCCACCCCGATACAAGCGTACGCGACCCGCGTATTGCCGCTGCTAGCGGATACACCTGGTTCTTTGACGGGCGCTGCTGTGGCGGCAACCACAAATACCGATTCCACCTTGACAAGAATGGGGACGCCGAATTCGTAGTGATGGATTACGACGACACGCACCACGAGAACATTCTCGCAAAGGGCCGCTGGTTCACCGTAGGCAACATCGGGCTTCACATCGTGCTGAACGGGAAATACTTCAACTATCTCTATACCGCCGGCGAACGCACCATGAGCTACAGCGAATATATGCCCGCAGGCCCCATTTTCTGTCACATTTCATTCCAAAGTTATGAACGAGGCGATTTCCGCATATTCAACAAGACCCTTTACGATGACAAAATCAAACGTCCCCGCGGCTTCAACGGCGAAAATCCGGTTTACGAAGCCGGAGATTACCAGTGGGGGTCATAATGCGCACATACTTTTTCATCTTTGCCACCGCATGTATTGTTGCGCTCACGGCATGCAACGACAAAGCTTCTAGCCCCGATATTGAATCAGGTTCGTCCGACGAATCTTCCAATCACTCCTGGATACCCGAGTCATCGTCCGAGCAAGATTCTCCGGAATGGTCGTCTTCGGCGATGTCATCTTCGAGCATTCCGCCGTACTCTTCTAGCGAACATATTCCACACGCTCTGTCTTCGTCTGCAGAACCATATGTCGACTATTCCTCTTCAATCGAGGAATCCTCTTCGTCAGAAGTCATTGAAACCTCTCCGGAAATCGTTTTGGACAAAGACGGATTTGCCACGGTCGCCGACGTCTACAAGAGCCTCTCCCCCGACGAAAAGGCGGTTTTTATCATCCGCCATTCCGAACGCGAAGACGACGTGGCATTGGAAACCGAACTCACCGCAAACGGAATCCAGATGGCGCAGGATCTAGGGGCAACCCTCCGGAACGACGAGGACTTCACATACGTCACATCGGGTTTTGTGCGCACAAACGAGACCGCAAACCACATCTCGAAAGGGCGCGGCGAGGCAACACTCCCGAAGCTCATCACAAACTACGACATTACCGGAAACTGGTTCCTTAAAATTTCAGCCGACTCGCTCGCCAAGCATGCAACGGCACTCGGCCTAAAGGGCAGTTCAATCGAACTGATGGCACGCTGGGCATACGAAGGCGGGCATCCCGAAGCGTTCTACGAGCTGGAGCCCCGCGCACAAGAATTCATGCAAGCTGTCATCCTGAAAAATTTATCCAAGTGGAAACGCGTTACCATCATGGTATCGCACGACATCTTCGTGATGCCGCTTGCCGTTTTCGGCTCGCAGAAAAAAGTCGCCCTCAAGTATCACGAGGATTACCACTGGATCAACTACATCGCAGGGCTAGCCGTTGTTGCAGACGCGCAAAACAACCTGCGGTATATCCCCGTAAAGGGTGCAGAATCCGGCGTCATAGACTATTTGGCCCTCTATATGGCCGAGCATAAGATTTACACCAAATAGAACCTAGAACATCACCCTGTAAGGAATCTGCTTGTCGAAGCGGCGGCCCTTCAGGTCGCGGTAGTTTTTATGCGTCGCCCCGCGCATTTCGGCAGAGCGTGCACGACGGATATTCCGAATCAGGCTCGTCGGATCCGTCGCCGTAGAATCGCCCGCGACGATGGACGTCGTGTCGGTCGCGGAGGTATCGCGTACAGTCGTGTCCTGCGGCTGCACGGTTGAAGTATCCGCGCCTGCCGACTTTTCCACCAGCACCTCGACGCGGCCCGTATATTCGGTGCCGTCGTTACCCTTGACGGTGTACTTGAACGAAGCAAGCCCGCTGAAATTCGCCTTGGGCGCAAACCTTGCCGTATAGCCGTCACCCGCAAGTTCCACGGTTCCGTTTTCTGCAGCAGAGATGCTGTAGGTCGGCGATACATCCTTGAACCCGCGCGTAATCGTGCGCAGGTCGAAATCGAGAGACTTGCCGTCCGCAGCCGTCGCATGCATGGCGCCCAGCCAGTTGATGTATTTCTCGATGCGCACGTAGCCATCGCTTTCCTTGGTCATGGCGTCGTCTTTCATCTTGTCGTAACCAAGAGCCTCTTCGAAATAATCGGGCATGCCGTCCTTGTCGCTATCCACAGCAGACACGCCCGCAATCACCTCGCCCCAGCCGTTGTTGGTTTTGATTCCCATGGCACCAACGCTTTTCACCACGGCTCCTTCTTTCCCAAGTGTCCCCACCTGGCGC
>JAEEGH010016244.1_pt1 | contig 16035 bp, 14 predicted proteins | sample 9134181 | NCBI WGS metagenome assembly JAEEGH01 (sample SAMN16246544, study PRJNA631951) | gut metagenome | biome: gut microbiome; feature: rumen; material: DP-attached | host: Bos | place: Iran: Karaj | collected 2018-10
GCAACCGAATTCGGGGAACGGATATGACTAAACTCGTCAACAGTTTGCCTGACAGGAAGTCTGCTTCCGAAGAAGGAACTTTGTGGGTTTACTACATCGATGATTCCCCCGCAGGAAATATGATGACGCCCGGGCAGGTAGAGATTGCCAGGGAAAAGAATTGGAATGTTGTGATGTGGGATGATGACTATGAGGATTTTATACCCTACGAGGGCGAGACAGTTCCCGGCGACGCCAACGGTGACGGCGAGGTGAACGCTCAGGACATCGACTGCCTGCGCGACTACATCCTCGGCCGCGACCCGCAGCCGTTCTCCTTCGAGTCGGCCAACCTGAACGGCGACAGCGCGGTCGACATTCAGGACCTGACGCAGCTGATCCAGCTGCTGACGGAGTGACGGACGATTCCCCCCCACACTAAACCGTTATCAATGGCGATTAGTATAACGATTTATATCTTTCCAAAATTTTAGGTTATTATTTATCCCCTGCCGGCTGCGAAGCCTCGCAGGGGTTTTATGGTTCAGAAGTCCTGGGACCTTGTTCAGACCCCTCCTAACCTCCCCTGAGTCAGGGGAGGAACCCTCCGCCACAAATTCCCCTCCTGAGTCAGGAGGGGTTAGGGGAGGTCTGAAGAAGCCCCAAGACACACGGCCGTTCAGACCCCTCCTAACCTCCCCTGACTCAGGGGAGGAATCAGCTGCAGTAATTCCCCTCCTGAGTCAGGAGGGGCTAGGGGAGGTCTGAAGAAGCGAATCATCCACTGTGGTCGGGGCTTCGCCTCAAAATTAAAGCAAAAATTGATTTTAAAATTCTTCAACGCAGGGGCGCACACATTTTTTTCACCTTTTTTCTTTGTAGTGTGCAAAAAAAGTTGTAAATTTGCAGGCAGAATTACGATTAATTAAAAACCACAGAATAATGAACCACAGACATCAACTATCCACCACCGCTGCAGCCGACGGCCTGCAGCTGGGAAGCGGCCTCCGCCGCATCGTGTGCCTCACGGCACTGTTATTCATTTTCGTTGCCGGCGTGCGGGCGCAGTATCCGATTACAGAAACTGCCTTCCCGGATAAAAACTTCTACAAAGTTGTGCTGGAAAAGTATTCCATGTCCAACGGGGCTAATTTTTTAACCAACCCTGGTGTGACATACATGGACGTCAAATCGCTCACTATTCGTGATTTGACAGGTATAGGGCTCTTTCCCCTGCTTCAGACCTTGGACTGTTCCAACAACCAGCTGAAATCGGCTGACCTGCAATATAATATGTATCTTACAACGGTGACAATCTACAAGAACCAACTGTATGAGACAGGCATGGATACATTTATCCAAAATCTGTTTGACCGCTCACAACAGCCGACGAAGGGCGAGCTCAGAATCATCTATAACGAAAACGCCTCTACGGGCAACAAGATGACCTCGGCACAAGTGGAAGCCGCCAAGAAAAAGGGCTGGACGCCGAAGATGTCGACCAACGGCACTACGTGGACCGACTACCCCGGCTCCGACGCCATCGCCATCAACGCGACGAACTTCCCCGACGAAAACTTCCGCGAATGGCTGCTGGAGGAGTCGTATGGCAAGGACGGATACCTCAGCACGTCGGAGATTGCGGCGGTGACGAAAATTGATGTTTATGATGAAAGCATCAGTAGCCTCAAAGGAATTGAGTACTTCACGGCGCTGACATACCTGGATTGCTCCTACAACGGCCTGACTGAGCTTGACGTGTCGAAGAACACGGCATTGACTGTTTTGGGATGCACCAGTAACCAACTGACTGAGCTTGACGTATCTAAGAACACGGCACTGACTATTCTGTATTGCAACAACAATCAGCTGACGAAGCTTGACATATCGAACAACACGGAACTGACCTCTCTGAATTGCGACCTTAACCAACTGACTGAGCTTGACGTGACGAACAACACGGCGCTGACATATTTGGGTTGCCAAGTCAACAAACTCACTGAGCTTAACGTGACGAACAACACGGCACTGACAGAGCTGTATTGCGGAAACAACGAACTGACTGAGCTTGACGTATCGAAGAATACGTCACTGACAGATTTGGAATGCGACTGGAACCTCATTCGTGGTGAAGGTATGACGGCGCTCGTCAACAGCCTGCCCGACCGCTCTACAACGACAAAAGGAAAACTTTATGTCTACAAATATGAGACTCCAGCCGGCAATATGATAACAACCGCCCAGGTAAAGGTGGCTACGGATAAGGGCTGGAATGTGTTGCAGTATGACGATAACGACTATCATTGGGTACCCTACGAGGGCGAGACACCCGATGGCATAGAAATCAGCGAGGAGAACTTCCCCGACGAGAACTTCCGCGCCTACGTCAGCAGCGAGGATATTGACAGGAACAGGGACGGATACCTCAGCGACGATGAGATTGCGGCGGTGACGGAAATCGATGTGATGGACATGGACATCGAGGACCTGACGGGCATCGGGTATTTCACGGCCTTGAAAACCCTATATGCCGGCGGAAACAAGCTGACAGAACTGGATTTGTCGAAGAACACGGCGCTGGACTATTTGAGTTGTAGTGATAACCAGCTGACCGAGCTTGACCTGGGGGAGAACACGGCACTTACAACCTTGTATTGCGGTGGAAACCAGCTGACCGAGCTTGACCTGAGGAATAACACGAAGTTGGAGAGTGTAAATATCTGCAACAGCCAGATCTACGGAGAGGCAATGGACAGACTGATAGAAAGCCTGCCAACGAGAACGGTAGGATTAGGATTTAGAAGATTCTATGCTGTCGATACGAATAGCGAAACGGAAGGTAACATCATAACGAAGTTGCAGAGACACAACCTTTTAGCAAAGCGTTGGTCAACGCTTAACGCTCTTGGAAATGATTATTACCCCGAAACTATTCCTGGCGACTTTAACGGCGACGGTCTGGTGAACACGCAGGACATCGACTGCCTGCGCGACTACATTCTCGGCATCAAATCCGGCATGTACATATTTACGGAGGCTGAATTAACCGATGACCTCAAGGCCGACATCGTCGACCTGACGCAGCTGATAGAAATCCTGCTGAAACGTTAGGCGGCCGGAATTCATTTTGTAAAGAAACAGGGTGCACAAAATTGGGGTTTTGTGCAGTACATTAAAATTTTAGGAAAAAAAGCGTCGTTTTGCTTGGAGCGGCGCTTTTTTCTTGTTACCTTTGCAGACACATACCGTTTGAGCGAAGGGAGGAAACTTTAGACTTACTAACCAGCCGAAAACCTAACGAAAATCGTATGGCATTAGACTTCAGTACGTTACGGACAGATGGCCGTGACGATGGACGCGTCGGCTGAAATTTGAAACATTTTTTACTAACACAATATATCAGAGGTTTATGAAAGAGGAGCTTTTTGAAAGGACTGGGGCTGACGACCCCTTACAGGCCCTGAAAGACTTCGGGGCACAGTGGATGAACTTTTTTGGTGGTGTTCAGCAGATGATGGCCGAACACGAGCAGCTGCGGCAGCGGGTGGCCGAGCTGGAGGATGAGAACGCAAGACTGACGGAGGCGGCTGAGCAGCAGAAGAAGTGCGACGAGTGGGCGAGCCGCGTGACCTACGAGGGCGTGGTGGAGCAGATTGCGGCCTGCGAGGATGCTAAGGAGCGCGACGAGGCGCGCAAGCTGATTGAGCCGCTGCTGAAGCGCAGCCAGGCCACGCAGTTCCGCAAGGACATCAAGCGGCGGGTGAAGGAGCTGAACGAGGAGGCCGCGAGCGACACAGGGGCTGAGCCGGGCGTGGTGCCTGCCGTGCTGAAGACCGAGGAGGCTGAGGAGCTGATGGGCGAGCTGGCGGAGGCTGGCGTTCTGACTGAGGGGTGGCAGCCCGTCGGTCTGAGCGGTTCGGAGCGCGCACTTGTGGCCAAGGCCGTGTGCGACCGTCTCGACATCAAGGAGGTGTGGCAGGTGTTCGGGCAGCTGTGGAACGAGAAGCCCGAGACGCTGCGCAGTTATCTGAACAAGGCGCTCGACCAGAAGAAGTCGCTGGCGTTCCAAGAAAGACTCAAAAATATTTTAGGCTGACTGTCAGTCGGTTAACCCCATTCGTACCTGCTACGCGTACCTACTACGTAGCAGGTTTTTTTTGTGCCTTTGTCGTACCTTTGCACCGTCAACGATTGATTGACGGCGTTCTTTGACTTATTGATATAAACATTTTTTTTGGCACGGATGAACACGGCTTTATTCACGCCTCCAAATTTCCCCTCCTGAGTTAGGAAAGGCTACGGGTAGGCGAGCTTGCTCGGGAATGGGGTTAGGGGTGGTCTGAACGCGGGGCAGATCAACTTGTTCAGACCCCTCCTAGCCTCCCCTGATCAGGGGAGGAATTCACAGCCCAAAAATTCCCCTCCTGAGTTAGGAGGGGATAGGGGAGGTCTGAAGAAGCGATGATCCATTGTTCAGACCCCCTCTTGCTCCCCCTGACTCAGGGGGAGAATTCACACTGCCCACAATTCCCCTCAGGGGGAGTATTATGAGATGTAACCTATTTTATTAATCATTATTTAAACACACACAGAACTATGAAAACAAATTTAGATTTGAGAGAACAGACAATGACGTCGCTCGAGATTGCCGAGCTGACGGGTAAACCTCACAATGACGTGCTTAAGGCCATCCGTAAAATGGAGTCAGCATGGACTCAGGTTACTCAGGGAAAATTTTCCCTCAGTTCTTACCAAGACGCTACGGGGCGCACACTGCCCTGTTACAAGCTGACGAAAACCGAGTGCCTCTACATCGCCACGAAGTTCAACGACGAGGCGCGGGCACGGCTGGTGCTGCGCTGGGAGGAGCTGGAAAGGGGAAGACTCACCCCCGTCCCCTCCCCGGCCGGAGAGGGGGGAACGGAACTGATGACGCTGACGCAGCAGAGACAGGTGCTGAGGCTGGCCGACCAGATCATCGGCGAGGGGCTGCGGATGATGAACGAGGCGGCCGAGGACACGCTGACGGCGACGCAGGTGGCGAAGACGTTCAACATGACGGTCTTTGACTTCAACGCTGTGCTGCGCGACATGGGCATCCTCTACCGCCGCCACGGGCGCTGGAACATCTCTGACGACCTGGCGGGCCGCGACCTGTGTCGCACGCGTACCTTTGTCAGTTACACGCTGAAGGGTGAGCGCCGCGTCAAGTCGTACCTGACGTGGACGCTGCAGGGCCTGCGGTTCCTGAACGGGAAGCTGGGGTATCCGAATTTTTGAGAATCAAATTCCCCTCCTGAGTCAGGAGGGGTTAGGGGTGGTCTGAAGAAGCGAATCGTCCATTGTTCAGACGTTTCTTGACCTTGTTCAGACCCCCCCTAACCTCCCCTGACTCAGGGGAGGAATCAGCCGCAGAAATTCCCCTCCTGAGTCAGGAGGGGCCAGGGGAGGTCTGAAGAAGTGAATCGTTCATTGTTCAGACGTTTCTTGACCTTGTTCAGACCCCTCCTAACCTCCCCTGACTCAGGGGAGGAATCAGGCGCAGAAATTCCCCTCCTGAGTTAGGAGGGGCGAGGGGAGGTCTGAAGAAGCGAATGATTCATTGTTCAGACGTTTCTTGACCTTGTTCAGACCCCTCCTAACCTCCCCTGACTCAGGGGAGGAATTTACACCGCAGACAAATTTCCTTCTAAAAGGGGAAAATTGGGAATTGACTATCGAGAAAAGGAAAGGAAATAATTGAAACTATGGAAACAAGAATTTTGAGAGTGGTACGCCAGGGCGAGGCCTTCAGCGTACAGAGTAAGAACAGCGAGACGGGCAGCATCGCGAAGTGCAACATCGTGCTTCGCGAACTGGGCGGCTCGAAGTATGAACAGGAGTATGTGTGCGCCATGCTGGGCAACCTGGCGGCGTGCAGGTTCGCCGAGGGCGACATTGTGGCAGCCACGATGCGCTTCTCGACTCACGAGTATCAGGGACAGACGTTCCAGGAGATTCTGATTACTGACATTACGAAACTGAGAGGATGATTATTTAGGGAGACAAGGAGACAAGGAGTTCAAGGAGTTCAAGGAGTTCATGTAGTTCAAGGAGTGCAAGACGTATGTCTGCTAACACATAGGGAATCAGGTATTGTCCTGAACTCCTTGAACTCCCTGAACTCCCTGTTTACTTAAAAAAAAAGATTGATTATGATGACAACTGAGATTTTACTGATTCAACTGATGGCGATGGAGGGACTGAGGCTGGAGGCCTACAGGGACGCGGCGGGGGTGCCGACCATCGGCTACGGACACACACGGGGCGTGAGGATGGGCGACCGCATCACGCACTACTGGGCCAGGGAACTGCTGAAGCAGGACATCGGCGAGGTGGAGCGGCAGGTGAAGCTGCTCGGCGTGGCCCGCACGGAGGGACAGCTCGACGCGCTGGTGTCGTTTGCCTTCAACCTGGGCATCGGCAGGCTGCGCAGCTCGACGCTGCTGAAGGTGATTCGCGGCGGGGGCAGCCGGCAGCAGATTCGCCGCGAGTTCCGCCGCTGGGTGTATGCCGGCGGCCGGCGGCTGAAGGGGCTTGAGCGCCGCCGCGCATGGGAGGCGAAGAGGTTTTTTGAGTAGTTGAGGAGATGAGTGTACACTATGTTTATAAGGGGAATGGCGGCGCAAAGGTGATGCGCCCCGTTCTGACGAGAGAGGAGTATCTGAGTCTGCGAAACGGCGGCGAGCAGAAGCAGCTGGTGGCTGCCATACGCGGCGGGGACGAGGGCTCGAAGCACAGGCTGGTGCAGATGAACTACTCGTGTCTGCCCAACGACGACGGCTCGCTGAAGGGCAGCAAGCGGATGAGCACGACGGTGGGCATGGACGTCGACCATATTCCGGCCGCTGAGATGGGCGCGGTGAAGGAGCGCATACTCAGCAAGAAGGCTGAGCTGGGGCTGCTGATGCTGGAGGAGAGTGCCCGCGGCGGCGGCTACCACCTGGTGTTCCGGCGCCGGCCGGGGCTGTCGCAGGAGGAGAACCTGAAGTGGGCAAGCGAGCTGCTGGATGTGGCCTACGATGCTCAGGCGAAGGACATCACGCGGGTGTTCTTCACCACGACGGAAAAGGAGCTGATTTATCTGGACGATGAACTGTTCGAGAAGACCCCCTCTAACTCCCCCTGTGTAGGGGGAGAACACAAACCAATCACTCCCCCTAAACAGGGGGAGACGGTGGGGGTCTTTCCCACGCACTACCACGGCATACCCTTCAAGGACATCATCGCGAAGTACTGGGAGGTGAACAACCGCGGCTTTGAGCCCACCAAGGGCGACCGCGACACGCTGACCTATCAGCTGGCCTGCGACCTGCGCCACATCTGCGGCCGCTCGTTTGAGTGGCTCGACCAGGTGATTCCCTGCTACGACGGCTTTCCGATAGAAGAGAAGCGGGCGAAGATCAGGAGTGCCTTGAGCTCGGAGTTCAACGGATTTCCCATTCGCCTGCGCAACACGCTCAACAGCCTCAGCCCCGACCCCATTCCGAAGGGCGAGGGGAGTGAATACACGGGTGGCGACTTGGAGGACGAGCAACTGTCGGCCCGCAGTTACCAGCTGTCGGCGCGGAAGCTGCCGATGGGCGTTCGCGACAGTATCGAGGCCGTAGGGCCGCAGCTGGCGATGCCGGTAGTGACGGCCATCTGCCCCTGCATCGGCACGCTGGCTACGGGCGTGACGCTCGATGTGCACGGACAGAAGAAGGGGCTGAACCTGATTGCCTATATCGCCGGCGACTTTGCCTCAGGCAAGGGCGGCATCGACCCGGTGGTGGATGCCTGGATGAGCGAGGTTCAGGCGCTCGACAAGATGTACCAGATGCAGGAGGACGAATGGCGCGCCAAGAAGCGGGCGGCGAAGAACAAGAAGGAGCAGCCCGAGGAACCGAAGCTGCCCGTGCGCTGTCTGACGCTGAACAACACCGTAGCCAACCTGGCCGAGCGGCTGGCCAACACGGAGGGCAAGCACGCCTTCTCGTTCACGCCCGAGGCCGATACGGTGGCGCAGAAGTGGCGGTCGGCGATGAGCGACTTCTCGATCATGCTGCGCCAGAGCTACGACGGAACCAAGTATGAGCGCGAGGCGCGCAGTGCCGACGCGGTGAACGTGCATATCGAGCAGCTGTTGTGGAACGTCACGATGTGCGGCACTCCCGATGCGCTCTACCGTGTGGTCTCGAACTACACCGACGGATTCCAGAGCCGTATCGCCGTAGCCCGCACGCCCGACAACACCTTCTCGCCACTGGACGACAAGCCGCCTGTGCTGACCGGCCGCCAGCGCGAGCGCATCCAGCAGACGGCCCACCTGCTGCCGCTGATGTACGGCGAGGTGGTGCTGCCGAAGCTCGAGGCGAGGGGCCGCCAGTGGGTGGAGCGCATCCGCCTGGAGACGATGAAGAACGACGACCGCACACGTGCCCGCCAGCGCTTCCGCGTCTGTGTCACGGCCCAGCGTATGACCTGCTGCCTGATGCTCTGCAAGGTGTGCGAGGGGCTGATTCAGAAGCACGGGCTGAGCGGTGCCGAGAGCAGGCTGAAGCAGCAGCCCGAGCTGTGGAAGGAGCTCCTGCTGAAGGCGCAGACGCCCACGATGCTCGAGGCCTACGACGTGATAGCCGACTTGCTGCTGGAGAACGCGCTCTACTTCTTCCGCGACCGCATAGAGAGTGCCTTCCTGAGCCGCGACTATGCGGGCGGACTGAACGGCGAGCGACAGAAGCGCGGCAAGAACGACTCCATCTTTGAGCGGCTTGACATCCAGTTCACAACAGAGCAGGCCATGCAGCAAAGCGTGGCGGTGAAGGGTGCCAATGTGAACCACAACACCGTGCGCCAGATGCTGAAGAACTGGCGCAAGCAGGGGCTGGTAGTGCTGGAGGAGGACGGGAACTATCGGAAATTGTAACGCGGTCATTTGGTCAAGGTCATTTTGGTCATTTTCGATTTCTGTAACTATGATTACAATCGCTAACAACCAAGAATGCTTCGTGCAGCTCTGGCTAAGGCTGGAGCCCACGAGGCAGCTCCTCAGGGGGCAGTGCAAGCGCTTCTGCATCCGCAACGTGCTGAAGGCGTGGTTCCCGGCTGAGGCCACCGACGACTTCGTCTGGCAGGTCTGCCACCTCTCCGAGCAGGAAGGCTGGAACGAGCTTCCTCTGCCCAGTCTCTATCCGCGCAAGCACCGCGAGCTCCTGCGGGCCGTCGTTGCCGTCAAGACGGGCATCAGCTTCTGGAAAGTCCGTCTGAAAGCCCTCGACGCGGCCTACAGCATCGCATTCCCTAACAGTACACCGATTAACGTCAATAAAAAAAAGAAGAAGAAACCATGAGAAAAGTCCCTGCTTCGACGTCAACGACGCGCTCCCCCCCTGAATGGTGCGGACAATTAGAATGATGAGATTCCGTGTAAACCAGCGTTTTTCCGTGCCAAAAGAATTCGATGTCGGGAAAAATGAGTAACTTTGCACGCTGAATCAGTAAGATGGACGACAGACGCTACCTGCTGGGCCTCATCAGCGAGGGGGAACACCAGCAGCAGGACTTCAAGTATAAGGTGACCGACGCGCAGAAGCTGGCCCGGTCAGTCTCGGCCTTTGCCAATACCGACGGGGGCAGGCTGCTCATCGGCGTGCGCGACGACGGCCACCTGAGCGGCGTGCGGTCGGAGGAGGAAATCTACATGATGCACCAGGCGGCGTACAGGTTCTGCCGGCCTGAGGCGAGCATTAAGTTTGATACGTATCACGCCGAGGGCCGCACCATCGTCGTGGCCACCGTTCCGCCTTCGGCGCGCAAGCCCGTGTGCGCCATTGACGACGAGGGGCGCCAGCGGGCCTACATCCGCATTGCCGACGAGAACATCGTGGCCTCGCCCGTCCATCTGGCCATCTGGCGCGAGCAGCAGGCCGAGCGCGGCACGATGATGACGTATACCGACGAGGTGCGCCAGCTGATGGACACGATGCAGGGACGCCTGTCGCTCAGCCAGGTGGTGCGCCGCTCGGGACTCGGCCGGCGGCAGGTGGTCGGACTGCTTGCCAGGCTCATCCGCTTCGGCGTTGCGAGGTGTGATTATGCCGACGGACAGTTCGTTTTCAGCCTCGTGGGGTAGGCTTTGAGGGCCGTGAAAGGGAAAATCGGGCCGAAAAGGAAAAATATTTTAAGAATTATTTTGCCAATTCGCTGATTTATTGTACCTTTGCATCCGATTTTCTAAAAAGCAGTTGATGAAGAATGACAAAATGAAGAATCAGTACCGCGTAAACGAGCAGATACGCGTACGTGAAGTCCGCATCGTCGGTGACAACGGCTCGACCGTAGTTCCTACCCGCGACGCGCTCAATATGGCCCGTGAGCAGGGCGTCGATCTCGTTGAGATTTCGCCTAACGCCAACCCGCCCGTCTGTCGTCTCATCGACTACTCGAAGTTCCTCTACCAGCAGAAGAAGCGTGCCAAGGAAATGAAAGCCAAGCAGGTGAAGGTGGAGGTCAAGGAAATTCGATTCGGCCCCCAGACCGACGAGCACGACTACCAGTTCAAGCTGAAGCACGCACGCGAGTTCCTGCAGGAAGGAAATAAGGTACGCGCGTATGTCTTCTTCCGTGGGCGCTCCATCCTGTTCAAGGAGCAGGGTGAGGTGCTGCTGCTCAGGTTTGCCAACGACCTTGAGGACTATGGTAAGGTGGAGTCGATGCCGTCGCTCGAAGGCAAGAAGATGTTCCTCTACCTCGCCCCGAAGAAGGCCGGCGAGAAGAAGAAGAGCCAGCAGGCACGCGACCGCGAGGCCGCCGCTGCCGACCAGAAGGAGCCGGCCGCTCAGCCGTCGAAGCCCGAGGTCGACGCCGAGGCTCCCGCCAACGGCGGACTCTTTGCCAACGCCAAGATATCGGCCGAGGCTCTGAAGAAGCTGACGGAGACGGACGATGAATAAATTGAAAATAGTAAATCCGTAAATCGAAAATAGCAAGGTGGCGCGCCCGGTATATGCGTAGTCGCCGATTATTAATAACAATTTAAAAGTTTAAGAAAAAATGCCAAAAGTAAAGACAAATTCCGGCGCCAAGAAGAGATTCTCGTTCACCGGTACAGGTAAGGTCAAGAGACACCACGCTTACCACAGCCACATTCTGACGAAGAAAACCAAGAAGCAGAAGCGCAACCTCTGCGGTTCTACGCTTGTTGACGTTAGCAACATGAAGCAGGTTCGCGACCTGTTGTGTCTCCGTTAATTCACCTATTGTCGAACATTTAAAGAAGTAAGAAACTATGCCAAGATCAGTAAATCACGTTGCATCAAGAGCAAAGCGTAAGAGAATTTTGAAGCTCACCCGCGGCTACTTCGGAGCCCGCAAGAATGTTTGGACAGTAGCCAAGAACACCTGGGAGAAGGGTCTGACATACGCCTACCGCGACCGTCGTAACAAGAAGCGCGTATTCCGCAGCCTGTGGATTCAGCGTATCAACGCCGCCGCACGCATCAACGGTCTGAGCTACTCGCAGCTCATGGGCGCCCTCTCGAAGGCCGGCATCGAGATTAACCGCAAGGTGCTCGCCGACCTCGCCATGAACAACCCCGAGGCTTTCAAGGCCATCGTTGAGAAGGTGAAGTAAACCAAGTACAACTGCAGAAAATAAAAGGAGCCGCTCGTGAAAGCGGCTCCTTTTCATTTCCCCTCTGCCAGCTGCATCAGGTATTGTCCGTAGCCATTCTTGAGCATCGGCTTGGCCAGCTCCCTCAGGTTCTCTTTCGTTATCCAGCCCTTCTTGTAGGCAATCTCCTCGAGGCACGCCACCTTCAGCCCCTGGCGCTTCTCAATGACCTCGATAAACGTTGAAGCCTCGGCCAGCGAGTCGTGCGTGCCCGTGTCGAGCCAGGCAAAGCCCCGCTGAAGCGTCTGCACCTTCAGCTTCTGCTGGGCCAGGTACTCCTGGTTGACGGTCGTAATCTCCAGCTCGCCGCGCGCGCTCGGCTTGATGTTCTTCGCAATCTCCACCACCGAGTTGGGGTAGAAGTAGAGTCCCACCACGGCGTAGTTCGACTTCGGGTGCTCGGGCTTCTCCTCGATTGAGAGGCAGTTGCCGTCCTTGTCGAACTCAGCCACGCCGTAGCGCTCGGGGTCGTTCACGTAGTAGCCGAAGACCGTGGCCAGTCCCTTCTGCTCGGCGTTCTCCACGCTCTGGCGCAGCAGTCCGCTGAAGCCTGAGCCGTAGAAGATGTTGTCGCCCAGCACCAAGCATGCGCAGTCCTGGCCGATGAACTCCTCGCCGATGATGAACGCCTGGGCCAGTCCGTCGGGCGACGGCTGCTCGGCATACTCGAAGTGTACGCCCAGCTCCTCGCCGGTGCCCAGCAGGCGGCGGAAGCCCGGCAGGTCGTGCGGCGTCGAGATGATGAGAATCTCACGTATGCCGGCGAGCATCAGGGCCGACACGGGGTAGTAGATCATGGGCTTGTCGAAGATGGGTATGAGCTGCTTCGAGATTCCCTTCGTGATGGGGTAGAGGCGTGTGCCGCTGCCGCCAGCCAGTACGATTCCTTTCATAGTCGTCTTTCTCTTTGTTTGTAATGTGCGTGCAAAAATACTCAAATTAGCCGAGACTGCCAAATAATTTACATAATTATTTGCAATCTCAGATTTTTTTGCTTACCTTTGCAGCAAAATCTTAACAGCAAACCTACATTACTTATGAAGAGGCTTTTCCACGTGCTGCTTTTAGGCTTGATGGCCATAACGGCCTATGCGCAATTATCGTCGAATCCCGACAAGTTTCTGGGTAACATTACGACATACGGCAGCGTAGACTCCGGCAACGAGCCGTTCTACACGTTGTGGAACCAGATAACGCCAGAGAACGAGTCGAAGTGGGATGCCATAGAGGGCACTCGTGGTCGGTTTACGTTCGATGGAGCCGACAGATCGGCCAATTATGCCAAGCAGCATAGGTTCATCTTCAAGTACCACACGCTGATTTGGGGCGGACAGTACCCGAGATGGATGGACAATCTCTCGACGAGCGATCAGTATGACGAAATCGTCAAGTATTTCGACGCCGTCAAGCAGCACTATCCCAACCTGGAAATCATCGACGTGGTGAACGAAGCCATCGCCGGCCATGCGCCCGCCCCTTACCGCGCTGCCCTGGGCGGCGAGGGCAAGACGGGCTACGACTGGATTATCAAGGCCTTCGAGATGGCCCACGAGCGTTGGCCGGACGCCATCCTCGTCTATAATGACTTCAACACGTTCCGCTGGCAGAAGTCGGAGTTCATCGATCTCGTCCGCACCATCCGTGATGCTGGCGCGCCTGTCGATGCCTACGGCTGCCAGAGCCATGACCTGACCGATATGAGCGTCAATGATTTCAAGGCGGCTATGGACGAGATTCAGAATGCTCTGAAGATGCCGATGTACTCGACGGAGTATGACATCGGTACCAACGACGACAACCTGCAGGCTCAGCGTTATCAGGAGCAGATTCCCTATATGTGGGAGAAGGACTACTGTGCTGGCATCACCCTCTGGGGCTACATCTACGGCAAGACCTGGACGGGCAAGGAGGAAGAGGGCACGAAGGGCAACTCGGGCATTATCCGCGATGGCCAGGACCGTCCCGCAATGACGTGGCTGCGGCAATATATGGCCAGCGACAAGGCCAAGCAGGCCAAGAGTCCCTTCCCGGGCATGAAGAAAGAGGCATCGGTCTACGTGAAGCCTCAGACGCTGAGCGCCACGATCAACGAGCCGCTCTCGGTTACCGTCAACGCCCGGCTGCGGACGAAGACCATCGCGTCGGTCAAGCTCTATGTGAAGAACCAACTCTACGCCACGCTTACCGAGGCACCTTATTCTATAACGTACACGCCCGCGCAAGCCGGCAAGTACGACCTGAAGGCTGTCGTCGAGGCTACCGACGGCTCGACGTACGAACGCCTGTCGTCGTTTACGGCCTACAAGGCACGCGCGCCCTTCAAGGGCGTCATCGACCTGCCCGGCACCATCGAGGGCGAGAACTTCGACTCGGGAGCCGAGGGCATGGCCTATCATGATAGCGACTCGCAGAATCAGGGTAGCGGCAAGTCGTATCGCGAAGATGCAGGCAGCGTCGACATTGAAAGCTTCAGCGGCGGCTATGCCATCGGCTGGACTCACGCCGGCGAATGGCTGGAGTATACCGTCAACGTGAAGGAGGCCGGCCTGTATGAGTTTGATGCCTATGTAGCATCGCAGGATGGCGGCGGCTCGTTCTCGTTGGCCCTGAGTGGAGCCGACGGACTGACCGACCTGACGGGCGAGATTTCAGTACTCAAGACCGGCAACTGGGGCACCTACAATGTCCAGAGCGGACGGTTCATCAAGCAGCTGGCCGAAGGTCAGCAAGTGCTGCGCTTCATCGTCAGGAGCGGCGACCTCCTGTTCAATGTCGACAAGATTGTGCTGCGCCATATCGACGAAAGCGACCTGCGCAAGCCATTTAAGAACGTCAGTCTGCCCGGCACACTTCAGTTCGAGGACTTCGACTGGGGCCTCGAGGGTCTTTCATTCCACGACTCCGACGACAAGAACGATGGCACGTCAAGCTATCGTGCTGACGGTCAGGGCGTCGATTTGGTTGAGGGTAACGGCAACTATGCCATCGGCTATACGACTGCCGACGAGTGGCTGGAGTATACCGTCGACGTGAAGGAGGCTGGCATGTATTCGTTCGAAGCCACCGTCTCGTCGGGTTCCGACAACTCGGGCTTCAGCCTGTGGCTCAACGAAAACGGTACTCTGACAGCCTTAGCTAATAAGGTTGCTGTACCTAACACTGGCAGCTGGGACGACTATACCACCGTCACGGGCGAGCTGCTCATTCCGCTCGAGAAGGGCAAGCGTATTATCCGCATGACCATCACCAATCCTTACTGCAACCTCGACAAGATTGCCTTTACGGTGAAGAGTCTGCCGGGCGACATACATGTTGACGGCAATGTCGACGAGCAGGACGTTGCCGACCTGACCGACATCGTCATGAACGGCAGCAAGACTGAAGAGCCCGTCGACCTGGGCCACACGCCGTATCGCGAGATGGAACTGCCGGGCACCATTGAGGCCGAGGACTTCGACTCCGGCGGCGAGGGCATCTCCTACCATGATGAAGAGGAGGAGGACAAGGGCAATGTCGGCTATCGCAGTGACAATGGCGGCGTCGACGTCGTGGGCGGCGCGCCAGACGGCACTTGTGCCATCGGCTATACGCCAGCCGGCGAATGGCTGGAGTATACCGTCGACGTGAAGCGTGAGGGCATCTACGCCTTTGAGGCTATCGTATCGTCGGGAAACGACAATTCGTCGTTCAGTCTGTCGCTGCATACCAATGATGGCTTGACAGCCTTGACTGACGCTGTCCCTGTGACAAGTGGAGGCAAAGATGACTGGAACACTTACACCACCTCTGAGGGCCAACTACTCATCCCGTTGCAGGCGGGCCGTCAGGTCATCCGAATGACCATAACCGGCGGCTGGTGCAACATCGACAAAATCAGATTCACACACCTGAAGGGCACGGCGAGTGCCGACCTGAACAACGACGGCGTGGTTAATATCGTCGACGTTACCAGGCTGATAGACATGATCAAGAATAAGAAACAGTAATCACAATAAATAGCAATGAGTTTTTTAAGCAAACTATTCGGAAAGAAGGAGGAAGAACAGAAGGTTGGCGGAATGGAGGACTTCATGACCCTCATCCGCGTGTATTTCCAGGCGGTCATGGCTGCCGACCTTCATATCACAAACTTGGCGGCCCTGCCCGACCTGCGCCTGTTCAAGGCCACGCTGAAGGTGCCTACCGTTAACAACCGGCTCGGCGTCGGCGAGAAGCAACGCGTGACGAAGATGATGAAGGAGATGTACGGCATGGACGAGTCGTTCACTAAGGAGATCGACCAGAGCATCCGCCGCCGTTGCAAGGGCATGCAGGACGTTCAGACGTATATGTACCAGTTCCAGGGCTTTACGCAGGACATGATG
>JAEEGH010016246.1_pt1 | contig 16035 bp, 17 predicted proteins | sample 9134181 | NCBI WGS metagenome assembly JAEEGH01 (sample SAMN16246544, study PRJNA631951) | gut metagenome | biome: gut microbiome; feature: rumen; material: DP-attached | host: Bos | place: Iran: Karaj | collected 2018-10
TCTGCCAGAAACTAAACATTCGTCTTCCTGTCATTCGGGCGGCCTTCACGTGCCAGCGGATGCTCATCAACCGTTCGGAAATCATCATACCAGACAACGTCCAGCCCCGTTTCTTCTTTCACTTCACGGAGGGCTGTCTCCTGCTCGGTTTCGCCCGGCTCCATGTGGCCTTTCGGAAAACCATAGTAACCCTGATAGATTCCGACTCCGCGAATAATCACATACTTTCTGGTGTTGTTCTCATTTTTGTAAATGATTACGCCACACGCTTTTTCATCCGCCATGTTCTTTCTCCTTTTTAAACAATGTCAGCAATCCTGAAATCATCTTACCTGTCTAAGACACTCAAATCCGATCGCTCGTATTTGTTATGACCTTTAATACTCTTTTTGTACTTCCGGCACTTGATGGCATCGCAAATGTCATTCCGCTGATTTCAATGCTATTGTTATTCCGACCACACCGTATTCCTTCTGTTTCTCTTTCGGATAATACACATCCATATCATCCGGTGATGCCGAGGCGATGTCCTGCTCCGTATAGCCGCACCGCAGTAACGGAAGCGTCTTGTACAATTCTTCAAAGGAATCGAAAACCGACAGATTAAGCACTTTTACCAAAAGAGTCTTCCCATTTTCCGTATTGGTGAACACTATCTCATCTCCGATTCGGATTTTCCTTCGCTTCTCATCGTACAACCGAAGTTCAATTGTCTTTGCACCGCTTTTGATCAAATCAAACGGTTCCGGCTGCAGTTGCATCTGATGCGTCATATGTCTGTCCCTTTTTAACTTTTGTTATTCTTCATTATGACTATCCGGGTTCTTATCTCCTTTTACCCTCTCTGCTCCGGTCCAGAGCTGCACTTCCACATACGCGCATCCGACGAGCGATCCTTTCAGGAAATCGTCTAGCGAACCGTTATAATCTTTGATTCGGTCAAGAAGCATGTCCTTTGTCAAAACAACAGGCTCCGTCCCCCGCCCCAATAACGCGCAGCTGTCCCCGAGCGTAAAACTGACCTGCTCTTTCGGAATCTCATCCAAAGAAAGCGTCAGTTTTTCTCCGTTGCTGAACCATTGACGGAGATAATCACTCTCTCCGAGTACAAAACAGTAAGGATGCATCAGTTCGGGTTTTCCGCCCAGCTCCGTGAAACGCTGACGCACGAATTCATCTGCCCGCTTTCGGCCGGGATAGTAATTGACGAAATCCGCAAAACGATAGAAACTCATTGTATCCGGATGCGCCTTCGCAAGCTCCCCGGCCACACGAAAAGCTTCCTCCTCGGGAAGAAGCATAATGTTTTTCCAGGGATCCGTCCCCGGATAGTAATAATGCGTGATGTATAATTTTTTGCTGCCTGATTTTTTACTCACCTGTTATATCCTTCGCGCACTTTGCGGCCATCAGCCGGTCGTATTTTTCCTTTACCAGGGGTTTCAGATCATCGCTTAATTCTTCATAGTCTCCGGTCAGCTTATGCTGCACAAAACGCACCGAGTCCTCTTCGCTTAATCCCATAACTTTGCTCGGCAGGGAATACATTGATTTAATAGCATCAAAATGCGATAATCCGTCCGCATCGACCAGAATCTGCTCTTCCTCCGTACTCCGATACTCCTGTCTTCTTTTACTGTGATTCAGAATACATTTCTTCACGAGCTGCGTTTTTTCTTCCGGATAATAATTCTCCGTCAACAACCGTTCCGCAATCTCCGCCCCGAATTCATTGTGCCTGCTCCGGTCAAAGCTCATATCGGTCATGGAAATGTCATGCAAAAGCGCGGCCAACTCCAGCGCTTCCCCGTCAACGTTCTTATCCTTTGAGAGCATAACCACGTATTTATGCACATACTGAACATGCTCTCTGTATATGTTGTACTTATCCTTCATGCCCTTTGTCTGTTCTTCAAACCGGGCACTTCGGGTGATGATTTCCCGGCGCATTTTCTCAACAATCTGACTCTTATACTTCTTCCGCAGTTCCGAAAGATGGTTGACGATATCCGGATTCCAGAATATCATCTTCGGCAGATTCTCACACGGGAATTTCCCACACAGGAAGCAAAACCGGGTATTGTGCTCCATACAGCAGGCATAAATCCTGCATATCCCGGATTCCGCCCATTCCGGGACCTTTCCCCTCGCCTCTATGCATCCGGGACACGCCCCTCTTTCTTTCTTCGAACAGCCTAAGCAGCACTCGCCGCAGGCCGTTACGGTTGTAAAATCAATCATTGGCTTCTCCCGTCTTAATCTCTTTCCGAATGTGTCCCACCTTGGAACCCTTTCTCCGCATTATACCATACGATAACCCTTCTTGTCACCCGAAAAACCGAAGCAGCGTGGCATTTGACACAAAAAAGCGCTCATTTTCCGGGCAAGTTTGGTGCGGGCGCCCCTCGCAATTCGTTTGGGGACATATCTGCAGGCGTGCATAAAAAAAGAAGGGCCATCGCACTTGGTGCGACAGCCCTTTAGGACTCATCTTGATGATATGGGTTTGATTATTTCAGCGTAACCTTTGCGCCCTCAGCCTCAACCTTCTTCTTGATGTCCTCAGCCTCTTCCTTGGAAACAGCTTCCTTGATGTTCTTAGGAGCGCCGTCTACAAGATCCTTAGCTTCCTTGAGGCCAAGACCGGTGATCTCACGAACAACCTTGATAACCTTAACCTTGTTCTCGCCAACTTCGGTAAGCTCTACGTTGAACTCGGTCTTCTCTTCCTCAGCTGCAGCAGCAGCACCTGCGCCTGCACCGGCAGCAACAACAACACCTGCAGCAGCGCTGACACCAAACTCTTCCTCACAAGCCTTAACGAGATCGTTCAGCTCAAGAACGGTGAGGGACTTGATAGCATCAATAAATTCCTGATTCGTCATTTTAATTTCCTCCGTAAAATGTGAAATAAATTATGCCGTTGTACGGCGTGACTGTATGACTGAGTCATACGAACTTCGCAGAAAGATTAAGCAACCTCGCCCTTCTTCTCCGCGATCTGATTGAGAACGCGTGCCAGGTTCGCAATCGGGGACTGCAGGCTTCCCAGAAGTCTGGAAATAAGAACTTCCTTGGAAGGAATGTTTGCAACAACCTTGCAGCCTTCTGCATCGTAATAGGTTCCGTCGACAACGCCGCCCTTGAACTCAAGCTTATCGGAAATCTTCATACCGTCCGAAAGAAGTCTTGCGGGAGCCGTAGCATCTTCAAGACCGAACGCAACAGCGGTAGGTCCGTCAAGGTGCTTGGCAAGTTCCTCGTAAACCGTGCCGGCAAATGCCTTCTTGAGGTAGGTGTTCTTGTATACCTTGTATACTACGCCGCCCTCACGCAGAGATTTACGGAGCTTTGTGTCCTGTTCCACCGTCAATCCACGGTAATCAACCAATACAACTGCCTTTGCATCGGCAACATACTTGCTGATTTCGTCGATAATCGGTTTCTTCAACTCAACCTTTGCCATAGGAATTACCTCCTTGTTAGATTCGACTGTCCTACGACATGTAGAGGTGATCGGGCAATAAAAAATGCTCTCTCTCCGAAGCGGAAAGACAGCATAATAATCTGAAATCATCCAATGCTGACATATCCTCGGTTGGCGGATTCAAAGAATCGCTTACGCCTTTCGGCACCTACTGTCTTCGGCAGTCGCATATATGTATAACATATAATCGGGCAGATGTCAACTTCAAATATTATTGATTTTTCGTTTTTTCGGTGTTCCCTTGCGCAATCGTTCCGCCAAAATCCGCGAAAAATGCAATGAAATTTTGCATTTACAAAAAACTGCCCAAACAGCAGCGGAAGAAAAACATATTTTTTTCACATTTTTCCCGAAAAGTATTACATTTTCCGGATTATTGTGTATAATTTAAGGTACACCATATCGGAGGATTCTTTTATGATACTGGACCTTGTAAAAATCAAAGAAGAACCCGGACAGGCTGAGCTCTCCGTTAAGAGAAACGGACGGGTGGTCGGTACCGTTAAGATGATACGGATTCCTGCGCCCGGCGGCTGGAAAGTCAGCTTCGGCGGCAAGGAGATCGGTGTTGCCCCGACAACCCGCGCCACGACCGACATGGTAGAAGCTTTTCAGGTGGACACCGACGGAAACTTCTCCGGCAACTGCTACCAGGTACACGAGGGCTCGCTGTTCAATAAGTACGACATCTATGAGCTCCGTTACCAGAGTCTTTCGTACAACCTGTATCCGATCGCGCCGGCAGACTGTAAGGCGCTTCCCGTCTTCTACGGACACTGGCAGGTCGCTTCCATTGAGAGCCTTGACCCGACCAGCGATGATATGTTCCGTGACGCGCAGATCCTTGCCGAAGACGAAAAGGCCGCTATCGTGGCGCTGATCTTTTTCTGCTACGTGCGCTCCAATCCGAAGCCTCTCACTTCGGTCACAAACAAAAAACTCCTCGGAAAGATCGACCGTTCTTTCCCGGACCGCATAAAAATCTGAATAAGAATAATAACGAGCCGCCTCAGAGGCGGCTCTTTTTTTGCTATGGTTGAAGTGATTGCAACTGCTTACATGAACTTAGCCGTGTTCAGCTTTACGCCGGGGCCCATCGTAGAGGAAAGCGTAACGCTTCTCAGATACTGACCCTTAGCTGCTGCGGGCTTAGCCTTAACAATTGCGCCAATCAGAGTATCGAAGTTCTCTGCGAGCTGCTCCTCGGTAAAGGAAGCCTTACCTACAGGGCAGTGAATGATGTTCGTCTTGTCGAGACGATACTCGATCTTACCTGCTTTGATATCCTTAACGGCCTTCGTTACATCCATCGTAACGGTACCGGCCTTCGGGTTCGGCATGAGACCTTTCGGTCCGAGTACACGACCGAGCTTACCGACGACGCCCATCATGTCCGGTGTTGCAACAACTACGTCAAACTCGAACCAGCCGTCCTTCTGGATTCTGGGAACGAGCTCGTCGCCGCCTGCGTAATCAGCGCCTGCTGCAAGAGCCTCATCAACCTTGGGACCCTTCGCGAATACGAGTACGCGGATGGTCTTACCGGTTCCGTGAGGGAGTACAACGGCACCACGAACCTGCTGGTCAGCGTGACGTCCGTCTACACCGAGACGAATATGTGCTTCAATGGTTTCATCAAATTTAGCGGTAGCGGACTTCTTAACAAGCGAGATTGCCTCTGCTGCATCGTACTGCACGCTGCGGTCAATCAGCTTAGCGGCGTCCGTATATTTCTTTCCATGTTTCATAATCTAAACCTCCTAGTGGTGTTGTCGGGAGCTTATCCCTCCCACTTTTATTCTCAGTCGTCTACTACAGTGATACCCATGCTGCGTGCGGTACCGGCGATCATGCTGGTAGCTGCCTCAAGGTTCGCAGCGTTAAGATCAGGCATCTTGAGTTCTGCAATCTTCGCTACTTCGGATCTCTTAATCGTAGCAACCTTGTCCTTGTTGGGCTTACCGGATGCTTTGTCGATCTTGCAAGCCTTCTTCAAAAGAACGGGTGCCGGAGGAGTCTTCGTAATGAAGCTGAAGCTCTTATCCTGGTAAACGGTGATGACAACAGGAATGATCATGCCTTCCTGTCCGGCGGTTCTTGCGTTAAATTCCTTGGTAAACTGTACAATGTTTACACCGTGCTGACCGAGGGCGGGACCAACCGGAGGAGCCGGGGTTGCCTTCGCAGCGGGAATCTGTAATTTGATGTAACCTGTTACTTTCTTTGCCATAATAGCATACCTCCTAAAAAATGTGGTGTTATCGGAAGATTTCCTCCCACTTACCGGCAGGATGCCGGTAGTTCTTGTCCGCTGCCTTTACGGACAAGCTTAAAAGTGCTCTACTTTAACGTCCTCAAATGCGATCTCGACGGGGGTCTCACGACCGAACATCTCAACCGTAATGGTGAGTGTCTGCTTCGCCGGGTTAATTGCCTTGATAACGCCCTGGGTGTTGATCCATGCACCGTTGATAACGGTTACGGTCTCACCCTCAACAAACTCGAACTCTTCGTTCTCGCGATTAATACCCATGTTGTAAACTTCCTGCTCGGTGAGCGGAACCGGTTTGGATCCCGGGCCCACGAAGCCGGTCACGCCGCGGGTATTTCTTACCACGTACCATGTGTCATCGTTCATAATCATACGAACAAGCACATAGCCGGGAAGCATCTTCTTCTGAACCTTCTTACGGACGCCGTTCTTCACCTCGATGGAATCAAGGAGCGGAACAGAAACCTCCATAATCACGTCCTGAAGCTTACGATTTTCAATCGTTTTTTCAAGATCAACCTTGACCTTGTTCTCATACCCTGAATAGGTATGAACAACGTACCACTGCGCCTCTGCCATATCGTCACCCATTCCTAAAAACTGAGACCAAGAATTGCTCCGAGACCGAGTTTAATAAGAATATCGACCCCGAAAATGACCAGACCGAGAACAACGGAAATAACGAGAACCACACCCGACTCTTTAACAACCTTATCACGGCTGGGCCAGATGATCTTCTTAAATTCGGCTTTCAAACCCTTGAAGAAACTCTTCTTGGGAGCCTTTTCATTATCTGCCATAACTCTCTTCCTTTCCGGTTAATTACTTGGTTTCCTTGTGCAACGTGTGCCGCTTGCAGAAACGGCAGTACTTTTGGGTCTCCATCCTATCCGGATGGTTTTTCTTTTCTTTCGTTGTGTTGTAATTACGCTGCTTGCATTCGGTACATGCTAATGTAATTTTAACTCGCACGACTTACCACCTCCGTATTAATTTTAGGCATAAAAAAAAGACCTCTTCCATAGCCTAATCACTATAACACAACCCACTGTGAACCGTCAACTGTTTTTTTCGGAAAATCCGACACCGCTATTCCCTTAGGGGAAAGGGCGCCTTAAGCGCCCTAAATTCCCCGGTAGATCTGCCACAGAATCCTGGCCGGATTCTTTTTCTTTAAAAGACATTCCTTTCGAAGTCTCCGATAGTACCTTCGAACCAGAATCTTGTCGGAGTTGGTTACGCCCTCCTCGGAGAACGCGGCAAGCTCCGTCAGTTTAGCGACATTCTCCATCGATATGTCATCCGAGAAATGAGGAAGCTCCCGGAACAGTCTCTCATGGAACTCGCGGTCCATCTCCCCAACATTTCGGTGAATTCCGAGATAGCCGGCCAGTTTGATGATCTCTTTATATATGGAAAGCGTTCCCTTGTTCGCGTCCTTCACAAGGAATCTCCGGTTTCTCCGGAGACATATCGTATTGTACCGGATGATGAAGAACAGGATAAACAGCACCGGAAGAAGAACCGGGAGCAGAACCACATAGTTGAAGGGTTCCTTTTCCTTATCCTTCTTTTTGTCCGTCTTCGTTTCATTCTTCGAAGGAGTCTTCGTTACGGAAGGCGTGGAGGTCGGGCGTACCGTTCCCGTGGGCGCCTGCGTCGGTGCCTTCGTTACGCTCTCCCGTTCGATCTGCCGCCGCATCGCCTGCATATCCGGCGTCTCGTCAAAGCCGTATGTCACCTCAACCGGGAACCAGCCGTAATCGGGAAGCCAGATTTCCGTCCATGCATGAGCCGAGCTGTCCTTTACGTCAACTGCCACATAGTCAAGATCCATGATGCGGTACCCGCCCACGGTGTCCCATTTGGCGGTATTGGCAGTATTGAGCATGGTGTCTTCCTCAAGGGAAAGACCCTTCGCGCTCTTAGATCCCGCGATTTCGTCCTCGGAGATCACATAGCCTTCCGCATAGCGGGCAGGCACACCGAGGAGCCGGAACAGGAAGACAGCCGTTGAGGCATAGTGCATGCAGTAGCCTTCCTTCGAATCCGTGATGAAGAAGATCAGCGGGTCGACGTCATTCTTATTCTCTTTGGGCTTGATCGAATAGGTGAAGTTTTCCTCCATGAAGTTCTGGACAAATGCCACCTTCTCCTCGACCGTCTCAAGACGGTAAGCGGAAGCGGGAACCAAAGGCTTCAGCGCTTCGCTGACCGAATCCGGAATTTCCAGGTAATAACGGCCCTGCGCCTCGATATAGTTCAGAAGATGCGCAAGAATCGCAACCTGTCTTCTTTCCGCGCCGGGATACAGCGAAAGGCCGTCCCACTCTCCGGGTTGCGCTACGGCATAATAATTCGGAAGCCCGTTTTCATTATAGATAACATAGAACAGCTCTTCGCTCACTCTTCCGAACGGGTCCCAGGCAGCATCCGTTTTCACATTCATGCGTACCGCGGTTCCGAGGGCGTCGCTGACGCAGTAGGGCACGTAAACATATCCGTCGTCGGCGTTCACGCGTTCCACCTGAATGGCGGCCCGGTACAGCGCAAAGCGAGGCTTCAGGCCTGATACGGTACCGCTCATGAGCCGGTCGAACATATCGTAAGTCTTGATGACCGTCTCCGCACTCGCGGCCTGAATGGCTTCACCGCTTTGATGGAAAGGCGATCTTTTGTAATCGTTATAGTCAACGAATTCCCAGGTTATGAACGAACTTGCCGATATGTCAGCAACCTTGTAATTAAATATCGTATCGCGGTACTCGCTCGGCGGGAACCATCTTCTAAAGGAATAATCGCCGCCCACATAACCCCGAAGATACGTGCGCGGGCTGTTCTTCGGAAGCGTCACAACAAGGTGCGTCGCGCCGGTGTAGGAAAGCCCGTCGGAGCTGAGTTTGCCGCCGGCCATTCCGGCCGTGGTCTTTCCTTTTTCGCCCTTCATCGCGTTATTCAGTTTCTCCGTAAGCCGGTTGACGGTCTTTTCGTTGAAGTCACGCACCTTCCGGCGGAACTTGCCCTGCGAGGTGCTGTACTCATGGCGTTCGGGCGTAATGATCTTCGTCATGCCGAACCCGAAGATCAAAAGGAGCGCAATCAGTAAGAGCTCATAAAGGATAACGCGGGCGCCTTCCGTCCATTCCCAGGAAGCCGTAACGCACAGGAACACGATCATTCCCGCGTAGGCAAGGGTAACCTTCGTCTCAGGGAAGAAGTTCAGAACAAGCGCGGTGTAAAGCGGCGCGAGGGACAGGAAGGCCCAGAACACGTAACGTCTGCGCGCTTTATAGGAAAATGCCAGAAGGAAGCACATCGCCGCCATGACAAACATTAAAAGAATGTCACGGTCCAGCTCCGTGCAGTCCTCTACCGAAACCGCATATGAAGTCCCGAAATGATTGTTCACCATTCCGGACATTTCACCGGCGATGAAGCGGGCGCCGTTAATGATCCGGTCTATAAGGAAGAAACCGGAGGCGAACACGGAAACCCAGTAGCCGCCGATTAAAAACGGCTCAGCTCGGCCGGATTCCGAAATGAAGGACGTTATCAAAGCTGCCGCGGCGATAAATCCGACGACGAGTCCCGACGCCGGCGAATCCGTCAGCTTCGTGAACATCAAACAGGTGATCAGGTTACAGAGGAATACGTTGATGGTACGGCGGATAATCCGCACGAAGGGATTTGCTTTTCTCATAAGCTCACCTCCTCGGGATTACCGCTCAGGTCCCCGGCAACATGACCGGGACGAACCGCGATTTCCTTCCACTCTCTTTCCGATTTTTCGGTAATCTCCCGGTTCGCGGCGTAGCATACCACATAGGCATCACCGGCAAGCTCCTTCAGATTCTCACGGTCCCTGTCGTCGATGCCGGAAGTTACATAGAAGATATTCCGGAAGCGCTCTCTCGGATAGTTGGCGTAATAGGTACTCGTGATCGAGCAGTCCTGCCGTGAGCAGCAGGCGGCGAATACTCTCGGAATCAGCGCGTAAACCTGCTCTTCCTCTTCAACCAGCTCGCGGTACAGGGTCGAACGCTCGCCGTCCATCCACGCGAACCAGTGCCGGTGTCCGGTCAGAACCAGCTTCAGGGAAAGTGAGAAGACCGCATCGTAAAGCACGTCTGCCGTCGCGTCGTCATCCGGCTTATGAAGCTCCAAAAGCACTAACGCCGCGCAGTCAATCGGAAGACCTAGCTGCTTCACCATCATCTCATCCTGCTTGGCCGTCAGGTTCCAGTGCACGCGGTTCTGCTTGTCACCGGGCATATACTCGCGGACGCCGAACAGCTCGGACGGGTCGTCGCCGGGCTTCACCGTGGAGTACACCTCTTCCTCCACATACGCGTACGGGTTATGCTCCCACGGCATGCTCTCCGGCTCGCAGATATCCGGCATGATGATAAATGTCACCGGGTCAAGATTCAGTTTGATGGTATGCGAAAAGAGCCCCAGCGGTTCACACACCCGGACGGAATTCACGGACACGCGCATCATTCCGGAGTGGTTCATCTGAATGGTCAGACTTTCCGTAGTGGTTTCGTGTCCGCACAAAGCGATTCTTTTTTTCTTCTGTTGGGTGGAATTCAGCAGGACGTCGGTTCCCGAGAAGCAGATCTCCGTCACTCCGGTCGGCAGGATGCTCAGGTTTCTGACCCCGAGGGCGATGCCGGTCTTCGTGCCGCGTGTCACATTTGTCTCCATCTGCGCCCATGCGAATACGACCTTCTTACGAAGGCAGAGCGAGTAGATAAATGCGATCACGGGAATCACTAAACTGCTATAGAAAATCACGTACAGCCCGTAATCGAAATAGATCATCGAAAGATACAGGATGACAATCAGATAAATTCCGTAAAAAAATCGATTCTTGCGCATAAGCCCCCCTCGTTGATGCGCTTAGACAACTTTCTCCAAAATCGGCGCCGGCACATTCTGTACGATGTCCATCGCGATGTAATTCGCGTTCATCTTCTGCGCTCTCGCCATGGGCGTCAGAAGAATCCGGTGTCCGACCGTGCAGACAAAGATATCCGCAACGTCTTCCGGAAGGACATACATTCTTCCGGCAAGGAGCGCGTGCGCACGGGCCATTGCGACGATGGCAAGAGAGCCGCGCGGGCTTACGCCGAGCATCAGCATCGGGTGGTTTCGGGTACGCCCGACAAGTTCGGTAATATATGCATAGATCCGGTCGTGCACGTAGACGTTCTCCGCCTCTTTACGGCACCGGATCAGTTCTTCCTTCGATAGTACACACTCTACGGAATCAAGCGGGTTCGTGCTGGAACGCGCCTTCATCATCGCGATTTCGGACTCCGGCAAAGGATATCCCATCGAAAGGCGGACCATAAAACGGTCCAGCTGGGAATCCGGAAGCATCTGCGTTCCCGCAGCGCCGACCGGGTTCTGTGTCGCAAGTACGATGAACGGATCCGGAAGGCTCTTCGTTACGCCCTCAACGGTAATCTGTCCCTCCTCCATTGCTTCCAACAGAGCGGACTGGGTTTTACTGGACGTCCGGTTGATTTCGTCCGCGAGATAGAGGTTACACAGGATGCTTCCCGATACGTAAACCTTCTTCTTCGCTTCCTTGTCATACATGCAGAAACCGACCACGTCGGAGGGCATAACGTCCGGCGTGAACTGGGTACGCTTGTAAAGAAGGTTCATCGCCTTCGAGCAGGCAACGGCAAGCGTCGTCTTGCCGACACCGGGCACATCCTCAAGAAGGATGTGGCCGCCCGCAAGTATCGCCGTCAGAACGTGATGAATGACATCGTCCTTACCCTCAATAACCTTTTTGATTTCCGCTTCTACCTGATACAATTTCTCTGCAGTCATTTATTCTCTCCCAAAGCCGGCACCGATTCCGCCGGCAAATCTCATAGCATTAGTCAAAACAAGAAAAACCCCCATGCCGGCCTGCCGACCGGCACGGGGTACTGATGTTCGTAATTCACTTTCTTATGCCTCCGTTACAGGAGCATCCGGTGCGTTCTTCTTAACGCTCTCGATTCCGTTCAGGGCGCTTGCTTTGGACTTGTAGCCCTCGCTGGTAGCGATGATTTCGCCGTTTCCTGCCTTCAGACGGAAACGAATCTCACCCTTCTTGTCGGTATATACTTCAAACTTCGGATGTTTAACCTTCTCAAAACCTTCAACGGTCTGATCCTCAATACCGGCTGCAACCGCATTCTTACGAACGCTCTCGATACCGTTCTTGCATGCCTTCTCGCTGGAATATACTTCGGAAGTAGCAATTACTTCCCCATTGCCTGCCTTCAAATCGAACTTAATTCCGCTGGCAACCTGCTTTACTACAAACTTACCCATAATAACTTCCTCCGTGATTTCTTTAGTGGGTTCTCACCCTCTTATAACAGTATATTTCAAAGGAAAAGCCTTGTCAATCAAAACTTCCCGATTGACTTTTTCGGAAAATGGGATATAATGTCAGCATACGCGGGGTATTAGCTCAGCTGGGAGAGCGCCAGGTTCGCAATCTGGAGGCCAGGGGTTCGATCCCCCTATGCTCCACTTAAATGAAAGTGCCGTCACACGAATGTGACGGCACTGTTTTTTTGTGTCATTTTCGGTTGCAAAAACCGGGAATCTGCGGAACCGGGCTTCTTCCTACCACGTCTCGGCTTTTGCCTGGGAAAGAGTGATTCCGTTGTCGCCGAGCGGGATCGCGTGGTCGAGGCCGACGAACTTGCCGTTCTGCTGCCAAAGCACTTCCTTGACGAAGTTGTATTTGGCGTCGTCCCAGGTCTTGAAGTCGTCGAGAAGCAGGCCGCCGGTGTCACCGGAGTTCGCGTTCAGGCACCAGAACGTGTGGTTCAGGTGGTAGGTCGAAATCAGCTTCCGCATGTAGGTCATCCAGGTCAGGTTCGGCTCGGTCATGAAGCCGCCCCACTCACCGATCAGAAGCGGCGCGATGTTCTCCTCGTAGATGTAGAACCAGTTGTCCTTCCAGCAGTCCTTCATCAGGCTTTCGTAGGTGAAGGTGCCCTCAAACCACGGCTGCTTGTAGACGGTCGGGCCGTAATCATGCGGGGAGTAGACGATCTTGTTTTGGAATTTGCCGAGGTTGATCGGGTACTTCCGTACGGCGCGGAGATTGCCGCCCCACCAGTTGAAGAAGTAGTCCTTCTCGTCGGTGGAATGGTAGTCGGAGTTGGTCGTAAGGTCCTTCGGGAAGATCTCGGTGCCCTCGATGAGGATCAGTACGTTCGGGTTCTTAGAAAGAACCTTAAGGGCTGCTGTTTCCGCAACGTGCTTCCAGTTGTTGGCGGCCGTCGAATCGTTCCAGATGGCGGCGCCGGAGCCCTCGTAAGGCTTTCCGTGCGGCTCGTTCTTCAGATCGAAGCCGATGATCGTATCGTTGTTCTTATAGCGGTCCGCCATCCACTCAAGCGCCGCGTAGTAATCCTCCACCTTGATCCGGTCGGTGTACCAGAGGTTCACGTTGTGACCGGACGCGTTGGTTTCCGCGCTGTGAATGTCCGGGATAACCTTGATTCCGCTCGCCTCGGCAAGCTTCAGGAAGTAGTCGAAGATTTCCAGGCTGTTCATGCTGTTGAGCGCGGTGTTGTACGCGTTGTTGTAATTGGCGCGCGGATACTCGCCGCTCTTCCACTGCAGTATCAGCTCGGCGGAGATCGGCACGCGGATCAGGTTGAAACCGTGGTCGGCGATCGCCTTTACCGTAGGCTCCAGCTGGCTGTTCCACAGTCCGTCGAAGGTGTTCGTACCCGTGTTGTAGCCGAACCAGTTCACTCCGGTCAGCCACACCTGCTTGCCGTTCTTGTCATAGATGCGGCGTCCGTCGGTATGCAACCAGTCATCACCCTGAACGGCCTTCTCCGAGCGCTTCAGAAGCGCGTCGACGTCAACCGAGGGCTGTCCGTTGTTGCCGTTGTTGCCGTTGTTACCGTTATTCCCGTTGTTCTGGTTGTTGATGGAGTTCTGGTCCACCTTGCCCTTCTTCACGGTACATTCGGTCCCGTTCAGAACGGCCTTCGTAATCTTCATCTCCGTCGTCGTTCCGAGGTTGCAGCCGATTGCAACGGCTCCGCCTGCCGGGATGGCCGCGTTATAATTCTCGTTGACGATGGTAAGTACGTTTTTAGAAATGGTGTAGGTGCCGTTCCAGCCGTTCACCTTGCTGAGACCTTCAATCGTAAGCTCCAGCTTCCAGCCGTCAACTGCCTGCTTCGAACCGTTCCGGATTGCGATATCCAGTCCGTACATATTCACACCGCTGTCGTTCCAGGTATTTCCGATTGAGTACTCAATCAAGAAGCCGTCCGGAAGGGGTTCCGGGCTCGGTGTGGGCGTAGGCGTATCCTTCGGTCCCTCTGTCGGTTCCGGTGTAGGTGTGCCGGTCGGCTCATCGGTAGGCGTCGGTGCCTCGGTAGGCGTCGGCGTGTCGGTGGGCTCGTCAACATCCGGCGTGATGACGATCGGGTCATGCTCGATAGCCGTCGGGGTCGGTGTCGGTGTTGCCTTGCTCTCTTCACCGCGGCTAGATAGCACCGCAATCAGTCCGGCCGTCAGCCCGACGATCACGACTCCCATGACGATCAGGGCTACGATTACGCCCTTCGGGATTCTTCCCTTGTTTTTGTTCTCTTCCATAAATCCTCCATGATTACGCGCTTTATTTCATCCGGTGTCCCCGGCGAAATCCGATATAATACTTCAATTCTGTACCCAGAGAAATCCTGTTTAAACTGCTCTCACAGCTTACCGCAGAACCGATAGATTGCTTCCGCGACGCCGTCGTGGTTGTTATCTTCTTTGGTGACGTAGTCCGCGGCTGCCTTGGCCGCATCGCTCGCATTGGCCATCGCTACGCCGATGCCCGCCGTCTTAAGCATTGAGATGTCATTGCCGGCATCGCCTATGGCAAGCACATTCTCCATGGCGATTCCGTAGCGTGCGGCAACGTTTTTGACCGCCTCCGCCTTCGAGACGTTTGGGTGGAAAAACTCCAAAAAGAACGGCGTCGATGTTTCCACCGTAACCTGCTTTCCGAAGCGTTCCCGCATCTCGTCCGCATACACTTCTGCTCCGTTATCCGAGAAATACCACAGAATCTTCGACACACCCCGCTCGCAGAGCGCCTCAATGGACGGCACCTTCGTGGGCTCCATTCTTCCGAAACGGGTTCCGTAATCCGCGGACATCTCATTGATGCGGCTTGCGTAGCATTTGTTCTTTGACCAGACGATCTGCGTCACCGACGGGATTTCGAGACCGCATGCGTAGATTTCCTTCGCCTGCGCATCCGTAAGGCCGAGGTCGAAAAGCACCTCTTCGTTCGTAGGGTCAACGATCATCGAGCCGTTACTGGTGATCACCGGCGTATCAATTCCGAGGGCGTAAGCGAACTCTCTTGCTCCCGGCCAGGCTCTTCCGGTGGAGACACCCACGCGGATTCCCCGCTCCGTCGCAAAGCGGATTGCTTCCGCGTTCCCTGCGGAAACCCGCTTATCGTCGGTCAGAAGCGTTCCGTCCATATCGATAGCTAACATACTGATCGGTTTCTGTTCCAAAATATTACCTCATGACGCGGAGTTACACAGCTCTGCCTTCAGCTGCGGCTTACCGGTCTCTTCCTGTGAACGATAGTATTCTTCAAGGCGCGGGCGGGCGGCTACATAGTAGCGCTCAAGACCCGGATCAAAATGCTTGCCCATGCCTTCCATGATGATGCTGTCTGCTTTTTCAAATGACATGCTGTCCTTATAGACTCGCTTGCTGACGAGCGCGTCATACACGTCCGCGATTGCCATGATGCGTGCCTCGAGAGGAATCTGCTCGCCGACGAGTCCGTCCGGGTAGCCGGAACCGTCCCAGCGTTCGTGGTGGTAATGCGCCACATTTTCCGCAATTTGATGGAACGCTTCGTCGTCGGTACCCTGAAGGATTGCGTGTACGATTCTGGCGCCTTCCTTCGCGTGGGCCTTCATTTTTTCGAATTCCCAAGGCTCAAAACGGCCGGGTTTACGAAGCACCTGGTCGTCTACGGCAATCTTTCCGAGGTCATGCATCGGCGCCGCCTTGATCAGGTTCGCGATAAATTCATTCGACAGCTGTAGAACATTGTCTTTCTTGATTTCGTCGGTCAAAATCCGGACGCCTTCACTCGTTCTTCGGATATGCCCGCCGGTGGAATTGTCACGACTTTCCACCATCGTTGCCATGCCGAGAATCAGTTTGTCGTGCATCTCGACAATGTGTTTCGTCTTCTCTGCGACCTGCT
>JAEEGH010016248.1_pt1 | contig 16033 bp, 14 predicted proteins | sample 9134181 | NCBI WGS metagenome assembly JAEEGH01 (sample SAMN16246544, study PRJNA631951) | gut metagenome | biome: gut microbiome; feature: rumen; material: DP-attached | host: Bos | place: Iran: Karaj | collected 2018-10
AACTCTTTCCATAAAACGATATTACTCGTGTAGTCGGCCGATAATAGTAATTCTTCCGAAAATCTTGTTTTGTATTTTTTAAGAAACGCGGCCGCCGCAAACAAAGACCTTACACAACCTTTTAAGCCTTTCAAGTCAAAATAGCATGTCCTAAATTTCAAACTCAACTTACTTATTTTTCTAATATTCAAGACCACAAACAATATTATCGGCAAGTTAAAGAGCTTTGCCCATGTAATCCGATCTGTCATGGGAAAAACAGGATCAACAAATAATGCATGCGTTTTAGACGGGGCATTTTTATATGTCCTTCCCAGCGTTAAAGTTAAACAACCAGAAAAGAAAGCCTTAACCCCTTTACCCCTCAAGAACTCTAGCGTCTTCTTGTCCCTGCAACCTATCGGTTCATGTTTTTTTAAATATGAAAGACCTCCATTGGCAAGAATTTTTTCCGCCTTGCGCGGTGAAATATGAAATGACGTGATCAAGGGAACTATCTTATCTGACGGAGGGAATTCTTCTGGATTGTGCATGAACCAACCATTAAGAATTATTTTACTGACATCACCACTATACGAATGCAATTCATCTCGATCTATGAACTCTGAAGTATTCATAAACTGACGCGCAGCAATCGCCTGATTGTAGTCGCCGATATTCTTCGTCTCTCCCATTCTCACATGGGCACTCATTATCGCCTTTTTCATTCAATTAACTCTTTTTTGTCTTGAAATTATTGTAAGCAACTTCATCGACAGGAAAGCTCTCTCTGACTCATCTAGAACAAACAACCACGCGCCAGACAACACAACAAAATCAACAATGATCGTTGTCCCAAAGATTCTCGATAGCGATGCTATAAACATGTATTTAAAAAAGATTCCGCCCAGTATGCTAGCAAACGAAATCATTAATAGCGGGGCGAACACTTTACTCAGCCACAACCTGACACTCATGCCAACTAACGATCTAGCGAGCCAAACCCGTCCAAAGGAGCAAATCATCTTAGTGATTATCATTGCAGCACCAATCGATAGTACGCCAAATCCTAGTTCAACTAGAAACCATGCAAGCGGGAAGGTCATCAATATTGCTCCCCCAAGAAATGCTTGATACATTGCGATCTTCCCCTTCGCGTTCACCAAAATCATGTGCCCTGTAGAAGTTCTGTCTACAATCATGTCAACCAGTATGCATATCGCAAGCATTTTAGTGTGTTCTGGTGGGGTTACGAGCCAAAGATGGAGTACTTCTTCTGACTCAAGAATTAAGGGCAAAGCGAAAATTAGGATGCATAAAGTCCCGAACTTGCACGCTCCATAGGCAAGATACTCCGCCCTCTTATACAATCCGGCGCCATAAGCATTCATTATAGCTGGAGTGAATGCACCTTGGATGCTACTTGCAAGAGACATGCAGTTGCTTGAGATTCGATGTCCAATATCCATTGCCGCATTCACCCTGACTCCAAAGTATTTATTTACTAAAACAGAAATTCCCTGCCATTTAAGTAGAGACCCCGACATCCCTATAAATTGCCAGGACGCAAAGGAAAGCAGCTCTCGGATTCTCCTTGTCTGAAACGCTGCCGCAACTAAGAATTTACATTCGGGGAAGATCCTTAATGCACGCATACATATCAGAAACTGCGGGGCAGCCGTAATTAGGCACATTCCGCCAGCATATCCCAACAACCAGTCAGTGGGATGGTTGACCATGTATAAAATGAAAATAAAAGAGCAAGTCGTTGAAGCAACACCGTAAATTGTCAATTCTGCGATTTCCTGTCGCGCAATATACATAGCATTAAACGGAACATTTACCATAGAAACAAAGCAGCTAGCGCATACAAAACGCCAAACCCAAACACAAACGTCAATTCTTCCAGGCGAAATCACCAAATAGCCTCTAATCGCCCAAAGCCCAATTGGATAACCAATCAAGACCAATACAGTTGGCACTACAGTATGTATTACTACTGCCGTAGAAAACCACTCCCTGCATAAGTTAAGTCCCTCTTCAGGATTCTTTTGCGCGGCACCGATTGCCACAGAATAAAATCGTCCGATTGCCGACGAGAGTAAATTGTTGAAAAAAGCCACAAAAGCAGACAATCCTGCAATCAAGCCATACAAGCCAAAGTCTTCCTGCCCCAAAGCCATCAGCACCCATCTTGCCGTAAACAGTCCTATAACCAACGCATACAGACTCCGCCCGTATGTGGCTATGATGTTCAGAAAAATTCGACGGTTAGGGGACACGGGGACTTCCCTTAGTTCAAATCATATATTCCAGTCTTCCTTCGTTATTGACCGTGAACTTCACTCGTCATTCGTTGGCTAGGCCAAGATAGAGGTTTGTCGACTTCTGGACTGTCTCTTATGCATGTAAATAACCGCACGTTCATTTCTGGCAAAAACTGCTTACTGGACTGCATCCTGGATCGTTTTCTATATAAATCGTTACTGCCCTAGTCGGAATCCTATTGCCCTCAAGCCCGGTTTTCTTTCGTAGTCCGACTACATTCTGCCACGCGGGTTCCATCGGGACAGCAAGCAACGGCGCAGAAACAATTCAATATAATTGTGCAAATCTTCATTTCTTCGTCGGCCCTAACCACCAAGGAACACGCTCTGTGTACTCATGAGTAGGATGACGCAATTCCTCGGACGGCAATTGCCGCCAATCGCCATACTCGTTCTCCAAGAATCTCTCACATTGTTCCGGAACTTTAATGGTCTGATTGCAAAACGCATGCGAAATCCCATCCCCAAACACATCCCTACTCAGAGGTCTTTTCCTGAACACTGACAATGTGCAATCATAGCTGGACACAAGTCGCGATTGATCATAGGGATTGCTCTTATATGTGTCTTCTAGACACACGAGTGGATTCTTGCGTCCATATAGGAAAACACAAAGAGGGGCGACCATGCACCCAATCCACCATCTGACCTTTCCCGTAACCGGCAGCTCTTTCAACTTGAAATTGACAAAGGCATTATACTGAACCAGCGTCATGGACTTCATGCGCAAACAGAACCGGCCAAACGCAGTGGACGGGATTCCGTCAAGCGGAAATACATCGACAAACAGTCCGTTGGAAAGGCATCTTCCAGTTTCCCGCTCCACCGCCTCAATCGTGCTACGCCGACAGTCCTGTACCTTTCCAAACAGCAACTTAAACTCCGACGTATTCCCATGGCAGACGAATTTAAGGTGTTCAGGCAATTCGCCTATCGCCAATTTCTTGAACTCCTCATAATCTGGGCGCGGCATGAAGATATCAAAGTCGTCATCCCAAGGTATGAAACCACCATGCCGCGCGGCTCCAAGTGCCGTACCGTCTGCGGCATAATACCGCAGGCCATGTTTGTCGCACACCTTCGCAATCTCGTTGTAGATTGTAAGGAGAGCATCCCACAAAGGGGTAAGATGGAACGGGTCTTCCACTACGAATCTATCAGAGTAATTATCTTCTTAAACGGCATGAGGCGGGAATCGACTTCCTGCGCTCGATGATAGCGCAGAAGATCTTGCGCGACAGACTGCATGGCAGGGAAAGCCGCGCGAGTAAGCTGATTTGCATAGATGCAGATATTGACGCCATGCGCGGCAAGTTCAGCCTCGGTCACGGAGTTGAACGATGTCGGGACAACCACTATTGGCGTTGTCTTATCTGTCTCTCGGAACTTGTCGCAGAACTCCAGAATCTCCGCAGGGTCTTTCTTGCGAGAGTGGATCATGATGCCATCCGCCCCTGCCTTAACGTAGGCGCGGCAACGAGTCAACGCATCGTCCATTCCCTGTTCGAGTATCAACGACTCGCAACGAGCGATGATCATGAACTCCTTCGTTCTAAGCGCGTCCTTTCCGGCCGCTATCTTGGCACAGAAGTTCTCTATGGTGTCCTGAGTCTGTTTGACTTCCGTGCCGAAAAGCGAGTTCTTCTTAAGTCCGCACTTGTCCTCAATGATCACAGCCGAAACGCCAATTCGCTCCAAAGTTCGGACATTATAGACAAAATGCTCAGTTAGACCACCCGTGTCCCCATCAAGGATAATGGGCTTCGTTGTCACCTCCATGATGTCGTCGATGGTGCGTAGGCGCGAGGACATGTCAACAAGCTCAATGTCTGGCTTGCCCTTCGCAGTAGAATCGCAGAGTGAAGATACCCACATCGCATCAAACTGATCAAGCCGTCCGTCATCCTGGCGAACAACTGTCTTTTCGGCGATAAGCCCCGTGAGCCCGGAATGCGCCTCTATGGTCTTGACGATAGGGCACATCTTGATGAGCTGCCTAAGGCGCTTGCGACGGAATTCCGGCATGGCCAAGCGCTCCTTATCAAGATCATCGATGCGCTTCACATCAGGATCAAAAGTGTACGGGACATCTACTATCTTGCCGCCATATTTCTTCAGGCAAGATTCAACATTCTGGCGGATGAAATACTCGGGCGCTTCGGAGTTGCACCAGTTATCTCCATGGATTACGTAGTCGGGGCGAAGCTCTGCGATTATGTCATCATACATCATATCCCTTTGCACAACGACTTTAGAGACGCCATCCATCGCCTTTGCTGCCGCAAGTCTCTCTTCAAACGTGCACGTCGGGAATCTGTTGTAGCGAATCATGGCCCCGTCCGAAAGAACGCCCACCGTCACCTCGCCCAGCTTCAGGGCCTCGTTGATAATGTTCAAATGCCCCTTGTGTATGACAGACGTGCAGAAACAAGTATAGACTTTCTTACCCATTATGCAACAACCTCTTTATCATCAAAACTCATTCAATCGAATTTCATGAAGTCCCTGGAAAAAACTCAGCCTCTAAATCGTCCAGCGCAACGCCCAGCTCTGCAAAGCCGAACCATAGTTCGTGAAATTGCAGTGGATATTGTAGCTAACTATGCCAAAGGTCTTCATATATCAATCCGCCCGTAAGTGGCAATAATGTTCAGAAAATTCGACGGTTAGTGGTCATTACAACCTATCTACCATTGTACGAAGAGCAACTCTGTTCTATCGAGAAATCCAATTTGTACTTGTCACGAAGTATCTCAACAAACAATCTATTGCGCTCCCTATCGCCATGAGGAGACAACCTCACACATGAAAGCGACTTGGCTATGCCCGGATTATGCACAAGTATTCGCGGTTTCATATTTACTACAACAACCTTCTCCCTTGGCACTCCAGTCAGAAGAAACCGTTCCTCATGTTCTTCCTTGAATGAAGGATTCTTCTGAGACAAAAGAATCTCCAGTATCTTCGCAGCAAGCAGGAAGGCTCCTCCGCATAAAGAGACTACCCCACCCTTACACTTACAACTGGTCGGCCGTTGATTCAATTTCCGTATCACTCGCTCGGCTAACTCCTTGCGGTAATGACACTGCATCAAACTCCCACTAATTCTATGCACATACGGCAACCACTCGGCATTAGAAAAACCATCATGAAGCGAGGAGTACAATTTCTGTCTATCAAATCCCACAGCGATTCCACCATGTGGAGTATAAGAACGCCACTGATAAAGGTTATCCCCATCTCGTGACAAGCAGAACAAATAGGCGTTCTCTACGAGCTCATCAACTATCTTGCCTCGCAAGAACTCTTTCATATTTTCATTCTTCAACCCATCGAACACTTCTATCAGAAACTGTCTCCCATAAGAAAGTTCAGCGTCATCATTCATGAATTTATAATGAGAAAATGCAATCTCGCCCTCCAAGAAGTGCTCTAGGACATCAATGGTTGTATAATGCCACAAATCGCCCTGCGGAACTTTTGTCGCCGCAAAGACCTTTTTCTCTTTTGTTTCCGTCACCATCACACGCCCGGCAAATCAATCCCTCGCTCCACCAGCATCCCCCGCAACGCAATCACACGCCTTTCCTCAAAGCGGCGCAGGTGCATTCCGCCTACTTTCAAGAGTCAAGAGGGAAAACATCACTAAACGACGGACTATGTTGCACAACAAATCGTCCTTCACCTGCTACTAGATTCCTCTTCTTGCCATTTCTGTCATAAGAAGAAAGTCTTATCCCCATTGAACGCATAACATCGTATATTGTGCAGCATAAAACGCCAAATTTTTGCGCAACCAATGGAATCTTGATACGTCTCTGCTTAGGGTTGACATATTCATTGGTTACGACACACCCCCCTTTAACCTTTGCCGTTGCTATCAACCACAAATCTGCCCCGGACAAGAAGCTTTGCAACTTGGAACCATCCCATTCCCCACTAGAAACTAGTGCATCCTGCATCCTGCGTCGTTCTTCAACAACCTCATTATCTTTATCTGTCTTTATGAAAAAATCCGCCGGCAACATCTTGCGCGCCCATTTCTGTAGATCATCACAGCCAACATCTATTTCTTCCAAAACATTGCTAATGCTTCGAATGTTTCCATCCGATCCTTCCTCACAAAGCCATTCCCAAAATGCCAAACAAATGTCAGGCGCATAGGAATGCTTTTTGCCTTCAACGAATATATTGGTATCGAGAAAGAAGATCATGCGTCAAATCCTTCCTTCCCCCACACATACGCACCGAGACGCTCAGTCGATTTCATTTCTTTAATTCCGAGCAAATGGCATGCGTCAGATGGATTCAAACTACCGTATTTGACTTCAGTCAATACAGCTTTTATGAACGGAAGTCCAAAGCGCTTGGCAGCGACGACCTCAAACGTTGGCCCTCCGCGCTTTTTCTTTGCCTTCAACTGACTCTCTTTTACAGTCTTACTGTACTGTAAATAGCATTCGTCAAACTTTGGCTTTGAAATCAAATGATGCTTAAGAGCACTTATGGCCACAACCGCAAAACTTATTCGCTGGCGAGATGCAAGCTTATAAAGTTTTTCGTAGTCCAACGGCGCACACGATTTGCTATATTCTATCAGAACCTTCTTGGGGATAAGGTATTCAGCGGCCACCGCATTACAATACTGCTCAACTCCATTGGGCGGATCTGGATCATATTCTGGCGAAGACACTCCTGTATTGCCTAGCAACAAATGCACAAACTCATGAATAAGAGTAAAGGTTCGCGCATTAGTTGAATCCGAGGTGTTTATAAATATCAAAGGGGCATACTTGTCAGAAAGCGCGAAACCCCTAAATTCTTTAACGTTTAGTTTCTGCTTATTGTTATTGCCTACGTTTCCATTCTGCATAACAAGAATATTGTTTCTCTCGATACGGTTAACAACGAGCTTGTAGTACGCATCGCTATTCTTGCATTGGTTACGATCTGAATCAGATATTGACAACAACTGTTTAACCTTTTCTGCAGCTTCTTCAATAGGGGTCTGTAGACTTATGCAACGTCCAAAAGAGAATGGCGCATATCCATTATCTTCACGCATGTCCGCATACCAATCCTGACACTCCTGTGCGTGTATAAGGATTGCCTCAAGTTGGACCGACACATTGGATATCTCTTCATTACCTACAGTTCGAAAGTCTGCGACGCCAGGCTTAAATACTGGAGGGTTCGATCCCATCAGCATCCCCACTGGTTTAAGCACCAATTGAGCAAGTTTTGTGGCATTCGTCATCGATACTGGTTTCGAGCCATTCTCCATGGCAACAAATCTATCCGGCTTAATTCTTAGCAAAGCTGCACACTCATCCGCAGTACACCCAAGTCGAGTGCGCACCCAACGAACGACTTTCGGACTAATTATCGACGCCTGTACCATTGCTTTATTATGCTCAGCCATTTGAAGCATTAATATGATTGATTATGGATGCCGCAAGAGCAACTGAAGCGAGCGTGATATCTGCTGCCTTATTCGGATTCTGTTCCTGACTGATAGACTCTCCCAGTCGCAGACAAGACCTGACCACATCATGGGATGATTTCAAGGAATCGCTCTGCGGCACCCTTGTCGCCAGCATGGCAAAGAACCCGTCTACAAATTCATGAGCGTTCTCGAAATCGCTCATATTAATCTCTGCTTTCTTCACCTCTCCGCCGCGGCCTTACAGCCCTTCCCAAATCACCGACTGTTCAACCCACAACTCTTAACTCACAACTTCCCCTTCACCAACAACCAACTACTAATCACTTCAATCTTGTCAATCCTGCCTAAAACAATCTACCCGTTCTACCTGTTCTACACGGCTACAACTTTTCTGCGGATTCTCCGCGACGACTTGACATCCTCTCCACTGCCTCTTCCACAAGTTGCGACATTACAGTCTCAAGAGGCACCCTTCTTTTGTCTGCTATCTTCTCCAGCCTTGCTTCAAGCTCTGGCTCCAGCGCTAAATTTATTGTGCAAATTGCCTGGCCATCGGCTGCGCATCCCGCAAACTCTGGGGTTAGAACCCAACGACCGTTCTTCCGCGCCCCTTCTCGCTTGAGAATCCCAGCATGCTTTAAATGGTCAATCCGATACCGCAACTCAGAGTATTTTATTTGCAGTTTATTTGCAAGTCCCGCAATGGATAAGTGAGGAAAACTAAGCATCAATGCAATAATTTCGGCGTCTTTCACTTTGTTTATTTGCGGATTATTTGCAGTTGCAGCTCCAGCCGAAGCAGGATCCGGGCGCCATATTGTTATCACAAACTCAGAGCGCGAATCGTCAATTTCCGGATCCTTGAGCCCTGCTGCCCGGCAGTCATGAATCAAGTCGGTAAGGCCTGTCCCGAACTTCTCTATGTGTTTGGTTTGATAAAGCTGGTCGGCTATGAGACTGTTGTTTGGATACGAGGCATGTTCGACAAACAGATCCTCCTTGCTGAGGGCTGGATTGATTGTGCCTGGATTCCGCACGACCAACCGATCCGAAAAGAGCTCCACCTGGACACTTCCAGCACTTGTGTAATCTCGGTGTGCAATCGCATTGATGACTGCTTCCGCCACGGCAGAAACCGGTATCTCGTATTCGCGCGGCGCCTCTGGTCCTTTGCTCCTTGTCCCCACACGAAGGTCCAGCTTCGACAGAACAAAGGCGACTGCTGCATCCGCCATGTCAAACAACGTGCCTTTGTATATCTGATATGAAAGCATCGGCTTGTGACGCTCCTGCCCATGCCATTGAACGCATTTGACCTCTGAGGACATACAAAATCGCTGGGGGTCGCAGCCGAAAAGCAATATAGCCGAGTTGGTCAACCCGCCCGTCGCTCCTGGAGAATACAGCTTCAAGTGCCTAAGAACCGACTCCACGTCCATGCCTTCCTCGATGTCGGCATTGCGAAGGCGTCGCGCCCTGTCCACAAACCATGCAACCTTATCGTCGTCAATATCATCCAAAGTAGCCCCATCACATAGCGAGGCGTCGAATGGTCCTATACGATAACATCCTTGTTCAAAGACCAACCCATCCAGGCTAGCGTAGATCTCCGGCAGCAACTCGCTTTCGTCTTCACACCGAGCGCGAATAAGGGCGCCGGACACCTTTCTTAGAAAGGCAACTTCTTTTGTCGCACGGCCATCATCGTTCTTGCCGAGGACAAATATCAACCTGGTCAATCCAAGCCTTGTCGCCTCATCAAATTCGCGCTCGGTCGGAGAAATGCCGTCCGCGTCCTCATAGCCATATTCTTTGCCAATCAGCCCAATGTAGATGTCGCACTTCCTCAGTTCGTCGATGTAAAGCTCATCCGTGCGTCGATCACAAGCAACGACATCCTCTTCAAAGACAAAAGTGTCGAAGAGTCGACGAAGCGCGGGATTCTTGGACACGAAGCGTTTGAATTGCTTGCGGACTTTCGCAAACTCCTTCTGAACACTCGATACAAATATTCGCTTCATAATATTCGCCAAACAAAGCCTTTGCCGCACTATCAAAACGCTTGTCTATGATAAATCGATGATGCCCCCACGGAATCCAGACCAATTCTGCCACAAGTTGTGGCAAATTCTCATCTGTCAATACGACCTACTCAACCGGTTTAATCCTGTCAATCTTGTCAATCCTGTCTAAAACAATCTACCCGTTCTACATGTTCTACACGGCTACAACTCGCCGCGACAAGATTCTTAGTTATGAGTTCTGAGTTGGGAGTTATGAGTTAGGAATTAGTAGTTGGTAGTTGGTGGTTGGTGTTTCTTGCTGGTCGCTTTTCCGCAGTGATGATGTCTCGCAACTAACCACTAACTCATAACTCACAACTTCCCCTTCTCCCACTCTCAACTTACAACTCGAAACTCACCCCAAAAATCCCTCAAAATAGCACTTCTGTGAGTCCATCGGATGGAGACGCGAACGTCAATCCATTGACACGCGTCTGCGCATCGGATGGAAGCTCGAACTTCAATCGGATTGAAGTTGTCATGTGCATCCGATGGAAAAACCGACTTCAATGGTTGCACTTTCGCGTTTCAATCCATTGAAACTTTTTTCGCCTTTTTTGCACATTTTTTGGCTCAAATGCATTTCTCGACGCCAATATATTTGTTAGCAGTTGTGAGTTAGGAGTTGGAGAATGGAGGTCGGCCGGCTTTGGTGCTTTGGTTCTCGCGGGTTGGCCGCAGACGACTGAATCCGCCGCGACATCGCGCTTCACGAGCGACATGGCGCCGACAATCGCACGTTCGCCGATGGTGACGCCAGGAAACACGACACACCCAATCCCAAGAAACGCCTTCTTCTTGACCACGACAGGCCTAGAGTCTACAGCGCCACGCCCCGTATAGTAGTACGCGTTGTCATGCTCCAGCAAAGTGCAATGCGCCGTCACAACCGCCCCGTCCTCTATCGTTATCATCTCGGGATGGACATTTCCCATGATGACGAAGTATCCCACCTCGCACCCCTTCCCGATATTGATGCCGCGCAGTCGATGGAAGAAGATGCGCAGCTTCGTGTGAGGCGCAAACCAGGCGGGAAGAAGGAACAGCACTCCCAACGCCCGCTTCCAGAAGTTGCCGCGAGCCTTTTTCTCGTCAGAAGGATTCGTAGAGCTTTGCATATCTTGAGACAAGGGTCGCTTCCGACAGTTCCCTGCGATGGTGTTCCATGTTCGCGATGGATCGCTTGTTTATGCCGTCGACAACTGGGAGCTGGATGTTGTCTTTGTCGAAGTAGTAGACGTCGGGATATCCAACGAGCCGATGTCCGGGAATGTCCGAGAGATATAGATAGAGTCCGCATGCACCCGCTTCGATGACGGCGTTGGGCGACGCTTCCGATTTCGAGGGGTTCACGGCGCAGCGATACTGTCCAAGCGTCGGATATATCTCTTCAGGCTTCAGCACGCCACGATAATGCGCCATCTTCGAGTTCTCCAGGAGAGCCTTGATGCGGGCGGTATGCTCAACTTCGCGTTCGTCGAACGGACCGTAGATGTCGAGCTCGCGGCGGTCGCGCTCTGCGGCGGCGATCAGCGCCTCCAGATTCTTCTGAACGCTAATGCGCCCGATGAAAACCATGTCCTTTGTTGGATGATCGTTTAGGCACTCGCAAACAGCCGAACCGTTTGGTATGCAGACAAAGTCGCGACGGAAAGTGTACTTTTTCATCGCTTCATAGTCCCATCTGCTCACATACACGGTCCTCTTGACGAGGTTGACGCCCAAGATGTCAACTATTGCGATTATCCAACGAACCACCGGATTGATCTTGATATTCCACCAGCTTCGGCCGTGTATGCTTGAAACGACATTGTATCCAAGCAGGGAGAATACAATGGCAAGCGGAAGGAATATCTCCATGTGGAAATGGAGAACTGTATTCCGCTTGTCGGTTATCGCGCCCCTGATCTGTCTGAATCTGGCAAGCCAGCCCTTTGCAAGCTGATATACCTTTACTCCATCAACCTCATTGTCGACAACAGTCGGATTGTCCCATACCGTAAAGACGGTAAAGTCGTACTTGTCCTTAGTCGCCTTTACGAAATTATACGTCGCCGCTTCCACCCCGCCATGAGCGGCGGGGTAGTTCTTTATGCCAATGCGGAATATCTGTTTCTTCATCAAATGTGCTCTTCAAATCCTCTGAAGTGCACATTGAGTTCGTGCATTGGCTCAAGAAGGCGGCCCATGGACGTGCCTTTCGTAAGATTCGCGAAGGCGTTGACGTCTTTCGGGAAGCACTTGCCGCCGTAGCCGAACTTGCCGTCGGGACCGGGCACGAACGTGTGCGTGTCGTTGATGTAGCCCGAAAGCAGGCAACCGCGCTGCACCTTCTGGAAGTCCGCGCCCATCTTCTGGCAGTATTCGTAGAGCGCGTTGAAGTAGATTACCTTGTACGCGCCGAAGACGTTGTGCCCGTACTTCGTGATCTCGGCTTCAAGCGGCGTCATCTCGACATAGAACTTGTTGCGGAAGATCCTGTGCAGAAGCTCCGGCACGCCCGTAAAAACCATCGGCTGACGGCGGAAATCCTCGATGTACGTGCGCTCAGTAAGAAACTCCGGCATGAAGCAGACCTTATGCCCTGTCTCCTTCGAAAGAAGGTCGCTGGTTCCGGGCAGAATCGTCGTGCGGACGAACACCGGAACATCGGGGAGCTTGCGAATCAGCTCTTTCATGAGAGTCAGGTCCTGCGTTCCGTCCTCTTCCGTCGGAACATGTATCTGCACAAATGCAATGTCTATCTTCGAGAGGTCGTCGTTGTATCCCTTGGGCGGATCGGAAATGTAAAGTTCGCAGTTTTCGGAGTTGTTCTCCTCGATCCATGTCTTCAATGCACCGCCCACGAATCCGCAGCCGATGATGCCAATCTTGATTTTCTCGCCCATTTTCTGTCTTTCTTTAGTTTATGCACGTTTGCTAAGATAATCGAAATACCACGTTGCCGCTTCAAGCAGGCCCTGCCTCACGCTGAACTTCGGCTCATAGCCAAGAAGCGTCCTCGCCTTGGTGATGTCCGCCAGCGAATGGGGAATGTCACCGGCGCGGTTCGGACCGTATTTCGCCTCAAGCTTAAGAATCTCCGCGTCATATTTGCCCAGGGCCGTGCGCAGGAAGTCATAAAGTTCGTTCAGCGTCGTCCGCTCTCCGAACGCAACGTTGTAGACTGTGTTCAGCGCGGCAGGATTCTCCGCAAGAGCGGCAAGCTTGTTGGCCTGGATTACGTTCTCAATGTATGTGAAGTCGCGGGAATAAGATCCGTCGCCGTTGATTGTCGGCGGATTGTGTCCGATAAGCGCCAATGCGAACTTCGGGATTACCGCGGCATACGCGCCGTCGGGATCCTGGCGGCGTCCAAAGACATTGAAGTATCGCAGGCCCACGACATCTATTCCATATAGGTCGTGGAAGTTGCCGGCAAAAAGCTCGTCTACATATTTGGTGATGGCATAAGGCGAAAGCGGCTTTCCGATCTTGTCTTCTACCTTCGGCAAGGTTTTCGAATCCCCGTAAGTCGAAGACGACGCCGCGTACACAAAGCGTTTCACTCCGTTTTCATGCGCGGCGAAAAGAACGTTCACGAACCCTGTGACGTTCACTGCCGTAGATGTCATCGGGTCCTTGATCGAACGCGGCACCGAGCCGAGCGCGGCTTCATGGAAAACGACGTCCTTCCCTTCCGTAGCCCGTTTGCAAGTCTCATAGTCGCGTATGTCGCCTTCTATGAGAGTGAAATCATCGCGGCCGAGATTGTGCTCGATGTTCTCCCTCTTGCCAGTCGAGAAGTTGTCGAGCACCGTCACCCGATTGCCGTCCGCCAAAAGCGAATCGACCAGGTTCGACCCTATAAAGCCTGCACCACCAGTAACGAGGATGCTTTTGCTGCTTAATGTCATATCAACGATTCTCCTGTATGCAAATTGACTTATCCTTCGATGGTGCCGTTATCCTCGAGTTCTTCCGCCATCTGCGCCTGTGGGCTCTTGGCATACGTCCACGCGGTCAGGACCGCCCCGCCGACGAACAATAGAACTGCGACCACGATTACGACCAAGACCACCGCCCCGACGATCAGAAACAGATTCATCAGATTTGAGTTCGAGTCGTGAGTTCGAGTTGGAGTTCGAGTTCGAGAGCGGCGCATTCCTTTTCCTTCTACACAAAGAACCAGAATCTTCCATTCTCCAACTCCAACTCTTCTCTCCAACTAATCACCAAGTTCGAGTCTCAAGTTGAAGTTCGAGAGTGGTGGCTTTCTTTTCCTTATACACAAAGAACCAGAATCTTCCATTCTCCAACTCCAACTAATCTCTCCAACTACACATCAAGTTCGAGTCTCGAGTTGGAGTTCGAGAGCGGTGCATTCCTTTTCCTTCTACACAAAGAACCAGAATCTTCCATTCTCCAACTCCAACTAATATCTCCAACTACACATCAAGTTCGAGTTTTGAGTTGGAGTTCGAGAGTGGTGGTTTTCTTTTCCTTCTACACAAAGACCAAGAATCCTCCATTCTCCAACTCCAACTAATATCTCCAACTATACATCAAGTTCGAGTCTCGAGTTGGAGTTCGAGAGCGGCGCCTTTCTTTCCCTTCTACACAAAGAACAAGAATCCTCCATTCTCCAACTCCAACTAATCTCTCCAACTAATCACCAAGTTCGAGTCTCAAGTTGGAGTTCGAGAGTGGTGGTTTCTTTCTACACAAAGAAAAACAAGAATCATCCATTCTCCAACTCCAACTAATCTCTCCAACTAACCACTAACCGCTAACCACTAACCGCAAACCCGTCGCGCCAGTTTCTGACGGCAACTCTGTGAGCACCAAAATCCCGCATCTCATCTCCATCATAGATCAGCAAAGGCGATGTCGCCGCCTGATCATCATTGCAATAAGACTCAAGATTCCGCACAAGATTCTTTCCGAATGTCATTGAAGACTTGATTTCGACTGGCACAACCCTGTTGCCGACCGTGACAATCACATCGATCTCAAACCCCTTCTCCGTGCGATAGAACGACATTCTCGGCTCTCGTCCACCATTGGCAAAGCCTTTGCGGATATCCGCAACGACCATGTTTTCGAACATCGACCCCCTCAGCGGATGTGCAGCGATCTGCGATGGGGTCTCTATCCCCAGCAGATAGGCAACGAGTCCGACATCGGTGAAATACACCTTCGGAGACTTTACGACCCTCTTGGCAACGTTCGAGGAATAGGGAGGCAGGCGGAACACCAGGAAAGACGCCTCAAGCACCGACAGCCACGCCGAGATCGTAGGGACGGAAACCCCCGTCTCGTTTGCCAGCGACGTAAAGTTCACCACTTGTCCGACGCGCCCTGCCAGCAACGTGACAAAGCGCTCGAACTGAAGCAGATTCTTAACATTGACAAGTCGCCGTACGTCTCGTTCGACGTATGTGCGAAAGTAGTTACGGTAATAATTGAAAGCCCGTTTCTTCTGGGAGTACAACTCCGGCATGAATCCCCTCACAAGGCAGTCATCAGTCGGAACTTCGCGAATTTCATTCTTCAGTTCCGCCGATGAGAGCGGCAGCAGATCCAGGACGCTTGTTCTGCCTGCTAGAGACTCGTCAACGGCTTCCGCAAGCTGAGTCTGCTGGCTGCCAGTCAATATGAACTGTCCGTACAGGAGCCTCTTGGAATCCACAATCGTCTGGACCGACGCGACAATCTCAGGCAGCCGCTGGACCTCGTCGATGATAAGGGGCGGCGGATGATTTGCAAAAAAAGATTTATAGTCCGCCGCTGCCGCTTCCCGTGTTTCCTTGTCCTCCATTGACACATACCCAAAATTCGGACAGCAGGCGCGAACAAGCGTCGTCTTTCCTGACTGCCGCGGACCAAACACGGTAACGACGGGATACTCCGCCAATTCCGACTCAAGTGTTTTTGCCAACAAGCGGTCAATCATCTTTCGATCCTTAGTTTCCTGAAGCGCAGTATACCAAATTTAGAGCGTATTTGTAAAATACAACTTTAGGATTACGCCCATCCCGCAAGCATCTACCAACTATACATCAAGTTCGAGTCTCTAGTTGGAGTTCGAGAGCGGTGGCTTTCTTTCTACACAAAGACCCAGAATCTTCCATTCTCCAACTCCAACTAATCTCTCCAACTATACATCAAGTTCGAGTCTCTAGTTGGAGTTCGAGAGTGGTGGCTTTCTTTTCCTTCTACACAAAGAACCAGAATCT
>JAEEGH010016250.1_pt1 | contig 16032 bp, 13 predicted proteins | sample 9134181 | NCBI WGS metagenome assembly JAEEGH01 (sample SAMN16246544, study PRJNA631951) | gut metagenome | biome: gut microbiome; feature: rumen; material: DP-attached | host: Bos | place: Iran: Karaj | collected 2018-10
GGGGACTTGCGCAAAACATGGTTAAAAAACTTTTATTTTGCTGCAAATATACAAAAAAAAGGTGATTTTCGAAGAAAAGAGTAAAACATTGAAGCACGAACAACGAACTTTTTCATACTTTTGTGTGAAAAATAAACAATAATGGACCATATCGAACTGCTCTCCAAGCTCATTGAAACGCCCAGATACTCGCGTGAAGAAACCGTTGCTGCCAACATTTTGGAGGCCTGCATGAAAGAGCGCGGGCTGTCTACGCAGCGTCAGGGGAACAATCTGTGGAGCATCTCTCCCGCAACGTCGGGCCCCACGGTGTTGCTCAACGCACACATCGACACCGTTCACCCCGTAAGCGCATGGACACGGGATCCTCACAAAGCCACTCTGGAGGGCGACAAGTTGTATGGACTGGGCAGCAACGATGACGGAGGCTCGCTGGTAAGCCTGTTGGAAGTCTTCTGCCGTTGTCAGAAAAAATCTCTGCCCTACACGCTGATTTTGCTAATCTCCGCCGAAGAAGAGGTCAGCGGGAAAGGCGGCATTGAGAGCGTCCTGCCCCTGTTGCCACCCATCGATTTTGCCATTGTCGGAGAACCCACGGGAATGCAACCCGCCATCGCAGAAAAAGGGCTGATGGTGCTCGACATCACCGCCCATGGTAAAGCCGGACACGCTGCCAGAAATGAAGGTGTCAACGCCATTGACCTGGCCATTGAAGACATTGAAACCATCCGCCGCCTGCCGGCCCAATTGAACAGCTCTCCCCTGCTTGGCCCGGTAAAGATGACAACGACAATCATCCATGCCGGCACCCAGCACAATGTGATTCCCGACGAATGCACATTTACGGTGGACGTGCGCTCCAACGAGCTGTATGACAACAAAGCGCTTTTCGATATCGTTTCCTCTCAGATTAAGAGCGAGGCCAAAGCCCGCAGTTTCCGACTCTCGTCCTCCTCAATAGAGGAAACACATCCTCTCGTGCAAAAGCTTCTGAAAATGGGGAAAAAGCCCTTTGGCTCACCCACACTCTCGGATCAGGCACTCATGCGCTTCCCCTCGCTCAAAATGGGGCCGGGCGAGAGCTGCCGCTCCCACACGGCAGACGAATTCATCAAACTCGCCGAGATAGAAGACGCAATCGCTACCTACCAATCCATACTTCTGGATTGAGCTTTGCCGTCTCCTTGCGCAACTGGAAATGAAGCAACGGATGTCCGTTGTCGTCATTGGCAGGAGTGCCGATAAGATCGCGTGTTTTGACCTTCTGGCCCTTGGAGACAATCACGGAAGACAGGTTACAATACACGGAGATGTAGGATCCGTGACGAATCAGCACGTTCTTGGTGCCGCCAAAAGCAAAGACTGCTGTCACAACGCCATCGAACACACTGCGTGCACGGGCACCGGCCTGACCGGAATAATTCACGCCCTTGTTATCCAGCGTCACATGGCTCAGACCTTCCACTCTGTATTGTCCAAAATGAGCTGCAATGCGATACGGACCGGTCAAAGGCACCGGCAAACGCCCGCGATTGGCTTCGAAATTACCCGAGAGCTGACGCTCTTCCGGAGTGAGCCAACTGCTGCTCTTTGACGAAGAAGACGTCTTCCCCGACGCTGCACCGGAGGTCTTCCCCGCGTTCTTTTGGGCGGCAGCCTTCTGCGCTGCAGCTCTCCTTGCTGCTGCCTCACGCTCAGCCTTCTTGCGAGCCTGTTCGATTTCGTATGCGATGAGATCGTCAATCTTTTTGTTCAAAGCGGCCAGCTCCTTCTTGCGGGCATTCACCTCTGCAGCCAGGTCTTTCTGCTTCTTTTTGAGGTTCTTCACCTCTTTCTGTTTGGTTAGCTGCTCCTGTGTCAACTTCTTGCGCTCGGCCACCAGCTCATTCATCACGCCGTGCATCTGAGTTCGTTTGCTGACCAGCCTGTCCCTCATCAGCGATGTTTCCGCCTGCCTTTCCTGAATTTGCTGACCCAGGGTATACTGATAGTTGGCATATTCTCTGGTGTAACGCAGACGGCGGTACATCTGGGTCACGCTCTTGGCCGACAGCACGAACAGCAACGGGCTCTTCACCTTGGGATAAAGGCGGGTCATCTTCACCGCACGGCGAAATCTTGCTTTTTTTTCCTCAAGCTGGCGCTGAAGCTCCGCCAGGCTGTCTTTAATCACCGTAATTTCCGCATTCAACGTCTCCAGCTCTCCCTCCAGCGTGTGGATATGCTGCACACGGTCCTCCAGGCGAATGCCTATGTCATGAATACGCTCTTCGCCCCTCTTCACCGCTTTTTGAGTAGACTCCATTTCACGCTGCTTGCTCTTGATGGTCTTCTCTAGCTGAGTCTGCTGAGCCTTGAGCGTTCGCACTTTCTTCGAGTTTTGTGCCCAACCCGGAGTGCTTATTAATAATATAAAAAGGAATAGTATGCGGTACACGCTACATGTTGATTAGAGTCTGTACTAGTTGTTCAAGGGTCACTCTGTCAAAACGGGATTCGTTGAATGGCGTTCTCGTCTGCCAGCCGTCATCGTGGCCCCACTCATCAAACGTGAAGTGGGCTTTCAGCGTTTTTCCGGATATGGGCAGGCTAAGCTGCAGCTCCCGGGGCATACGTCCTTCCTTATCGCCCCAAAACATGCTCTGAACATTCTCAAAGTTTATCTCGCGGCTCAGGAAGCCGTCCACCTCCGCATAGGGCGCCCGGACATACTGTCTGTTCACCCGATCCAGGAAGAGGAAATCGCTCTGTGTCATCTCCATGCTGCCCACCTGTATCGTGATGATCATGGAATAGGTAAACTGCACCTGAACGACATCGCCCCTTTTCAAGCGGACATTGGTGTTGAGCGTCGCACGGCGTCCGTTGTAAATCATCGTGGCGCGCCCTGTTGTTGTGGCCACATCACCGTCTTGCCAAGGCAACGCCGTCACTGCCGAAACCGTGTCCACCGGCACCGCGACATCCTCTCCGTCCTTCGCCTTATGGGAACGACAGCCGACAAGCAGCAACAGGGCTGCCATGAAACAAAGCCATTTATTTTGCATAATACTTCTTTTTTCTCACTTTTTTGGGCAAAAGCGGTGTGCCCGTCTTATCGTCACGCTTCATGGCCAGTCGCCAAAGGCGAAGCGCCTCTTCTTCCTTGCCCTGCATCCAGGCAATATCGCCGGCATGCTCAAGCACATTACTCATGCAATATTTGTTGTCCAGCAGGTACTCGTCCGTACTGTCGGGCGGAACCACCTTGTGCATCACGCGCTCTGCCTCATCATACTGCCGACTGATGAACATGATCCATGCATAGGTGTCCAGATATATCGGATTGTCGGGAGCGGCTTTCAGGGTGCGTCGCGACATCTCTGCGGCCTCGTCCAAACGTTCTTCTCTGAGCGACAGATAATACGCGTAATTGTTCAGATAGGCCACGTTGTCCTTGTTGTAGACCAGCGCCGAATCAAAAGCCGCAAAAGCCTCATCGTAGCGCCCCACCTCGTGGCAGGCGTCTCCTTTCAGACCCCACACCTCGCTAATCAGCGAAGGACGGGTGCCCTCACCGCGCTTCTCCAAGCCTTTGCGGAACACCTCGATGGCATTTTCAAAGCGTTTCTGCTGCATCAGCGTAATGCCCAGAAAATAACTGTAGCCGAGATTCTCCGGATACAGGTTGACGCCGCGACGGCAGATTTCTTCCAACTGTTCGTAATCCTCCTTCTTTCCGTAATACTCCATCAGGTAGCCCATCACGTTTTCGTCGTCGGGCTGCAGCTCCAGAATCTTTTTCAACACCTTTACCACTTCTTCGCCGGGAGCCTCACGCTGCAAAAGCGACACCGCATCACTGCGCAGCAGGGCCAGTTCGGTCTCCGTCGGCCCCACCCTGCGCGCTTCGTCGAAGAACTGGTTGGCCCGAACGGTGTCACCGTAATACTGATAGAGGCGACCGCACTGGATTAAGGCCATCACGTCGTAAGGACGCTCCTTGCACAACTCCTCAAACTGCTGAAAGGCACGAACGCTGTCCTTACAGTCGATCATGTAGATGGAGAACTTCTCGCCGGCCGTCTCCACGGTCCTGCCCTCACGCTTATCAATGGCATCCAATATCTCCAGCGCTCTTTCCCAATTGCCGATATTGTTGTAATGTTTGGCCAGCTGCATCTTCACCTCCGAACGGCTCGGCCTCAGGGCAGAGAGGCGCTCCAAATACGTCACGGCCTCGTTGTTCATCATCCTGCGCAACATCACTGCCGCAACGTTTTCCTGATAATTGGCGTTCAGAGAATCCATATCCGCTGCCTGCCTCATCATCTCTATACCCAAACTATCTTCCTTCAACGCTATCTGCAGACGGCCCAGTTCAAACAAGGCCTCGGGACGTTGTCCGTCCAGGTGCAGACAATGCTCGTAGAGGGCCACTGCTTCATCAAGCTTTCCCGCCAGGCGTTTGCTCGTCGCCTCCTGAAAGTAATAATCATAGCGAATTTCAGCCAGGAGCGTCAGGGGCAACAACAGCGCAAAGAGAAACAGTCTTTTCATCTTCAGCATCTTTTACTTCACACCGCTATGACCGAATCCTCCGGCACCGCGCTCTGTCTCGCTCAAGACAGACACTTCCACCAACTCCGCCTGCTCATGACGGGCAATGACCATTTGGGCGATACGTTCGCCGTCTTCCACGACAAAGTCCTCCTGCGAGAGGTTGATGAGGATGACGCCCACTTCTCCGCGGTAGTCTGCGTCCACAGTGCCCGGTGTGTTCAACACCGTGATGCCCTTCTTCAGGGCCAGGCCGCTACGCGGCCTCACCTGAGCTTCGTAGCCTTCCGGCAGCGCGATGCGCAATCCGGTCGGAATCAGCCTGCGCTCCAGAGGACGCAGCGTGACGGGTGCATCCAGATTGGCCCGCAAATCCATCCCTGCACTCAGGGGTGTTGCATATTGGGGCTGCGGGTGGTGGCTTTCGTTGATGATTTCTATTTTCATAAGTTAGGGATCTTCATTCCGTTGATTCTTCTGTAAACACCCAAAGCATAGACATCGGTCATGCCGCTGATGTAGTCCAACACCGCCATCAACTTGCCGTAAAGGGTGGGCGCATGCGTTTCATACTGGGGGCTCACCCGGTTGAGCAGGAGCTTGGAGTATTGACGCTCGGGGTGGATGACGGCCTCCACCATCAGATCCATGAGGGTGCTGATGATCTTGTAACCGGCGATTTCGATGTCCACCACATCCTTGCTGTGATAAATCTTGCCGTAGGACACACGCTCGCAGGCCTTGTAAGCAGCGTTGGGAATGTCGCTGATATAATTGATGAGCGAGCCCTCAAATTCACCCTCCAGGATCTCTTCCTCATGCTCTACAAAGACGCGGACGCATTCGTTCTCCAGGCAATTGATCACACACGAACGCAGATAAACAATCTGCTCGTTCACATCGTCGAGGGATGACATGCGCGAAAGGATGTGTTCCTGCTGTTGTTTCGGGAAATAGGCCAAAAGCAGGCTCCGTGTCTCTTCCGTGGTCAGGATCTTGAGCTTGTGAGCATCCTCGATGTCCATGATTTCATAGCAGATGTCATCGGCGGCCTCCACCAGATACACCAGAGGATAACGGGCAAAGCTCAACTCTCCTTCCTCTGCCGGCAGTTGCCTGATGCCCAACTCGCGGGCGATGCGCAAATAACCCTCTTCTTCCGAGCGGAAAAAGCCGAACTTCCCGGCCTTACCCTTATGGCCGCTCGTGTAAGGGTACTTCACGATGGAGGCCAGGGTGCTGTAGGTCATCACGAAACCACCTTCCCGACGGCCCTGAAAATGATGTGTCAGGAGTCGGAACGCGTTGGCATTACCCTCAAAGCGCGTCATGTCGTTCCATTGCGCCTCCGTCAGGCGGTCGCCGGTCTTGGGACACACATAATCCTTCAGGCGCAGCCCGGGACCTTCGCTGAAATAGGTGGCAATGGCGTTTTCACCGCTGTGACCAAAGGGCGGATTGCCCAAGTCGTGCGCCAAACAGGCTGCGGAAACAATGTTGCCCAACTCCGTGAAATGTGTCGAGAACAATTGCGGATGGCGGTCGAGCAACTGACGGCTCGCGTCGTTGCCCAACGAGCGCCCCACACTGGACACCTCCAGTGAATGGGTCAGCCTGTTGTGCACGAAGATGCTCTCCGGCAGGGGAAACACCTGGGTTTTGTTTTGTAAACGGCGAAAGGGAGCGGAAAAGATCAGCCTGTCGTAGTCCCTCTGAAACTCCGTCCGGTCGTCCGTGCTGTGCGGCTGGTTCTCCTGTCCGAACCGCTTATTGCTCAACAGTTGCTCCCAGTTCATACTTTGTAGAATATTCTGTCCACGGCACTGGCGGCATCGACATACTCGGGGTGCTCTGCGGCGAAACTGTCCACATGGCGCATTCGTTTTTCGGGAAGGATTTCGTCCAAAGCAATCAGGATGCCACTCTCTTCCACATCGCCGAACTCATCGTTGATGGCTGTGCCGAAGAATTTCATCGTGGGCGAAAGACTCATGTAGGCGTTGACCAACGGGGGGATGGCCACACCACGGGCATGCACCTCACGGTTGAGGATGCGGTAGTCCTTCTTGAAGTCCTCCTCGGTGAAAAGGGCCTTCATGGCGTCCTCGTCCACATTAAGCTGCAGCGGCTGCTTCGGCCACACCAACTGCCTGTCGTCCGGGAAGCGCTTCTTGAGGAAACTGAGAATCATGTTGCGGGCTTCACGATCGTACGAAGGATACATGGTGAACTTGCCGAAACAGTATTTCACCGAAGGCTCCATCACAACGATGGCACCCAAACCGTCCCAAAGATTGTCCAGCGCGAAGAGCGACTTAGTGCCCATGCGTGTGCTCTGGTACTCGAGTGTGACAAACGAGCGACCCAGCTCAATGGTCCAAGGCAGGTAGTCGCGCACAAACTCATCGGAGAAGCGGAACATGTGGCTGGTGGCCAACACCGGCTGTCCGTCCGCATCGAGAGGCGTGTCTTTGCCCAACATATAACGATATCCGCCGATGATTTCCTGCGCTTCCGGATTCCACACAAGCAGATTCTTGTAGGGCGCCTCACAAGTGTCGAAATCATCCAAATCCACCGACTTTCCGCTTCCGCCGCCGTAAGCACGGAAGGCAATTTCCCTAAGCCGTCCGATTTCACGCATGGTATTGGGGGCGTTCTGCCACGTCACCACATAAATCTCATTGCCGGCTTTGTTGGTGTCTCTCACCTTTTTGTCCGGGGTCAACTCTGCGATAATCTTCTCTGTCGGTATTTTTTCAATGATCGTTTCCATTCACAATCCTATGCTTACGATTCTGTTGTTGATAAAGTAACGGCCGCGGGGCAGACCGCTCAACCAGTTGGTGCCTTTGTTGAGACGCATCACCATGTAGAATGCACCGCTCTGCGTGTAGATGGGCAATATCTGATTGTGGTCGCTCTGAATCTTCAGTGCGTTGCCCATTTTGCTGATTTGAACGGGGAAGGCGGAGTTGCTCATCTTACGCTTCTGCGACACATCCCCTTTGGGCGCCTGCTGTGCGGACTGCACCTGAGTCTGCGTCTGGTTCTTCGCCGTCGCACTTGCCACGCACAACAGCAACATCAGACCCGACAATATGCTCAACACACCTCTCATCTTCTGTGGCGCTCTATAAAATCATCCAAATCCTCGCCCTCAATCTTTTCGAAAGAGGAGCGTGCCGTCTTCACCGCGCCAAAGCCGGCGTCCACACATTCGCTCACCTGCGTGATCTCACCACGCTCTATCAAGTGTTTCATTTCCTTCACACGATAGAGCATCAGGTAGTCGTGGATGTTGTTGTGGCCCTGAGAACGAAGGCACTGCAGCAACAGCTGGCGGTTTAGACCCACTTCCCGGCACAAACTCTCGCGGTTGAACGTGAAGTCCATCCACTGCTGCCTATTCTCCTTCATCCAGCGCTCCACGGCCAGATAGCGTTCCAAGTTCTTTTCGTTGAAGTCCTCATCACCGTCCGCTTCTTTGGGTGCTGCTTCGCTCACAGCCTCATGCTGCGGAAGGCTTTCACTCACTCCCGGCAGCGGCAAATGCTTCACCACACCGTCAAACGTACGGAATGCCATATAGCCGTTGAGCGAGGTGACACAAAATATAAAGCCACAAAGGAGCAGAGGATTATAGTTCAGGGCGATATACACATAGAAGCCATAAGTCAGCACCAAGGCCGCCGTATAAGTCCTCAAATAGGCCGGCACACGCGTCCTTTTGGCATAACGTCGGGGCACGGCGTAAATATTGACGATATAGCCCACACCGACCAACAACGTGAGACCCTTCAGCCACCAGGCGTTGGGAAACAGCAAATACACCGCCCCCAACAAAACAATGGGCGAGGCGTAGCGCAACATTCTGCCCAGCTGCAAAAACCCCGGCATCGAAAAGCCGAAAGTGTAGAAGCTCTGAAGAAAGATGCCGATCGGGAGCATCCAGGCCATAGCAGGATGCAGAGCGTCGGGATGGCCATTGGCCACATTGGGGGCAAAGAAGGCTACGACGCCGAAGACCGTGGCACAAATGCCGGAAATCCACGCCAGAGGCAAATATTCCACCCGATGATAGGCAAACAACGACACGACCGCACACAGCACAAAATGGGCTGTAGCAGCAACGACAAAAGTGAGCATCACTGTTGTTTCTATCATCAAAATACAATTATTTCGCGGGCAAAGATACAAAAAAATAACAATTCCGGCCCACACTGGGTGAGTCGGAATTGCTTTTATACTGCTTTTTTTGACTTTTCTACCTCTAAACAGAGGTTAGAAGGCCTTAAAGACGTCGTCCGGAGAGGTCGAAGCGCTGGCCGTTCTTCACAACGATCACGCGACCGTTGATGAGGTACTTGCCGTCCTTCTGACCCTCAGCCTTGTTGTCGGACTTTACTTCGCCGATGCCGGTGACGGATTCGGGAATGTTGGTCTTGTCGCCCACAGTCACTTCGATAGCCATGTCATCCCCTTCTTCGATAATGGAGAGATGAACGAAAATGTGTCCGTCGTAAACATAGCCCTCATCCAGCACGATCTGGAGTTCGCCCATGCCCGGGCCAATCCAATCTTCGGGACTGAAACGTTCATCCGTGCCCGGAAGAATCTGCACGGTCTGCTCTTTGGTGAAGCACTGTACGCCTTCCAACTCGGTCATCTCGATGTCCGTGAGGCAAATGGTGCCGACGGGCATGGGGAATCCGCCAAAATCCATTACGAAGTTGGGAAGCTCAAAATCATAGATTTCATCGCCGCTTTTAGCCAGATAAACCGTAACATCTCCACTGGGCATAGCCATTCCTCCCATCTCTACCAGCAAGGGTTCAGTGAACACTAGAGGTGCAGGAACCTCATGGAATTGCACCTGATATACCTTGGGCTGCAACTCGTAGTCATACTCGCTTTCCTCGGGGCTCAGAGTGATGCTGTAAACTGCGGTTTCGCGGTCGAAGGACGTTGTTACGACACCATAGCCTTTGGTCACAACCTTGCACTCTTTCGTCTCTTTGTAATAAATCTCCGAGAGGTCAATTTTGCCCTCTTCATCGGGCGTATAGCTCACGCCGTCGTACTCGAACGACACCATCTCCAAAACGGGTGTGGGCACGGAAAGCAGTTCGATGTCAGCCACAGAGAACCACTGGTGAATGGCGTTCGTTGTTGTTGAAGCCTCAAACTTCACCGTGACGTTGCCTTTCTGCTTCAAATCAATGGCTATGTAGCGATATTCCCAACCGCGACCGGCACCGTTGTTGCAGTAAACGCCATTGCCGGAGAAGTTTACATTGCCCTCTACATCGATACCGTATCCGATGTCGCCTTTGGCGGGGAATGCCACTTCAACGCCGTCCACACTCATCGTAGCCAGTGCATACACGCTGCTGCGACCGGCGGCCTTCAGCAAATACTGTCCGGCAGGAAGCTCCACGGTCTGCTCGGCTGATACTGACCAACTTGTCTGACCCCATTGGGCGCCCGTCTGCTCGTAGTAAGGGCGCTCGGGATCATCGCTCCAATGCTGACCAGCCTTGTTGCTCACAAGATTGGTGGTCCATTTGGTCTTGTCGCTGAGGTCAACAGATCCCAGAAGTGAGGTATGGTCTTCTGTGTATTTGCCGGCCACATAGCTGGCCTCGTCCAGACGCAACTGATCGAGTAGCGACTGCAACTCATCCACACTCTCACTCTGCTCTACAGCCTCACGCCCTGCAGTGATATCCATGCCGATTTGCTCCGCACGCATCAGTTCTTCGGCGAACGCCTTGCGCGCAACATACAGCTTGTACTCGTTCACGTCGTAGAACTGCCACTTGCTGGCATCGGTAGCGCCGTTATCTGCCTGTGTGAGTTCAGCTCCGTTACCGGTCATGTAAGCTGTATAATTACGGGAAACAAACCACGCTGTCCACGTTTTACTTACGCTGAATGTGTAGCCGTTGACATCACCGGCGACTGACAACGTCGAAGCATTCGTTCCGGCGGTTGTCACATTTACACTGGTCGGAGTTGCAGAAACGGCATTGGTATTAATCGTGATATTAACGCTCTTGCCGTTGGCCGATTCCATCGTGTTGTCCTCATGAACGGTCCATTCCGTCTTGGCCTCAAGACCAAGTGCATTGTCGTCCTGCAGGAAGTAACCGGTGGCCTTATTGAACACATAATAGCCGGTACCCTTCACAAGCTCCACGGGCTGGGGGGCTACTACTACGATGGGATCTTCGTCGCCAGTGCCTTCTGCGTCCTCACCGCCGGTGAAAGCAATCTGATAGATGTGCACATTGGCGGGATCTTCGGAGACATTGTCGCCCTCGACCGTCACCGTCAGCGTGTTGGTGCTGCTTTCGAACTTCCAGGACTTCTTGGCGCCGCGACCGTTGGTCACGACTTTACCCATCTTCTCGGGATCGAAGTCTTCGGAAACCAGCTCGCGACCCATAATGTTCTCTCCGCCATAGATGATGGATGTAGCCTCGCTGTTGTAGATCATCTCCATATCGTCGATGTAGAGATAGTCGGCAGCAGCGCCTGCACCGGGCTCGGAGCAGGTGGAGACATTGACCAGAGCGTAGTAAGGCTGCTCATCGGAGAGCCACTCGAAAGGCACGGTGTACTGCGTCCACTCATCGTTGCTCACGATGCTGGTGCCGGAAAGAGCCTGACCCACAAGCTTGGCGGTGTTCTTATCGCCATAGACGGGATCCTGATAGTAACCCTTCGTGGTGAGCAGCACGCTGCAGTTGCCGGCCTTCACACCGGAAAACTTCACCCAGAAGCGAACGGCATCGGGACGACCGGCGAAACGCATCGCCTGATCCTCACGCGCCTCGTTGATATAGTTATAGTTACCACTGGCATCGGTAGCGATGCCTGAACCCATATTGACACAACCCGTAGTCAGATTGCCCTGAGCCACAATGTTGCCAAACACCGAACGAGATGTGATGCGACAGGAATACTGGCCGGCAGAACCGGTATGCTTGTCCTCGTCTTTATAAATCTGAGGCGTAGTGCTGGTGCCAAAGCCCTTCAGGTTACCGGTGGCATCATAGAACGAGCTCCACTGGACAGGTTCTTCACACACCTTGGTCTCGGTGTACTCCACCGTCTCCCACAATTCAAAATCTCCGTTTGCCAGTTGATACTGGGCCTGTGCCGTAACTGTTGCCACGACACAAAGTAACGCAGTTAAAATCTTTTTGTTCATACTTTTCTTTCTTTTACCTCATCCAATCCCAAGCCTCTCACTTTTTGGTCTGAGAGAACGGGATATGATATACGTGTTTGTTAACGTAGTTTTCCCTGATGTCTTCGCCCTCCACCGTCACGATGAGTTGGCTGGAGGCTTGATCATATTTCCACGAAGCCTTTGCCGCCCGCGCGTTGGTGGTGATTTTGCCCATCTTCTCCGGGTTGAACTTTTCTGCCACCTTGCCGGCCTGGAGGATGTTGCGACCGTCGTAAATAACGGACGTCGCTTCGCTGTTGTAGATCATCTCTATATCGTCCACATAGAGATAGTCTTTGGCATCGCCCTTGCCAGGCTCCGCACTGGTTGTGACTTCCACAAGCGCATAATACGGATCCGTCTCCGACGTTTTCCATTCGAAGGGAATCGTGTATTTCGTCCACTTGTCGTTGCTCACAATCCGCTCGGCCGAGAGTGCCTGCGCTACAAGTGTGGCTTTGTTACGGTCCTTATATTCCGGATCCTGGAAATATCCTTTAGAGGTGAGAAACACCCTGAAAGCTCCCGTATCAGCTCCGGAAAAGCGCACCCAAAAGCGCACGGCATCGGGATGACCGCTGAAACGCATGGCCTGATCGCTGCGTTCTTCGTTGATATAGTTGTAGTTGCCGCTGGCATCCGAGGCCGACAAAGAGCCCATGTTCATGCAGCCGTTGGTGACTGTGCCTTGAGCCACAACGCCCATCACCGAGCGCGATGTCAGGCGGCAGGAGAAACGCCCCTTCGAGCCGGGACGTTTCTCCTTTTCCTTGTGTATCTGCGATTTGGAGCTGGTGCCAATCCTCTTATGACCGCCGGTTGCATCGTAGAACGAGCTCCAGGCCACAGGCTCCTCACACTCTTTGGAAGATGTATAAGTCACTTCCTCCCACTGCTCAAAATCTCCGTTTTTCAACTGATATTGAGCATCAGCCGTCAATGTCGCAGCGACGCAGACACAAAGACTTATAATCTTTCTCATTTAATGCTAATGACTTAATGAAACGTTCGTTCAGTTCATCACGATCTTGCCGTCCACGATATAGAAGCGACCGCGCTGCATTTCATTGACTTTGCGGCCGTTGAGGTCATAGATGACACCTGATGCGGCATTCTTCTTGGAAACCTTGACAGAAGTAACTGCCGTCACATCACCTTCATTGCCAAGTGTCACATGAATCTGCATACCCATAAACGAGATATCAATGGACACATAAAGATGATCACGATCATACTTACCGCTCATATTCAAGGGTATCTCACCAAGATCCGGTCCCATCCATTCATCAACAGTTGGATCATCGCCTTTCGTAATTAGAATGGATTGGTTTGTTGTGAATGATGTAACGCCTTTATTTACTGTAACCGGAATATTCTTTACTTCAATATTACCCACGCCCAATTCTGTCTCTGCATCCAATTTTAATACGAAATTCTTCAACGTGAAGTTAATGGTGTTGTCTCCGTTCTCCTTTACTAATACTGCGGCATCTAAAGGACCTGTTACATTGTCGTCGATAGTCACGTAAAGCGGATCGTTTGCAAACACCTTCACGTCTCCATCATTATAAATCATCTCTATGTCATCAATGTAGAGATAGTCGCCAGCCTTACCTGCACCGGGATAGGCGTTGGTAGAAGCATTCAGCTGAATGTAAGCAGGCTTTGCATCGTTGTTGGTGTATTTGAAAGGAATTATCAACTCTTCCCACTCACCACCATTGTAGTTAATTTCCTTCACGGCAGAAGCTACGACAAGGGCTTTGTTGGCCTCTGTGTCGTTCTCAGGCAGACCGTAAGAAATGTAGTCGGCATCATCGTGAATGATGGCTGAGAACTTGGCTGTGGCATGTTCACCGTAATCTGCAGTTGGGCCAGCCTGCACATACTTCACCCAAACCCTTACTGCCTTGGGAGTTCCGGTGAATTTCATCGCAAAAGGATTTGTCACTTCACCAATTTGGGTGCTGTTCGCGCGATCGGTGAAATTGTAGTTCTTCGCATCTGTTGCACTCGTACCACCTGCGTTTACACGTCCACTGGTTAAATTGCCCTGTGCATTAATGCTGCCAGTGACGTTGCGTGACCAGATAGAACAAGAGTACTGACCATTAGAGCCGGGACGGACATCTGTGGAACGCTTAACTTGACGGTCATCTGCGTTGTAAGCTATTCCTTTAATTATTCCACCTATGAATCCATCGGGAACCTTAACCGTCTGGAACGAGTTCCAGTTGTTGGGCAAGTTTTCACCATCGAAGGTCCAGGTCTCAAAGTCGCCGTTGGGAATTTGCTGGCCTTGAGCCATTACATTGCTGCCGAGCAAGAGGGCAGCGCTCATCAGAAAGAGTACACTTTTTTTCATAATCAATCTCCTTATATTTTTTACCTTTTATATATATACGTATGTTTGCGTTCTCTCCATCAATAGCGATAGGCCAGACCGATGGTGGCGTAGAGGTTGTACATCGGGAACTGGACGGCCTTGAAGTCGGGATACATCGCATTGGTGAGACCCCAGTCCAAAGTGCCGAACACGTTCATGTGCTTCAGCGCCTTCCAGTCAAAGGTTATCTCGAGACCGGCACCCCATTGGCGCATCTTGTTCTCGCCGTCGACGTCGGCAAAGTCGTAGCTGTTGGTACCGCGACCGATTTCCTGCTTCTGTCCCGTAGGCGTATCCACGCGCAGATAGCTGACGCCCTCATCGTTTTCATAGACTTCACCGTTGAAACCGGTGCTGGTGTAGAACTGGATGTAGGGGCCGAAACTCAGATTCCATCGCGCCGACATGGCAAAGGTGGCCACCACGGGAATGGTGAAGCCCCAGAAGGTGGCGTTCGTCACATCGCAACCGGTGTAGTAGCCCTCGATGGCATCGCCTTCCATCTCCATGCGCATGTAGTAGCCCTTCACTTCGGCTACGGTGTGGAAGCCCTCATAGAAGAAATGCAGACCGGAGGCGATACCCCAACGGCGGGTGAACATCTTGTAGCCGTCAACGCCCACATTGAAGCCGCCTTTGGGCGCAAACTCCTTGATCTTGCGGATCTCGGCGGGAGGGGGCAGCGGCGTCGTGCCGCCGATGACGTAACCGGCTCTCACGATGAAGCCGGCCTTGGTGGATTTGCTGGTGGGACCGTACTTTTCCCATTTCGCGGCGTTGTCCTCTGCCTGCATGCCGACAGCCATCAGCGTCAGCACGGCCAATATGATATATTTTGCTGATTTCATTGTGTTTCCTTATTAATTATTGTTGACTACACCGTCTCGCTCATCCTTCTGCATCTCGATGACGATGTTGTCGATGTAGAACTTCGAATCCAAGGCGCCACGGAAGTCTGCACCCTGCCAGCCGGAAGAGAAGCCGATGATCATGCTGTAGCCCATGTTCTTGAGCACCTCGGGATCGGGTTCTTTGGTGTACTCCAGCTCCAGCGTGAAGGTCTGCCATTCGGCGGTGATGCCGTGAATGGGATGACCGGTCTCCTGATTGCTGCCGTCGGCGTTGTAGCGGTGCTTGATACGGGCTTTGCCGATGATACTGGGATCAGTCAACACGTTGGTGCCGTCGAGCATGCCGCCGGGCACGTCGTTGCGGAAGAAGACGACATAGGCGTCAGGCTCGTCCACAATACCGGGGAGCACATGCTTGTCCTCGTCCCAGTAGTTGGGACCAGGAATATACTTCATATCCACCGTCATAGACAAGGGCTTGCGGTCAATCGGCGTGCCGAACTGGGTGGCCAGACGGGCGGAAGAACGCGACTTCAGAGCCTTGGCCGGATCGAACTCGCCGTTGAACAGACTGCCCGCAGCGATGTAAATTCTGGCCATAGCGCCCAATCCGCCGGTCGAGAGGGTCTGCATCAAGAGGCAGTTGGACCCGTCGGGACCCTCACCGAAGCCCACCGTCGTGGGATACTGCTCAGGCGTGGCATTCGTGCCGCGGCTCATCGCGAAGCCGGGGTTGCCGTTCTTCCAATAAGGATCGTCGGGATTGTAGAACAGAGAAGATATTGCTCTGGGGTCCTGGGGTTTGAACTTGAAGTAGCCCACGCCCATCTTGGTCTTGCTGTACTGATAATACTCGAACTCATCATTGAAATCAAAGGCGAATTCCGGTGTGCTCATCGGCTGATTCACCATGGAGAGCTCATACTGCTTGCTCCAGGCTTTGTCCTCCGAGATCACCTCAATGATGGTCTTCTTCTCATCGGCAAATTCTACCACTTCACCGTTGTTGAAGAGAC
>JAEEGH010016251.1_pt1 | contig 16032 bp, 17 predicted proteins | sample 9134181 | NCBI WGS metagenome assembly JAEEGH01 (sample SAMN16246544, study PRJNA631951) | gut metagenome | biome: gut microbiome; feature: rumen; material: DP-attached | host: Bos | place: Iran: Karaj | collected 2018-10
ATCCATATAATATATTTCCTGAATGTACCTTAATTATTGCACATATACGTATAAATTACATATATTTAGTGAATTGTGATGAAATAGGTATAATTATTACATGGCAAAAGAGAAAAAATATCCGGAGATTACTCCAGATCTCCCTTATCAAAGAACGTGGACTCTTTTTTACATTATTATTTGGATTATCGGTCTCATTAATAAAATTAAAAACCACGCGAAGATTGTTAAAAAGAATAGATTACCAAAACCTCCATATATCTTAATTAGTACACACGCTTCCATGTTGGACTTTTATATGGCTTTATGTTTAACATTCCCACATAAAGTCTATTGGATTAGCACGGTGGAGGAATTTATTCCTCGTTTCTTCATCTTTAGAAGAATTGGTGTTCTCGCTAAAAGAAAGTTCACTAATGACCCCAAAGGGGCAATTAGATATTTAGAAGTTCTTAAGAAAAAGAAAATCTTAGTTATCTATCCAGAAGCTAGATATTCCTTTATGGGTGAAACAGAAAGAATTGATAAGAGTTTAGGTAGATTCGCTAAGATGGCGAATGTTCCAGTTGTTTTAAATAGAGAACATGGTAACTACTTATATTGCCCACAGTGGAGTGACCGTAAAGTAAGAAAGGCCAGACCTATTGTTAATGAAATTGAAACCATTATCGATAGAAATGATTTAGAAAATCTAAACGCTCAAGAGATTCAAGAAAAGATTGAAAGCAAATTCTATAATTCCGAAGAAGATTGGATGGAATTAAAGAATATTAAAATCAAATATGAAAATCGCGCTGTTGGTTTAGAAAGAATCCTTTATAAGTGTCCACATTGCGGAACAGAATTTGAAATGTCTTCTGAAGGACACTTCTTAAAATGCAATCACTGTGGCATTACCTATGACTATTTAGAAGATGGGCATTTAGAATGCACTAATGGAGAAACCAAATTTGACTATCCAAGTAAATGGTATAAATGGGAAAAAGAATGCGTTAAACAAGAAGTTATTAATGGCACGTATCATTTCGATGATGATGTGAGAGTGGAAAAACTCATGGGCGCTGGTATTGGCTTTGTACCATTAGAGGGTCACCATCACTTAACACATGATATTAACGAAGGATTTAATGTTAAAGGAACTGATAATGATTTTTCATTCCATCGTTCTTCCTTACAAAGCTACGCCATTCACATCGAATATAACTATGAAGATCGAGGCGCTTTCCTTGAATTAGCAGACAATAAAGATACCTACTTTATCTATCCATTAAACAAAGCATGCAATTTAACTAAAATTCATTTTGCGGTTGAACATATTTACGATCTAAAAAAGAAAAACTTAAACGATTAAAGAAGAAAAAGCCGAGGAATTATGAACTGAACCCAATTTAGTTCACAGGAAAAGAAAAAGCCTTCTATCGTATAATTGCGGTAGGAGGTTTTCTTTATGGCAAGCAAAGGACAAAAGTTTAAGAAATATCCATCTGAATTAAAGAAAAAGATACTCAAAGAGTATTTAGATGGTCTTGGCGGGGAATGTTCTCTAGCTAAAAAATATGGTATTCCTAGAGAGACAATCAAAAATTGGATTAGAAAATTTGAAAATGGGATTGATGTCAGAACAGATCATCGCAAGGGCGGTTCTGGCAGACCAAAAACTAAGAACTTAACTTTAGAAGACTATAAGGAAAGATATGAAATTCTAAAAAAATACCAGGCCTTCTTACAAGCACGACGAGAGAAAAAGTAACATTTATAACCATCCATATAAATGATTACAAATTATCCAACCTATGTGCGGCTTTATCGATATCTCGTAGAACTTACTACAAATATCGTGATTCAGAAGATCCTGATTATTATGAATATCTACTTATTAAAGAAATCTTCGATGAAAGCAAAGGTACATATGGATATCGTAGGGTGAAAGAAGGTCTACTGATTAAATATGGTGTTAAGTTTAATCACAAAAAAGTAGCGAGGATTATGAAAAAATATAATCTCAAACCCGAATATATTAGAAGAATAAGACCGAATATGAGTTACAAGAGGGTTGAAGAAAACATTCAACCAAATCTAGTTAAAAGAAAGTTCAGAACCAAAGGTTTCAATCAAATATGGTGTACAGATATAACTTATCTAATATTTGGAAATAAACGAGCTTATCTATCAACAATTATTGATTTATATGATCGTCATGTCGTTGCGTATCAAATATCAAAATTTAATGACATTCCATTAGTTATCAACACATTGAATAAAGCATTAGAAATAGAAAAGGATGTATACGGACTCATCGTTCACAGCGACCAGGGTTTCCAATACACATCCAATGAGTACAAAGTCATTTGTGCTTCTAAAGGTATTACTATTTCAATGAGCCGAAAGGGAACACCTATTGATGATTCTCCGATGGAGAGTTGGCACGGGATCCTTAAAAAGGAGACTTTGTACAATAATAATATCACATCTTTAGAACATTACATTCAACTGGTAGAAGAATGGATTACTTTATATAACTCAAAGAGATTAAAAAACAGGAACCTTAGTTGATTCCTGTCTTTAACCGGTTTTTATGAAGTGTGTTCGCTTTGGGGTTCACTTCACAAATGGTGGCTTTTTGTTTTTCGATATTCTTGACTGCAAACCGTCTCTATCCTTACAATAGATTTGGTAATCTATTATGGGCATTGTAACTAAAATTGTTGGAAAAGTTGTTGAGAAGAAAGTCATGTCTAAATTAGACAGCGAAGCCGCTGAAAAAGATTTAGAGAATGAAAGAAAAAAGGCTGATATTGCAGATCTCAATAACAAAAGAGAAGAATCTAGAAGAAGAGCTGCTCACGCCAGAAAAATGGAAGAGCAAGAAGTCGCAAATAAAAAAGAATTATTAATTGATAAGGAAAAAGCTAAAGTTTCAATTGAGTACTTAATTGAATGTATTGGTGAACTCGAAAAAGAAAAATATACCTATAAATATAAGAATTCAAATTACAAAAACGGTAAATTAAACCCTATTGATCAACAAAAAGTTACCCTTATTGCAAATTATAAGATTCCTGATGATCGTGATGAGTTTTTGCTTGCGCTTGTATCCATAGATAATGTTTATAACGAAAAAGATGAACCCATTATTGCGGAAGCGTGGAAATCTAAGTATCAAGCTTTAAAGGCCAGACGTAAGCTCTATTTTAAGGGCGATCCAGAAATAAAATTGGCTTGCTCTAGACTAGACAGAAAAATGGCCAATAAAAGACTTATTAAAATTGTTGCTCTTGCAGTTTCTGGAACCGTTGTGCTAGCTTTGATAATTACTGGTCTCGCAATTCTAATTAATAATGAGGAGAAGATTCCTGACCCGCTTCCTGGTCAAACTATCTTAGTTGAAGAATCTTATTCCTACTTTGTAGACAAAGATTACGTCACCGTTGAGACGTATTTTACTAGCAAAGGCTTTGAAGATGTTACTCTTAATCCTCTTCATGATTTAGTCACTGGTTGGATAAGTAAAGATGGTGCTGTTACTAGTGTCTCCATTAATGGGAAAGATGACTTCCCTAAAAATAGATGGTATGCCCCAACCGATAAGGTAATAATTTCCTATCATAGTTTTTGATCTGGATTACATATATAAACTAGAAATTACAACTTTCAATCTTAACGTTGTCTTTTATCAATACTCTTTTTTGCGTAAAAATGGCCTAGCATCAAATCTTTTGATATCATTTATCTAAGTTGAATAACTTATAGGAGGTATCCATATGCCTAATGAAGCAATTAGTAAGTTACAACCATTTTTTGAAAAGAAAGAAAGATTAAATCATTTGCTAGCGGTTGTTAGTTTTGATGTCGAAACATGTGCACCAGAAGAAGCGATTGAAGCAGAAAACGATTTACTTAGTTTCTATGAAGCAGAATTAGCGGGTATCAGCCAAGATCCAGAATTCATCTCTTTGGTAAAACAGGCTAAAGAATTAGGCGGTCTTAATGACGCAGAAGCATTATTAATCGAAGACTTATTATTCGATATCCGCTTTATGGAAAAAGTGCCATTAGAAAAGTATATCGAATGGTCTAAAGATACCTCTAAATGTATTGAGATGTGGAAGAAAGCCAAGAATGCTTCTGATTGGAGTATTGTGCTCCCATATTTTAAACGAGTAGTGGAGATCAATAGAGAACAAGTTGAATACTTAAAAGAACCATTCTATAAAACTCCATATGATGCATATCTCTCGTTATTTGAAAAAGGCCAAACCGAAGAGGACGTGGATCGAATATTTGAACCATTAAAGAAGTTCTTAATCGATAATTTAGAACATGTTTTAAAGAAACAAGCGGAGTTTCCAATTCCTCCAATTCAGCCTCACAACAATGATGAACAAGCTCATTTATCAATCGGTTTATTAGAGGCCATTAATTATGATTTAAAATGTGGTGTTCTTAGAGAAACAGAGCATCCATTCACAAACAACATTGCTAAAAAGGATGTGCGTGTGACTACTCACTATCACGAAGATGATTGGAGAAGTTCAATGTACTCTGTTATCCATGAAGGCAGTCACGCCTTACAGTTCCAAAACTGGCCAGAATATCAATTTGAGAATCATGTTAACGGAAGAGCGAGTTCTGCGTTATGTGAAACCCACTCCAGAATGTATGAAAACATCATTGGTAGAAGTAGAGAATTCGCGCCTACTCTTCTTAACTTATGTAAGAAACATTTAGGCAAAGAGTTCCTAGATATGGATGCAGAAACTTTCTATCAAACAGTTAATCAAGTCACTCGTTCTTTAATTAGATGTGATTCTGATGAATACACATATTGCTTACATATCATCCTTAGATACGAATTAGAAAGAGATTTAATTAATGGTAAGTTAGAAGTTGAAGATTTACCAGTGGCTTGGAATAAGAAATATGAAGAATATTTAGGTGTCATGCCTCCTAACGATGCAATGGGTGTTCTTCAAGATACCCATTGGTATGGTGGAGCCTTTGGCTATTTCCCAAGCTATGCTTTAGGTAATTTATATGGCGCTCAAATCGTTAACTACATGAAGAAGGATTTACCTTTTGATGAACTAGTTAGCAAAGGTGATTTAAAACCAATCCTTTCTTGGTTAGCGGCTAATGACTTTGCCTATGACTATTTAGATCCAAAGGATTGGATTATAAAAGTCACTGGTGAAGAAATGAACCCAAAATACTTTATTGATTACTTAAAAAATAAATTCTTTTAATGACTATAATGGTTATAGATAGATATAGGAGAATTTGTTATGGGCTTTATTAAAAACTGTGGTTATAGAATTTATCAAAAAGTTCTTAAACTAGCGATGTGCTTTATGGACTGGAAAGAACCAGTCTTACTTGAAGGAGAAGGTGCTGTTTTAAAGCTACCTGCCTTTATAAAAAATAAAAATATAAATAAGGTATTAATAGTAACTGATAGAGGATTAATGAATCTTCATATCTTAGATCCTTTATTTGAAGAGCTTAAAAAAGAACAAATTGAATATGTCGTTTATGACGGCGTTCAACCAAACCCCACAATTCCTAGTATCGAAGAATGTAAACAAATGTATTTAGATAATAACTGCCAAGGTATTATCGCCTTTGGTGGTGGTTCCCCAATGGACTGCGCAAAAGCCGCTGCCGCACGAGTGGTTAAACCAAAGCAATCTGTAAGAAAGATGAGAGGCTATTTAAAAGTTCATAAAAGGCTTCCTCCATTCTTCGCTGTACCTACAACCGCTGGTACAGGTAGTGAAACTACACTCGCAGCAGTAGTCACTGATCCAGAAACACATGAAAAGAATGCAATTTGTGATAGTTCGCTTAGACCAAAGTATGCAGTTTTAGATCCAGCATTAACAGTTGGTTTACCCCCACATATCACATCTACTACTGGTATGGATGCTTTAACTCATGCTGTTGAAGCCTATATCGGTAAAAGTAATGTTAAATCCACAATTAAGTATAGTGAAGATGCAGTTAAACTAATACACGCCAACCTTGAAATTGCTTATAACGATGGTAAAAACATGGAAGCAAGAAAAAACATGTTATTAGCCTCTTTCTATGCTGGCAATGCTTTCACAAGAGCGTTTGTTGGCTATGTTCACGCTATTGCTCATAACTTAGGCGGTATGTATAACACACCTCATGGTTTAGCAAACGCAGTCATTCTTCCTTATGTTTTAGAATGGTATGGCCCTTGCATCTATAAACGCTTAGCAAAACTCGCTGATCTCATTGGTATCACTAATGAAAACATGTCTATTGAAGAAAAAGGCAAAGCCTACATCGCTGAAATTAGAAGAATGAATAAAGCGATGAATATCCCAGAAAAGTTCAACTTTATTAAAGAAGAAGATATACCAACACTTGTTAAACGCGCTTTAAAAGAAGGTAATCCTGGTTATCCAGTACCAAGAATTATGAAACCAAGTGATTGTGAACAAGTCATTAGACAAATCATGGAATAATTTATGGCTAGTTCTATCGATTATTTAGAATACGTATTAGATCTTTTAAGAGATGTTAAAGTCATCACCTATAAGAAGATGATGGGTGAATATGTTCTTTATAAGAACGGCATCTTTTTTGGTGGCATCTATGACGATAGATTCTTAATTAAGAAAACAGAATCACTAAAAGATTTAGGTTTAAAAGAAGTTATTCCTTATCCAACAAGCAAGGGTCTCTATTTAGTGGACACTGAAGACACCGACGAGATTGCTAGACTTGTAAATTTAGTTATTAAAGACCTTAGCAAATAATTATACGTACATAATGTGTACACTAGACAAATAACCGTCGGAGTGATACAAATTATTTATATAACTAGTGCATATTTTTAATTGTCACATCGTGTTTTTGTTATCTAAGGAGGTAGCCTATATGGATGATAAAAAGAAAAAATTCATAGCGCCAGAGGCTGAAGTTCAAAACTTCACTGATGACGATATTATTACTATTAGTGCAGGAGATACCGCACAATGGGGCGATGGCGCAGAATGGTGGATGGAATAGTATGAAAAACAAAAGTTTATTAATGATTATTCCTGCTTTAATGGTTTTATCCGCTTGTGCTGGAGCAGGACCTAAACAAGAAGTGGTCAATTTAGAACCAGAAATTCTAGAAGACACATTAGCACACGAAGAATTATTTGGTGAAGGTGGACAAGCTTTAAAGCTTAACCCTTACAAAGATCCAGATCCTTCCGATCCATCTTTAAAGAAACCAGTCGTTGGTGTGCAATTCAAAGCCGAAGATGACGGCAGATACGCTATTAGATATGTTGCTGCCATTGCAGCATTAGATGTTGATGCACACTGGACAAGAAGTATCTGCAACAAGAATGGTGAACAACAACAAACACTAGACAACAAGTTCGTTGTTAAAGAAGTCACAACCGCTTACACAGCAGTCAGTGCTGATAGTGATAGTGGTGATCCATTTGCCACACCAGCAGCTGTTGGTGAAGGTTTTAACTACTTTGTAGTTTACACATTAAGAAATGTTCCTGTTAGTCAAATTGATTCCTACTTATTTGCTTATCTAACATTAGAAAAAGGTGGAAACTCTGTTAATTCAGATGCCCTTATCTGCAAAATCGATGGTGGCAACATGTTCTCTTACGACATTGCTACTGAGGGTTATTTCTTACAAGGTAAAGTTAACGGTGTTGCAGAATCTATTGTTCCAATCGATGATGTAGCTACCACTGGCAATTATGCTCAAGAAGAAGGCTTAACACTTGCCGCAAATGACAGCTTTGGTTTATTCAAAGTTGCGTCCGATCACTTCCAATGTTTCGGTTATGATCAACTTAGAAGAGGCGCTCCATTCATGTCACAAGTGCTTGTGAATAATTACATGAAAGTAAGCGCAGCGGGTAGTTACAACTTATACCTTACAAACTCTAACGAAATCCATATCGTTGTTCCAGATTCTGCCAAAGTATCTGCGAAATTATATTTCAAACCAGGTACTAGCTGGACAGCATCGTCTCCAAGATATGCGTTGTATGTATTCAACGATAGCACATCTACAAATGCTTGGATTGATCTTGTTGAAGTTGGTACTACAGGCATTTATTCCTGCGACGCGTTCAGTGCCGTGACATGGCCAAATTGTATCTTCTGCCGTATGGATCCAGGAGTCGCAACAAATAGTTGGGATCAAAAGTGGACTCAAACCAAAAACTTAAGTACAGATGATGCTGGTAACATCTTCTACGTTAACAACGATGCTTCAACCTTAGGAAACGTTAACGCTGATGGCAACTGGAATCTCTATCTTGCTTAATCTATTACAAAACAATCTTTAAAGGGCTTTGATTATCAAGGCCCTTTTATTTATGTGTTCTATATACGCACACACTTGCTAAATAAATAATTAAATGCATAGAATAATATATAAGTAGTGCTGAGCACATCTCATATTTTTACTGTCGCATATTGTTTTTGTTATCTAAGAGATTAATAAAGGAGGTAACTAGTGAAAAAACAATTAAGTTTGTTAATAAGTTCATGCGTTATATTTTCATTAATCTCCTGTAATAAACAACAAGAACAAGAAAACAGTAATAAAAGTAGTCTACCAATACTAATAACCAGTCCTCTTGATTCAAGTGAGAATGATTCTAGTAGTGGTGAGATTAATTCTTCAACATCATCAGTAGTGGATACCTATTATCATGTAACATTTGTTAACTATGATGAAAGTGTCCTCTATGAGGCAGATGTTTTAAAAGGAAGTGCTGCAACTTATAGTGGTGAAGACCCCACTAAAGAAGAGGATGATGAATTCACATACGAATTCGATGGTTGGGATAAAGAACTAACCAACATCCAATCTGACACCACCTTTGTAGCGCAGTATAAAGCTGTCGCTAAAGAAGGATGGGGTCCAATAATTTGGTTTTAATATCTAACAACGATTCAAGGAGGAAATTTTGAATTATGGATGATAAGAAAAAAACATTCGTGATTCCTGAAGCCCAAATCGTGCCTTTCACAAATGAAGATATCATTACTGAAAGCGCTGGTACTGAAGGCTGGGGAAGCGACAATAATGTGGAGGTATGGGGATAATGAGTAAGAAATTATTATTGTTAGCCTTACCTGCTTTAATGGTTTTATCGGGTTGTGGCGCTCGCACAGTTGACGAACCAGTTATGAACAAACTTGAAATGAGCGAAGACAATTTAGCTCACGAAGAGATTTTCGGTGGCGAACAAGACACCAAAGTTTTAATCAAGAAAAATCCTTACAAAGTCGCGTTGACATCTGAATCCGTCAAGATTGGTTACCAACTTCAATTCAACGCTAATGGTGAAGGCGATTCTGATGATACAATTTCAATTCGTTTCGTTGCTGCTTTAGCAGAAGATGTTGCATCTGCAAACTGGCACAGAGGTTTAGCTCAACCAAACAGCAATGAAGGTGCTGATGTTGGAGGTGGAAATTGGAAGTACAAATTCAACGACGAAACATCACATCCATCAACAGTGTTTTATACCGCTTTAAATAATGGTGGTGACAGAGTTGAAGCTGATAAGGGTGATTTCGTTGGATACAACTCATTTGCTATTTATACTTTAATGAATATTCCTTATGAGGCTTACAAGGATTGCTATCTCGCAGCATACGTGACATTAACTAGCGACAACACAATTCATTCTCAAGCTGTCGCAGTCAAGATTGAAAAGAATGGTAATATTTCTAAAAATGCATTCTTCTTTAATCCAAATACTACAGGTCACTTCTTACAAGGCACAATTAATGGTGAATTAAAAGATGGAAAAACCAATCCACTTTTATACGCAACCGAATACAATGAAGGTAATCATTATGCTGCTTTCGATGGTCTTGAAGTAGAAAGCACTGATTCATTTGGTGCCTTCTATTTTGGTTCAAACCACTTCCAATTCTTTGGCTATTCATCTTTCTTTGATGGTTCAACATTATATTTTGATGAATCCGCTAGCTTGAATGGATTTGCTTCACCAAAAGCAAACGGAACATACAATTTAAAAGTCTATAGTGGTTCTACACCAACTGAAAACCACATCTTTGCTTCTTCTACAGTAAGTGGTGCAAACCAAAATTATGTTCTTAAGAACATGCAAAACTGGTTGGGTGATGCTGAAGCCGTTTTAATCGCAAACATTCATTGTGCCGATGATTCTTGGATGTATGCATTGGTACCATTTGTTAAAGGCGCTGGTGATGGCGATGCGTATAATGGATCTGCTACATTTATTGCTCCTAACAATATCGTTGAGTTTGAACTTCTTAGATGTGTTCCTGGAACTACTACTTCAAACGTTCAATGGGACAACGCACATATCTGGAATATTACAACAGGCAAAATCAATGTCTCCGGTACAAACGTTTACGCATTCAACGCCTCTGAATGGAGAGGCTATTAATAGCTAATTAGCGTTATCAAAAAGGGCTTCAATTACGAAGCTCTTTTTATTACCAACGCAAATTTAATGCGTTTATGCCCACGCTCGTGTAAAATGATGTCGGTTTGAAGAAAACTAACTTTTGAAAGTTAAAAAGATTTTTGTCGCTTCAGTGGCCGCTCTAGCGATTGGCTCTATTACTTACACATCAATAAACAAAACTAGAGTGTTTATGCATTCTAGTTTTTTATTTATAATAGATACACAATATGGTGACTTTTAAAATCAAGATTGCTAATAAAGTGATAGAGATTAACGCTTTTAATGAAACAACGAAAAAGTATTGTCTTTCTTTTTTAAGTGAAGATGAACCTAACTATGTTATCACTATGACTAGAGAGGATCTAGAAAACGAAGCTTCTAATTCCACGGATGGTAAGGTTTACGTTAATGAAGAGATATCAGCGTTATATCGTAAAATCGCTGATTTACTCGTGGAAGATAATACTGTTGTGTTCCATAGTTCTGCGATATGCGTTAATGGTGGTGCTTTCTTAATCACCGCCAGAAGTGGTGTGGGTAAATCCACTCATTCTCGTAACTTAAAACAATATATTGGGGAAAAATTCAAATACATCAATGACGATAAACCACTTATCAAAGTAGGCGATGGTATAACTGTGTTTTCCACTCCTTGGAACGGTAAAGAAAGAAGAGGTAGTGATATATCCGCACCTTTAAAAGCCGTCCTCTTCCTTAATAGGGGTGAAACTAATACATACCGCAAGATTGATAACAAAGAAGAAATCTATATTAAGATGCTCTCTCAAATCTATTTACCAAAAGAAAAAACTAAAAGAGAGAAAGCTCTTAAAGTCGCAGATAACTTATTAAAGAATGTTAATTTTTATGAAATTAATGTTACAAAAGATATTGAGTCCGCTAAAATGACGTATGAGGAGATCATTAAAAATGAAATTAAATAGTGATTTTTTAATTCATGATACCGGAAACGGGGAAATGCTTATTCCTGTAGGCGAAGAAACCAAGAAGTTCCATGGTGTTATTAAACTTAATTCCACCGGTAGTGAAATCGTTCATTTAATTGAAAACGATGATTTAACCTTGGAACAAATACTCAATCATTTTTATGAAGAATATCCTGATACAGATGTTGAAGAGATTAAAAAACCAATCATTGAGTTTATTAATAAATTAAGAGAAGTAAATGCAATCACAGATTAAGTTTGAAGAAGTATTAGAAAAAGACGGAGAACTCTTTTTTACTAATGTTGGTTATTCAATGTATCCCCTAATTAGACAAAGAGAGGATATTTTACATATCGTAAAAACCGATACTTTTAAAAGAGGCGATATTATTCTATTTAAATCAAATCAAGATCATTATGTATTACATAGGATCCTTAGAATTAAAAAAGATAAGATTATTACCGCAGGAGATTATAATTATTTTAAAGATCAACCAATTACCATTAATCAGATATTAGGTAAATTAATATCGATTAAAAATAAAGACGGTAAAGAAATAGATTTATCTAAAGATAAGAAAGCTAGAAAGTTTTTCTACACTAATTTCTTTCATATCAAAGCCTTTTTTCAAATGGTTGGTACAGTATTACACCTTAGAAGAGTCAAATGAAAAACAAAGAAACGTTAAAGTTCATCTCTAATAACATTAAAGGCTGCAAACTCAAGATTGCTCTTCTTTCAATTTGCCAAGTTTTATTAGGCGCTTTAACAGTTGGCTTTTCTTTTATGCTCCGTTATATCATCGAAGCCATTGAACTAAAGAATAAAGAACTATTAATTAAATACATTATTGTGATATCTGCGATCGCTTTAGCGCTTATTCTTTTACAAGTATTCTATCGTTTATATTACGAAGTAAGCTATAGCGAAATTGAAAATAAACTAAAAGATAATTTATTTAAAACAATCCTAAATAAAAACTATCAAGAGATTAAAAAGACCCATGATGAAGAATGGATCCATAGATTAACTAGTGATACCGCTGTAATCGCTAATTCAATTCTTTCTATTCTCCCATCATTATGCAGAATGGTAGTGCAACTAGTCTTAGCTTTAGTGGCTATTATCTTACTATACTGGCAGTTTGGTTTATCTCTTATTCCATTTATCTTATTAATTATTCTTATTACTTACTTTATGCGTAAGCGCTTAAAAGCGTGCCATCATGAAGTCCAAGAAAAAGACGGAAAAGCCAAAGTCTTCTTCTTTGAATCATTACAAGGTTTATCTATAGTCCATAGCTTTGTTAAAGAAGATGTCTTTTCTAAGAAGAATGAACAAAACTTAGAAGAGTATAAGAAAGCCAGATTAAAAAGAAATGTCTTCGCGGTTATCTGCTCTATAGCGTTCGTCGTGGTTTATTACACCTTCTATATCTTAGCCATCGTTTTCTGTGGCCCTAGAATCATAGATGGCTTAATGACTATTGGTTTATTAACCGCTTTAGTGGCTCTCCTCTCTCAATTAACTGGTCCACTTGGTAATATCACTTCTATTATTCCAAGATATTATTCATTAATCGCTAGTGGTGAACGTTTAAGAATTGAAAAAGACGAGGACGTGAACTATTTATCTAAGGAAGATATTGATGAATATTACTCAAAAGAATTCAAAGGTATAGAGATTAATAACGTCTCTTATTCCTATTTAGATAAGTATGGTAATACCGTTGACGCGCTTAAGAGATTCTCATTAACCATCAATAAGAATGAAAGAATACTTATTAAAGGTCATTCTGGTGGTGGTAAGACCACACTCTTTAAACTTATTCTTTCTTTAATTAAACCCGATGAAGGTGATATTTATCTCTTAGATAAAGAAAAACATAACTTAGATAAAAAGTATGAAAAGTTATTTGGTTATACTCCTCAAGACAACTTATTAATGCAAGGTACCATTAAAGAAGTAGTCACTTTATTTGATGAAAATATCAATGAAGATAAACTAAACGAAGCACTTAGATTAAGTGAATCATCAGACTTTGTTAATGACTTACCTTTAAAAGAAAATACCTACTTAAATGAAAAAGGTAGTGGCCTCTCCTTAGGGGAAATGGAAAGAATCGCCTTAGCGAGAGCTATTTATAGTGGCGCTCCAATCTTGTTGTTAGATGAATGTAGTGCGTCCCTTGATTCCGCTACCGAAGAAAAAGTCATGTCTAATATACTTTCTATTAAAGATAAAACAGTGGTGCTTATTTCTCACCATAACTACGATAATAAGTTATTTGATCAAGTCATCGATTTAGGTGAATAGATGGAAAAAGAATTATTTAAACAATATATCGATAAATACATCAAACTACTTTCTTTATATTTAAATAAAAAAGAAGATAGTTCTTTTGAAATCGATAAAAGCTTAATCTCTTTCTTTTATAAGATATCTAAAGCCCACTCATTAAGCGCTTTATTATATAAAGCAATCGTCGATGTTAAAGCGAGTATTGATAAAGAGTATCTAAATAAATTAGAAGAACCATATTTATTAAATGTCAGAAAAGTCGCTTCTTTTAATAAAGAAAGAAAAGAACTATATCAGTATCTAAATGATAACGATATCGACTATTTGCCTCTTAAAGGTATTATCTTAAAAGATTATTATCCTGATAACTCCATTAGAGAATTCGCGGATAATGATATCTTATTTGATGAAAATAAAGACAAGTTAGTTAAAGATTTCTTTATTAAAAGAGATTATGAAATTGAAGTCTTTAGAAGAACTAATCATGATGTCTATTTAAAGAAACCATTTTTTAATTTTGAAATGCATAGGTCCTTATTTGGGGAAACTGGCGATAATAAAAAAGTGGTGGCCTATTTTAAAGATCATTTGAATAAAGCCCCTATTAAAGAAAATAAAGAACATTATTTATCTAATGAAGATTTCTATATTTATTTCACCGCGCATAGCTATAAACACTATCACGTATCAGGATGTGGCATTAGAACGCTTATCGACTATTACTTATTTATTAAAAATAATGAATTAGATTTTGCTTATATTAATAAAGAATTAGAAAAGATTGATTTATTAGATTTCTCAAACGAAATAAAAGACTTATCTATTAAATTATTTGACAATCAACCTTTAAACGAAAAAGAAGAAGAGATGCTTTTATATATCGCTAGTAGTGGCACATATGGCACAATCGAACACAGTGTCGCTAAGGGAATAAAAGAAAAAGGGAAGTTTGGCTATTTTATGTCTAGAATCTTTCCTCCATATAGTTTCTATAAAAATGCCTATCCTTGGGCGTATAAAACAGTGATTTTAATTCCAATAGCCTGGTTATGTAGATTCTTTAGAATCATATTTAAGAATCCAAAAAGAGCAAAAAGCGAACTTAAAGCTATTAAAGACCATAAAGAAGATAAAGAGCCATCCAAGTGATGGCTTTTTAAAAAAGTGTCGATATATTCTTTTCTTTATTAGTAAAGAGTATAATAAAGCAAACGAAAGGAATTCGTCAAACTATGAAAAAGAAACTATTTTTATTATTACTGCCACTCACACTAACAATGGTCAGCTGTGGCAAAGACCTTGATCCTAAAATGGATAAAGTGGATTTAGCAAGATTACTTGATGAAAACGAAATCGCTGAAGCCTATCGCCAAGTTAAAAACAACTTCTCAAACAGTCTCTCTACTTTAACAGCGGATTATAAGACGATTGAAGATGATCTTATTAATCACAAAACAGAAAGCACCCTTTCTGGCACCACTAAAATCAAAGGTAGTGAATATGCTGAAACAAGCGCAGAAATAACCACAAAAGTGGAAAATGATTTCTACTCCTATAGCAGCAAAACTAAATCAGAAAGTAAAGTAGCGGCGTTTGGGGAATATTACATTTCAATGAGCGAAACATATAAAGATGGCCAAAAAGAATCAACAAGCGAAAGACTCGAATATTATAAAAAAGATGATTCTTCCATCGTTGATGCTTGTGCTTCTTTACCATTTGGTAGTTCCGCTCTTAACCAAGCCACAATTGGTGTTGATAAAAAGAACGTCATTTATGCCGTCTATTCAACTGAAACAATTACCACTCAAGAAGGTAAAGACAAAGACGGTAAAGATGCTTCCTTTATCGATAAGACCACTTATGAAATTAACGCTAAGCTTGGTAAATTAGGCGACGCTAAGCTTGAATCTTATAAAATCGTCAGTAAACACGAAGCAAACTATAACAAAGAATTAAAGGTCTATAAAGACTATCAAGTTCTTGAATCAAACGTGGCCTCTTATAAGTTTGAATATAAGAATCGCGGTAATAACGATGGCAAAGAAAAATTCATTAACTCTTTACCAGAAAAATATATCGCTAGTCTTTCCGTCACAATGAATATCTATGCAGAACATGTTGGTTATCCATATGAATATGTTACTAATCAAAACCTCATTCCTACCGCTTTTAAAGGTAACTATTCAGAAGATCTCTTCGCCTTTAAAGCTAATGAAGTAGAATTTAACAAAGACTATGGTTATGGTTTTGATGCTCGCTATAGTGAAATTGCTATTAACAAAGCAAGTCAAACTATCACTTCTACCGTTAAAGC
>JAEEGH010016252.1_pt1 | contig 16032 bp, 11 predicted proteins | sample 9134181 | NCBI WGS metagenome assembly JAEEGH01 (sample SAMN16246544, study PRJNA631951) | gut metagenome | biome: gut microbiome; feature: rumen; material: DP-attached | host: Bos | place: Iran: Karaj | collected 2018-10
AGGGCAGGAAAAGATTCCGTTTTCGATAAACAGGAAATATATGGCAGGATCCGTGCCACTTTCATGTATAAGGTCGGTGCGGTCCTTATAAACAGTACGGATAATATACTCATTTCCGTTTTGGTCGGCATTACTGCCGTCGGTCTGTATTCAAACTACTATTCGATCATCATTGCGTTTACTAATCTGATCGCGATTATAAATGCGTCATTGATAACAGGAATAGGAAACCTGGCTGTAAAAGAGAGCAAAGAGCAGCAAAAAGGACTCTTTGATATGATGCTTCTGGTTTATCATCTGATAGCTGCTTTGGGATTAACAGGGTTTTCGCTGCTGTTTAATGACCTTATCACGGTATGGCTTGGCCCTGTGTATCTTCTTGATAATGCGACAGTCTTTATTATCGCGTTGAATTTCTATATAACATACGCTATTGCTCCTGTATGGATATTCAGAGAAGCGAATGGATTATTTGATGACGTCAAGTATATTCTGCTGATCCGCGCCGGGTTGAATATTGTATTCTCGGTCGTTCTGGGGCTGTTCTTCGGAGTATTCGGAATACTGTTGGCAACCACTATCAGCCTTGTTCTTACGAATCTGTGGTATGAACCGAAAGTCCTTGCAAAAAAACTGTATTGCGATCTTACAAAAAACTATTGGAGAAAGCAGCTCAGATTTTTTATCCTGACCGCAATCAGTTATTTGATCTGCTTCTTTATACTGCCGTTTATCGGGATCGGAATCTTCCCTTTGATATTAAAAGCGCTGACAGTATGTTCGGTCACCACATTTGTTTTCTTTATTACCAACCGTAAGACACCTGAATATGAGAAGTTCAGAAATTATTTTGCGAAGAAATAATAAGTGCTAAACGGGGAAAACACGTCACAGAGTTTTCAGGTTATCTTTATTATCTTCCATGCTTCTGTCAGTTTATCCGTGCTCCAGGCTGCGTTTGCAGGGCTTGTTGAAGGAAGGCAGATCCCTTCGCGGCCGGTAAGCGGGAACATGAATTTCTGATAGAGTTGATATGCCTTTCTTCCGTTGAGATATACCAAACGGATCTTTGCTGTGTTCAGGATGAGAGAAACATCGTTTACAGTTGCATTCCGGATGCTCGAATCAGATGATCCGTTGATCTCGCACGAACCTATTACATCCCATAAAGCAATGTGATTACGTAGAAGAAATTCCTTCTTTTCCTCTGTCCCGGACGGAGTATCTTCACCGAAGACGGATGAAGTTACTTTCCAGAAGCGGTTTTGTGGATGCCCGTAAAAGAAGCCTTCTTCTCTGGATCTGACCGAAGGAAAGCTTCCTAATATCAGCACTTTTGAATTCTCATCAAAGACCGGTGGAATGGGATGTACTATCATTATCTGTCAGACCTCGAAATAGTTTTGCATTTATATTTTTCATTATAAAACATCATCTATATTTATGACGAAAAGCAAAATCCGCTCGGAACCGTGGGTTGTATCAAATATGCTTGCGGTGTAAAATTACACTAATAGTAACAAACAACACTAAAAAGAGGAGCCGTCCGTATGGGAGATTTTTTAATGGTATTTTCGTATTGGGCCATCTATTTCTTTGTGATCATTGGCGGAATAATCTTTTACGTGAAGCAGAAACGTGCGAATAAAAGCAGCTTTCTCTCCTTTGCCGCAGTTACCGTATCAGGTGCATGGATGACACATCTTCCTTATCTTATTGTGCTCATGCTGCCATTACTCTTATGGGAGAAAAACTATAAAGATACAAACGATTTTCTGAAGCATTTTACGACCTGGGAAATGCTGATACCGTTATTAGTTACGGGGCTCATACTGCTTTTTAACCTTATATATTCCAAAAGAAAGAAAAGACCGGTAAATAAGCACTGTCTGGCATGGTTTATAGTAACAACAGCATGGACAGTATTGACCTCTGTCCTTTTCCAGTCAGTCTATATAGGTTTCAATTATTTCTATTGGGATTTCCCATAAGCCTATGTGACCATTTGTGGAGTCTCCGGCAGGACTTGAACCTGCATAGTACAGTTTTGCGGACTGTATGCCGGGCCGACCGGCTGCAGAGACATTTGGTCGGAACACAAGGACTTGAACCTTGAACCTGACGGATATAAGCCGCCTGCTCTGCCATTGCGCTATGTTCCGTATTGGTGCCGCCCGAGGGAATCGAACCCACTCGAACCTCATAGGTAACAGATTTACAGTCTGTCTCGCCTCCTTAACGAATTACGGCGGCATATTGGGTGGAAATAAGGGAGTCAAACCCATGCCTGCAGTGCCACAAACTGCCGTGCTGTCGCTACACTAATAACCACATATTGGTGTTTGGTGGGCAGTGTTGGTGTCGATCCAACCTACACGGTGCTTCAAACCGCTGCTTTCACCGGATTAGCTTACCGCCCGTAAACCGGGACGGAAGAAGCAAACTGCTTCTTCACATCCCTTAAGTTTTGCATGGAGTGCCTGTTTCCATGCAAGACTCTTTTATTGGCTCCCTTCGCAGGAATTGAACCTGCATTCTCTGATTAACAGTCAGGCATCCTACCTTTGAATGAGAAGGGAATGTTAGGTCTAAGTTGTCAAGGTGCATGAGAACAAAAAGACCGTCCGTTTTATTCTCATCACGGACGGTCTGCTGTAAGTCTTATCTTTTTGCCTGTGCCTAAACAAAAGTCAAATCACATAGTGACCGCCCTATAAGTCCGTAAAAATATTTATTTCCATAGAAATGATCTCTCTTATCCAAATCTATTCGGACATTAGAACATACAAAAGCTAACACCATATTCAGGTGTGCTTTGAGGTTATATAGAAGATGTCTCAACATAGCAGTCATAAGATGTTCCATGTCCTTTCGTTTTTTGGTCATAAAAAAAGAAGTGCTGCACGATCCAAACCTTCAATTCAGGTTCAGATGTCGGACAGGCACTTCCTTCATCTGTCGGGATTGTAACATCAAGAAATAGTTTATGCAAGCACTTTTTTCAGAGTTTTCCAGCCGCTGATACTGTCATCTCTTATATACTTGTCTTTTCTTTTTGTGGCAAAAAATTTTTGAAAAAACTGTGTTTTCCGTTCATAAAACGTTAAGTAATAACGTGTTCTGTCATAAGGTTGGCAGGTTATATATGAAAATGAAGCAGATAGGCGAGTATCAGGATCAGGATGAGCGGTGTTGCTGCAAGACAAAGAAAAGATATGACCTTTATGATGATCGACGGTACTCCTCCACGATATATGATATATCCGAGACCTGCAGAACCTGCGAGGAAGATCAGGATGCAGACCCAAATAGGCCAGCCTGCAAAGGCTGCCAGGGAGATGGCAATTGTACCGGGAATGATAAGACTGAATACGACTGCCCACGGGATATCACCTTTGTGACTTGACTCAAGTTTAACTTTGCAGCGTTCGATCATTTCATCCGCATCCCTGTAACCGCGGATCTTCTCAAGTTCATTCATCGCACTTTTGAAAGACTTGTTATCAAAGAAATGCTTGCCCCTGCAGTAGATCTCAAACTGCTTAACTTTCACCAGTCCTTCGTTACAGATCTTAAGCAGTTCGAGAGAGACCATATCGTTGAATTTGTTGCACTCATTTATGGCCTGCTTGTAAAGAAGATTTGCTTCATCTGCCGAAGCAAGCAATGTCTTGCCGTTTAAGATCTCATTAGCTTTGGCATTGGCAGCAATCACAGGGGTATACTTGGCAAATCCCGGATACAGCTCGGAAATAGCCCTCTTTTTTCCGCAGTTGGCACACTTGCAGGTGCCGGCGAGATAGTTATGGATCAGCTCTCCGCCGCACATCTTGCAGTTTAACGGAAGATGATCTGATTGGGGAACCTCAATGATATCGTCCGCCTTGCTTTCCAATAATGTATCAACAGATATTTCGAAAAACTCTGCGATCTTTATTATCTTTCTTTTATCCGGGTACGCGCGTCCCGCCTCCCACATATAAATATCGATCGGTGAAACTTCCAAAGCTTCAGCAAGCGTCTCCTGAGTGAGCGAGTGCTCTTCTCTCAGTTTCTTCATGTTTTCGGCAAGTATAGTATCCATGTTAAAAACTCCCCATGCTTTCTTCTGACAATATAATAACGGAAACAGGGTGTTATTTGAACAGATTTATAAACCGTATTTATTCAGGAAGATATCCGCGTATGCCAGTATCAATTCATACAGTTTCAATTTTGCTCATTATCATTCTGTCTTTCTTTGCGAAATCATGGCAGGAAATCCTGATACCTGCCGATAACTTATCAGCTTCACTTTCAAGGGATTTTACCTTCTCTTCGATAAGCATTGATTCAGCTTGGAGTTTTTTGCTGTGGTTATCGATTTCTTTTATCTCTCTCATTTTGGGATAGACAAATATGAGATTACAACCTACGAGGACGATGCCGGTTATGGTACAGAACCATCCAAGTGCCTGTATCAACCAGTCAGTTTCTAGATCTGATTGCATGATGAACCACATCAAACCCGATAAAATCATAATGCCACCGGTAATCACTAATGGAAAAAAAGTTACTTTGGGATCATTCATTTTGCCGCGTTTGTCCGGAATATAGTAATATTTACGCTCTATATCGTCGAGAGCGACAGCAGCCAGGAGCTTTCTTTTGTCCTCCTGAAGAGAATTGATCTCGTGGTTAAGATCGTACAATTTCTTCTTATCTGAAAAGATCCTGCCAAACTCCTTAAAGTATTCCTTATCTTCTTCTGAAGCACATTCTATTGCTTCGTTGATCAGGTTTGTATTATATGCAAAGCCCTTTATCTTATCCTCACGGGTAAGTTTATCCATATCCGTCAGATGAGCTGATGCGAGCATCAATCCTCTGAGCGCAGTGAAATCATGAGGATCTTTTTTCAACATGAATCTATATGCATCGGCAGCGGCCATAAACTCTCCTCTGGAGAGATATGTCTCGCCCATCTCATGCATCTGTTCTTCTCTGAAATATTCGTAATCAAATGTTGATCCGCAGAATGTGCAGTAATACATCTGTTTGTCGTTATCTACGGTAAGATTACCGCCGCAGGACGGACACTGATGTTTCTTTATGCTGCTCATAACCTGATTCCCTATACAAACACTTCTATCTGATGCGTTCATTATATCAAACCGAACGGAATATGCTCCGGGGTTTTCAGGATAACGCTGATAGAATACTTGATGTGAAGGCATCAATTCAGCATAGGTTTCGTGTCTTTTTAAGGATTTCTGTTTTCAATCAGCAAAAATCTTTTATAGTAAGGTCAGGGAAATAGGAATTTCATTCGATTTAGGAGGAATCTGTCATGAGGAAGGAAAAAGCGGTTTCTTCTCTGCTCGCAGTCTGCCTGTTTGCAACCGTGCTCGTGTCATGCACGAAAACGGGTAAGGAGCAGGTGGTCAGGGAAGATGATCCATGGTTTGATTCAATAAGATTTGAACTCGATACCGACCAGAAAGCGACGGAGATGATGGAGAGCAGTATAGTGAGTTACTGCAACGGCAAAGTCTATCATTTGTACAGCCTCACCAATCTTGCTGATTATGATGATTACAGAAGGACAATGCTCACGACATACGATGAACATGGCAACGAGTTAAGTTCAATCAGACTTGAAGATCCCGTCAACTATGTCTTGAGCAGCATCATTGCGGTAAGGCCTGACGCAGACGGTAAAACACTTGAAGCTGCCGCAGAAGTATTTGCACAGGGTTATTTTGCGAATGCGATCTGCAAGATCGACATTGAGAGCGGAAAAGTAACTTCCACAAAACTGATGGAAAAAGAGCCGGGCAAGCCGTTGGAACTGTCTGCAGGAGGCAAGGATGTTTATGGCGTATCAGATGTTTATTCTGCAGGAGAATATTATTTTCCTGTTATCTACGAGGGTTCATTAGGTGGTGAGGTGAAGGCTCACATATACTCGTTTAGGGGTGCCGAATACATAACCGAGCTGGATCTTACAGGTGTTCCCGCAGTACATATGCTCGAGGAGTTCTCCTACGATTCAAGGAGCAAAACCGTATTGACCATAGGCTATACCATGACTGACGGAGCGGTGGTATTGGAGTTTGATCCCGAGACAGGCAAGCGCACAGACTATGAGAAATACAATGTTCAGGGCGATGGAGAGGTAAACCTTGCCGAATACAGAGCGGTTACCACAGGCGAGCTTTATAAGATCGACATGCTGGGAAACATAACCACATTTGACATGCAGACTCAGGAGGAAGTAACGGTTATTGACAACAACTGGTATACACCGTTTTTTTCAGACCTTACGGAAGAATCCAATCTTGTCTATTGTGACAGCAGCAAAGCGGTGATCCAGTCGAGCGTTGAAGAACCGTATTCAATGTTCTTTGCGGGAACAAGAGAGACTGTCACCATACTTTCAAAAGCTGACTCAAATCCTCATGCCGGCAAGAAAGTGATAGAACTTGCCACACCGGTCGACAAGGGCATGTCTGAATATCTGTCAAATGCGGTCTATGAATTCAACAGGACCGATAACGAATATCTAATCAGAGTCTGGAGCAAATATAAGACCGGTATCGTCGCAGGCAGGGATCTGTCGATCCTGAATGCGGATGACGAGAAGATGTATACGATGATCCAGGAACTGAAAGGTGATGAAGCTCCTGATATCGCGATCGGGATCCAGAAACAGTATGCGATGAGGGATGATATTTTCGAGAACCTGGACGGATATCTGGAACAGGACGTATTGGACAGGCAGTTTTCCAACATTATCGAGGCATCGAGATTCGGAGGAAAGCAGTATTTTCTGCCGGTAACCATTGAGATCGAGGGGCTGGTAACAGATAAGAGTCTGACAGGTGACGGCGTTTACGGAATCACATTCGAAGACTATGACAGGATGGTAAATGAACAGTTAGACGGCTTCTCGCCTTACGATTATCCGTTCTCTGAATGCTGCTATAAGAAGGACTTCATCCTCTCATGCATCGATGTCAAAGCGGCCGTGGAAGGTGACAGGGTTGATTTCGGCACGGAACAATTCAGGGCTGCAGTTGAATATTCAAATGAGCATTTTGCGCAAGACGGATTCACAAAACCCGCTGACTTTGAATGGGATGAAGAGACAGCACGTGTACGTGGTTCCTGCAGATATGACAAGATAGGAAGCTATATTGATTTTATCCGTGCGTGCAAGGATGAAGATGGGAACTATACCATAATCGGAACTCCTTCCGTTGACGCATCAGGCCCGAGATTCAGAGCATTGGAAACAATATCCGTTACTTCCGCATCTGGAGTGAAGGACGGTGCAAAGAAATTCCTGAATTTCCTGTTCGCGGGAGCTGGTTACTCCGGGTCCTCAAAGGAATTCCAATGTATTGTCACCAATAAAGAAACAATGGCAAGGAACTTGTCGATGATCACGGAGAAAAACAATGACGCGCAGGCAGGTCTTCTTGAAATGGCAGATTACATGACAGGTATCGCAGATGACGCGGCGCTCTACGGTTATAAATATGCCGGCGACGGATTGGGAGACAACTTCCTCGATTGTCTGACGGCGCTCTCAAGATATTATTATGACGATCCTGTAATTACGGCTTTCCTCACGGAAGAGATCGGTCCTTACTATGCGGGAGACCGTTCGCTTGATGACGTGATAAAGATCCTTAATGACCGTTCCGAAAAATACATCAAGGAGATGTGATAATGAAAAAGATCGTATCAGCTGCTATGGCGTCTGTGTTTTTGTTTGGCTCTCTTATATCTTTTGCCGGATGCAAAGGCAAGGTGAAAAGGGAACACGAAGTCATCAGCGCGACTGACAAATGGTACTCATGCACCGAGTTCGATGCCGCAAGCAAATGCAGCGCTCTGAATTACAATAACTATCATTTCTGGGCTCCTGTAGTGATCGGTGACAAGGTCGTAGTGACCTACAATGCTTATGATGACCTGTACTCGGGCGACCCGCATGACCCGATATGCATCTTTGATTCCGAAGGCAATCTTCTGAAAGAGTTCGAGATTACCGAAGAACTTCCCATGAGCACAAAACTCGGAGTCGTGGAAGAAAACGGAAACATGGCCGTGTACTTTCAGTCGATGGGCAAGCTCTATAAGGCTGACATTAACAATACTACTTATGAGATAGAGAATACTCGCGAGATAGATCTTAACGGCGATACCGTACAGTTTTCAAATTGCCTGGCATCTGAAGGATACGTCTTCGCGGCGGGATCAAAGAGCGGAGAGAGTTTCCTTTATGTAATCAAAGATGATGAGGTCATCTTCAATAAAAAAATATTTGTTGAGTATCCGGTGCTTCACGGTGTCACATACAAGGACGGCGGATTTCAACTGTTGAATTACTACTCATTATATTTTTTTGATCCCGAGAAACTGGAATTAAGAGCTGACGGCACGACTTTTGCCCATTCGGGAGTGCAGGAGGAGATCATCGGGTCAGATGGCAGGAGCTACGTCAAAAAAGCCGACGGCATATATGTCGATGATGAGCCTTATGTTATGTATTCGGATACCGACTGCAACGTTTACTGGTTTATGCTCGCAGATCTGCTCGAAGTAACAGAGGATACAATAGTCCTCAATCTGAACATTACTGATTACGGTACCGATACGCCGCAGATAATGTACCTCAAAAAGGAAGCTGCAAATCCTCATGTGGGAAAGACTGTCATCAGGGCCAAATCATACGGCAACTCGATCGATTCGATGACAGGCGAGGCTATCCGTCGGTTTAATAACAGCAGCGAGGACTATTTCGTAAGATATGCGAGTGTCTCTCAATACTTTATCTCAGACGAGGAATTTGCCGAGTTGTACGAAAAGGATTTCAGGGAAGAGATAATATCGCCTGAAGCTGCTGATATCTATTTCGGTGTTGATTCTTTATGGTGGTTTCAAAACGAAGACTGTTTTGTGGATCTTAAGAACGAACTGCAGTTGGACAGCGATACTTATTACACGAAGATAACCGACAGTGTTTCACGTGACGGCAAGCTCTTTTACATGCCTCTGGCATATTGGGCGGAGGGGCTCTGGACAGATGCATCCAATGTTAAGAACGGAGCAAGAGGGTTTACGTACGATGAGTATGTGCAGTTCGTATCAACTGCCGGTAACGGTAAGGATGCCATATCGCAATACTTCTCCGGAGAGGATTACTTCATCATGTGCTTTTCCATGATGAACGACACATGGTTCAAAGACGGCAAAGTTAATATAGCGAACAGCGAGTTTGAGTCCATGTGTGAATACTTCAAAGATAATGTTCCGGATAATCCCGTGATTACCGAAGAACAGTTCATGTCAGGAGATTTTGTTACCGTTTCCGGATACGAGTTCAGCGATACGGATCCGTTCTGCTGCTGTCATCTTCTCGGGAAATACGACGATCCCGTATTGCTCGGTCTTCCGACTTCAGACGGAAGGGGTCCCGCGGCAGTCATTGCGAATTCCGTAGCGGTCAGCGCCGTTTCGGATCTTAAGGAAGGCTGTATTGATTTTATTAAGGTGCTGCTCTCCAAAGATATCCAGGAGAAGTGCAGAGACAATCCTATAAACAGGACCGCACTTCCTGCCATAATCGACAGGGCCGGTGAGTATTTCCGTTACGAGTACAAGATAGCCGGATTCACTTCAGAGTCAGAAGCGGCAAGATACGATTACTATTTCCTCACGGATGATATGAAAGCATCTTATATGGCTAACATGGAAAATGTCGAAGTCGTTTCCGCATCCGATCCTTCCATAAGAGCTATCGTTTCCGAGGAACTGTCAGAAGCGTATTCCGGTCAGAAGGATATTAAGGAAATTGAGTCATCGCTCGAAAACCGTCTTAAGACTCTATATAGCGAGAAGTATTCCAAGTGAGTTTTTTAACTGATTAACGGAAACAAATTGTCACAAAATATCCTCAAATGGATTATGCCGGGATGTTAAAATAATGACCGGGTAAAATTCGTTTGGAATAATAGGAGTCAATATGTACAAGTTTTCTGTTAAGGCGGTTTCTGTAACGCTTATATTATCGATGGCATTTTCTTCCGCTTCTTGTGCAAAGAAGAAATCCGGCAACGCCAAAAGCCGCAGCGGAGAAACCATCTCTGTTGATTCACCGTGGTTCGACACAAAAACGTTTATTTTCAATCCTGAGCTTGACGGGAGCAAAACAGTCGACAGAGTAGTTCAACGTCTGTTAGGCATTGATGATAACAGGATGCTGATCTTAACAAGCGGTACATATAAATATCCTGAAATGGATTTTATAAACTATGACGAGATCAACGGCAATGACTACGATATCGAGACTGTAACAGTAATCGACCGAGCCACCAGTCAGACCATTCAGACACTTGATCTGACAAAAGACCTGGAACCCAATACTCATCTGGAAGGGACAGAGTATTCCTTTGGTAAGATCACTTCAAAATACGGAAGTTACAACGAAGAAGATGAAGACTTCATTTACTTCTCCAGAGACTTCGATCCTCTGACAGGAGAACTTATCGGTACTAAAGAACACGAAGACTTTGATGACATTGATCCGGAGGTCTACAAGATCGGCGATCACCTGATCAGAACAGAGAGTATTTGGAATGATAAATATAATTCAGCTTACTATCACCTTCATATAATCTCGCCTGACGGTTCAGACAAAACCGTCGAGATCAAAGATGCAAACAATGAGGATCTCAGCATCTGCACTGTAATGGCTAAAGATGAGGATACGGCTGTCATTCAGGTCGAAAAGAAAAATGAGTGCATCTACTATGAGCTTGACCTTAATACGCTCGCGTTATCTTCTGATAATTCAGATGAATACAGCTGGCTGGATGAGAAATCCATAGATCATTCTGTCACCGGAAACGACGGCAGAACTTATTTCCCGGCAGAACAGGGAATCTATGTCATTAATTTCAAGGATAAGACCATAGAAGAATTCTTCAATTACTCCTGGTGCGGAGTCGGCAGCAGCACTCTTTCCGAACTTTATATAGCAGAAATTAACGAGAACTCCTTCATACTTATCGGAGACGATTGGTCATACAACGAATTCTCAGACCCGTACAGATCAAACTTCACTATTATCGAATTTACAAGAGCTGATGCTAACCCTCACGCAGGCAAAAAGATACTTGAATTATGCCAGGGAGACATTGAATGTATTGACGTTGCAGTAAGTGACGCAATAGTGAAATTCAATTCGAGCAACGCTGAATACTATATCGAGGTCACAGACCGGTATAATTACGATTACACTGATTGGGAGATCTTAAGCTCCGACGATCAAGCCGCATTTCAGCAGGATATCAATTCCGAGATGAGCACTCAGCTTGCAATGGACCTGATCAACGGCGAAGGCCCGGACATCCTGATAAATGCAAGTCAATACGGACAGCTGAATAACCCTGAATACCTTACGGATCTTACAACTTATTTAGATGATCTCGATCCGGATAAATATTTCACCAACATAATCAATTCAGCAATAGTTAACGGCAAGCTCTATAACATGCCGATCAGTTTTTACGTTGAAGGGATCATTACGGACAATGAGAATGCCGGCAGTTCCGGAATTGGTTTTACAATACCTGAGTATGAGGAGTTCCTTGATACTACACTGAACGGCAAAGACGTGATCAATAACGGACAGATATATTATTTCACCAAGCTCTTTAACAATATGAGCGACAAGTTCATTTCGGACGGCAAAGCCGATCTCACTGTTCCCGAATTCGCAGAGATAGCAGATTTTGTAAAGAATAATGCTCCGGAAGACGCAGCTTTGTGGGCGGCTTTTTACGCAGATGATGAAGGGGATCCTGAGCTTCTCCGCAACAGAGATGCGGACTTATATTCCTGTTATGGCTGTTACAGTTACATGATCGAGATCGCGGAGATGACAGGTTCTTCATCTATATTGGGCATCCCATCGACTGACGGCAGAGGTCCCTCTGCATGTGCAAACCTCTCGGTAGCAGTATCAGCCAAGGCATATAATGTCGATGCCTGTGTTGAATTTGCAAAGCTTCTTTTGTCAGATGATATTCAGGACCTGATCGCATCAGATGATGAACTGGTCATTAACCGCACCGTATTCAGACAGTTGGGCGAAGCGGCTGTCGAATACATCAACGGCGACGGATACTGGGCCTTTTTCGGATGGGAAGGAGAAGATCCCAACCCGAAGCGTCTTATCTTCTCAGATCAGAATATCGATGATCTTGAGAACATCATATTGAGCTGTTCAAACATGCCATGCTCAGATGCCGCCATTAACGCTATTCTTATCGAAGAGATGCCTGCTTATTTTACCGGACAGAAGGATCTTGATTCAGTAGTTAAGATAGCGCAGGACAGAGTTCAGAAAGCTCTGGACGAGCGGAAATAAACCATAGAGGATCCTCCCTCACAAAATCAGTTGAGACCAAATGCCGTTTTAGTTCATCTAATGGTTAGAGAATGGAAAACAAATCTCCATTCGTTTGTGTACACAAGGAAAGAAACGTAATGCAGATTGATGAAACGACAAGACTTGTAAGACTCGCAAAAAGGCACGATAAGCTTGCCTTTGCTGAGTTGATGCAGGGGCATATGCAGGAGATGTACAAAGTCGGGTTGGCAATCCTCATGAATGATGAGGACGTTGCTGATGCCGTCAGTGAGACGATCCTCAATTGCTTTGAGAAGTTAAACACACTAAGAGAAGACAAGTATTTCAAGACATGGATGACAAGGATCCTTATAAACAATTGCTATAAGATCCTGGATGTCAGAAAGCGTCAGACAGGCCTGGAAGAATGGGAAGAGCCTTCTGTAACTGACGAATACAATGTCGAACTCAAGGACGCTTTATCTTCTATCGATGAGAAGTACAGATCGGTCATCACTCTATATTACCTGAGAGAATACAGCACCAAAGAAATTGCATCGATGCTTCATATCCCAAAGAGCACGGTAACTACCAGGCTCCAAAGGGGCAGAGAGCAGTTGGCAAAGTACTATGGCAGCTAAGCGTTAATAGGAGAATGACATGAAAAATAAGAATATTTTCGAGAAAAACGCCATGATTCCGGATATTGTACAGCAGAAAGCAAATGCTGCTTTCGCAACGATATATACCCGTCAGGATGAGCCGGCCCAAAAGCCTCAAAAGATTCATAAATCAGCCAGAGCAACGATCATAAAGATTGCATCGACAGTGGTTGTTGCGGCCACAACCATAGCCGTGTTATTCGGCGCAATATCATATTTTGGCGGCAAGGGACCGGAATTACCCGGTGACGGAAATCAGTTTACGATCAGGGTTTGTGCGGCAGAGCTTGAGTCTGATACTCCTCTCCCGATAAGTTTGGATGTCAGCAACCAGACATTTGGTTATTATGTTGACTGGACAGGCTGTTCAGATTTTCAGATCAATTTCCCCATCTCGGTCGAGGGCGAAAATATCTCGACCGTGACCTTCAAAGCAGGCAACGCGTTCTTTGAAGTCGTAAATATCGACTGTCCTTCCATTGTAAAAAGCGGTTTGCCTCTAACGATTGACGATTTCAGTTCGACTTATGTTGATGGTTATGACGTAGGCGGACATCCTATCGGCAAGACAGAAGTAGGATATTACGATCTGTTCAGCGCAGATTATGACACGCTTCAAAATTCCAAATACCTTTTAAACATTTGCAATGTTCTGACAGACCGGATGGATCTTTACTATATATTATCTTACGAGGAAAGCGAAGATGACTATTACGCGGGATATACTTATTTGTTAAAGGATGTCGAAGTAACGATCGAAGTCACGTTTAACGATGGAACCACATCTTCAAGGTCACTGGGTCTTTTTGCCAATCAGTATTTGGCAACAGACATACTGGATGACGGAACAGAATACTCATACGATACAATGCAGATCTTCTGCTACGATAAAAACGCTGCAGATGATGCTACAAAGCAGTTGATCAGCAACCAGATCACCCATGCTATGGAGCTATGCAAGGCCGCAGAAGCAGAACACTCATTGGGTTCTGATACAACAGATGATGGTGAAACCTTTGATGGCACGGATGCAAATGATGGTGATACCGGTGATGACACGGAAGCAACTGTCAGTACGGATACGTCTGAAGGCGCGGAAGAACCTGAAACCACAGATGAAGTCAGCTCTAATGAAATCACGGATAATATCAATTATGACGATTACGTGGATACTTCTGAAGATATCGAATTTGATCTGCCAGGTTTTGATTCAAGACACACAATCAGAAAAAATGAATGGGGTGCTTCCCAAAAGCTTGAAAAATCAGGCAAGGACTTCCGTATAAGCTTAAGCATAAAAGATTCGAACGGATTTTTTGACATCTCTCTTCGTTACGGCGATATAAAGCAGAAAATCGAATCTGCTGACCTCATTATAGCGCACACGGTTGTGGAAAGAGATGCGGACACTGCATTTGCCATCCTCATCATAGGTCAGGGTGACGGTAAAGCAATAACTGTCGTGTATGAGATGACGGAGCAGGGAATCATTGAGATTCAAAAACTGGACGGAAAGGTTTATTCCTTCCCGGATTTGAAGTAAAGGATTTTCGGCCGCATATGGGGATATAAGGGTTGCCTCAAAACAGGGGCAACCCTATTGAATCATTTAGGAAGGCAAAGATCTTCTGTTTCGTACCGCCTTACTGCGATGCGTCAATCTGTCCGTATTTTTTCAGATACGCCTCTTTATCCTTTTGGAGCTCATTCATTTTATCATTGAGCTTGGGCCGGGCTTCCCTAGCATAGTTTATACCGTTTATTTCCTCGCTTCGCTCTCTGACACTCTCTATTATCATCGGCAGAAGATAAGCCGCAAAAGACAGAATGAGCATGGCAATGATAAGCAGGACCTCGAGCGCACTTGAAGGAGGCGTAAAACCGTAAAGGGCAATTCTGATAATAAAGCATACGATATCGACCGTAAGCATTATGATCACATATTTGTATTTCATTAAGATTCTCTTCGCCCTTGAAGAGGCGGACTCATAACTGCCCTCATATCCACACAGACGATTAAACTCCTCTTTGAGTTTCTTCTCCTGAGCTAAAAGTTCGATCCACTTCGGATGCTGTTTCTGCAATGCCATTGCCGTGTTTACCCACGTTCCGCAGGACGGACACTTCAGTCCGTGCTTTTCAGGATCGACATTTACGGTATTTCCGCATTTGCTGCATTTTACAGGAAGTACAGCCATATTATCCCCCCAAAAAAGATGTAAACAGTATACGAAGATTATAACATGTGTTTATATGCACATTACTTGCAAAAGTGCTTTTCTTAAGCTGAGGCTCCATATCTCTTAAATAGATATCAATGAAAACACTGAATTACATATTGATATCCTTAGTCTGCTTGGCTAGAAAGTTGTGCTCGTACTCAACGGCTTCGTGCTTTGTAGCAAAGCCTCGCTTCTCGTGACGGACACGCTCTCCGCGCCAATCCTTATAGTAACAGACGACTCTCCATGCCTTTCCTGCATATACACTACAGCCAACATTAAAGAAGAGATTAAATTGTATGGAAAATAATATAACAATCATATGGGGCGGAGCACTGGCTGTGCTACTATCGCAGCCTCAGAGAAAGTCCAATAAGGTGACTCACATCAAGCTAGATGTAAACGATCGGATCAAAAGATTAGGTGTCTATTACATGTGCATTGATGATCTTCCGCTATGAACTCACATTAAAAAACTCGGATTTTTAATCCGGGCTTAGTTTCTTTTAATGCCGATATTATCTGCCATCGTTCAACCCGAACAACTTGAATTCTTCAGGTAATTATTTAACCTCATCATTATGTCAGCAGGATGCTTTTTTCCGTGCTACGAGCTTATTTACAGCATGCTGATGTTTTGGAACATTAGGATGTTCATCATCAAATACATATGTCTTAAACTGCAGGACTTCCCATTCTGAATACAAATCCAGTATTTCACCTTCATCTGCCAATCCGACCG
>JAEEGH010016253.1_pt1 | contig 16031 bp, 8 predicted proteins | sample 9134181 | NCBI WGS metagenome assembly JAEEGH01 (sample SAMN16246544, study PRJNA631951) | gut metagenome | biome: gut microbiome; feature: rumen; material: DP-attached | host: Bos | place: Iran: Karaj | collected 2018-10
CGAACAGTGAACCGAACTTCATACCGATGATGTCGCTAGAAACCAGCTTCTCCTCAGTGTAACCGAAGCTCTCGTTGGTAGCAGCCTTCATGGCAGCGTTGATACCCTCAACAGTTACCTCACCCTTTACAACAGCGTGCAGGATAGTGGTAGAACCTGTAGGAGTCGGAACGCGCTGTGCAGCACCGATCAGCTTACCGTTCAGCTCGGGGATAACGAGACCGATAGCCTTAGCAGCACCAGTTGAGTTAGGAACGATGTTCTGAGCACCTGCACGGGCACGCTGAACATCACCCTTGCGCTGAGGACCGTCCAGAATCATCTGGTCGCCAGTGTAAGCGTGAACAGTGGTCATGATACCGCTCTGGATAGGAGCGAAATCGTTCAGAGCCTTGGTCATAGGAGCCAGACAGTTAGTGGTGCAAGAAGCTGCAGAAATAACAGTGTCGGCAGGAGTCAGGGTCTTGTGGTTCACATTGTAAACGATGGTGGGCAGATCGTTACCAGCAGGAGCTGAGATAACAACCTTCTTGGCACCAGCCTGAATGTGAGCAGAAGCCTTCTCCTTAGATGTATAGAAACCTGTGCACTCCAGAACAACGTCTACATCCAGCTTACCCCAAGGCAGCTCAGCAGCGTTAGGAATAGCATAGATAGTGATCTTCTTACCATCAACAACGATGAAATCCTCACCAGCCTCTACGGTGTGCTTGTTCTCACCGAACTTGCCACAGAAACCACCCTGAGCAGTGTCATACTTCAGGAGGTGAGCCAGCATCTTCGGGCTGGTCAAATCGTTGATTGCTACTACTTCATAACCTTCAGCCTCGAACATCTGACGGAAAGCGAGGCGACCAATACGGCCAAAACCGTTAATTGCAACTTTTGTCATTTTACTTGAATTTAATTGGGTTTATACCTATTATTACTAACTTTTTCGCGTCTTTTTTACACTTTTTTTCGATTTCGGATGCAAAGTTACAAAAAAATTCCTATATTTGCAGCACAATTCAGTCTTAATTTAAGTGAAAAGTGAAAACAGAAAAGTGAAAACTGATGTAACTCAAGGCCCCAAGCCGATGATTGTAAAACGAAGATTACAAATTTTACACTAAATAATAAACATTAAACAATTAGCATTATGGGATTTATTAAAGAATTCAAAGAATTTGCCGTTAAGGGCAACGTTATGGACATGGCAGTCGGTGTGATCATCGGCGGTGCATTTGGTAAGATTGTGACCTCTTTGGTCAACGACGTTTTAATGCCTATTATTGGCAAGTTAACGGGTGGAATCAGCTTCACCGATCTCTTCGTCACCCTTGGCGATGGCGAATTCAAAACACTGGCAGCTGCCCAGGAGGCTGGCGCTGCCGTGCTGGCCTACGGACAGTTCATTCAGAACATCATCGACTTCATCATCATCGCCTTCTGTATCTTCCTGATGATCAAGGGCATGAACAAGCTGAAGAAGAAGGAAGAGCCCGCACCTGAAGCACCTGCAGGACCCACTCAGGAGGAACTTCTTGCTGAGATCCGCGATCTTCTCAAGAACAAATAAAAATTAAAAATCCCCGCCAGCTAGGCGGGGATTTTTTATTCCCATTCGATGGTTGCAGGTGGCTTCGAAGAGATGTCGTAACAGACACGATTCACACCTCGCACCTTATTGATAATCTCGTTGCTGACCTTGGCCATGAAGTCATAAGGCAGATGCGCCCAATCGGCTGTCATGGCATCCGTCGAGGTGACAGCACGCAGAGCCACAGGATGCTCGTAAGTACGCTCATCACCCATTACACCGACAGAACGAACCGTTGAGAGCAGAATGGCACCAGCCTGCCAGATCTGATCATACAGCGATACTTCAATCGTACCATCCGTCATATCAGCAGGCACACCAGCAGCCAACACCTTACGGGCCTCTTCGCCAGAGAGTTTCACTTTGTAATCGCGAAGCCCGCGGATATAGATATCATCGGCATCCTGCAGAACACGCACCTTCTCGGGGGTGATGTCACCCAAGATACGCACGGCCAGACCTGGACCTGGGAAAGGATGGCGCGTGATCAAATGCTCAGGCATCCCTAACTGACGCCCCACACGACGCACCTCATCCTTGAACAACCATTTCAGCGGTTCGCAGAGCTGCAGATGCATCTCCTTGGGCAGGCCGCCCACATTATGATGGCTCTTAATCACCTTGCCGGTAATATTCAGACTCTCAATACGGTCAGGATAGATTGTACCCTGAGCCAACCACTTGGCATCGGTAATTTTCTTCGCCTCAGCATTAAACACTTCCACAAAGTCACGGCCGATAATCTTACGCTTCTGTTCAGGATCGGAAACGCCGGCTAAATCAGCAAAGAACTTCTCACTGGCATCGACACCTATCACATTGAGTCCCAACACTTTGTAGTCGTTCATCACTTGCGTAAACTCATTCTTACGGAGCATGCCATGATCAACAAAGATACAAGTCAGGTTCTTGCCAATGGCCTTATTCAACAGAACGGCAGCAACAGAAGAGTCGACACCGCCACTAAGACCCAAGATGACCCGATCCTCACCCAACTGCGCCTTTAACTCAGCCACTGTCGAGTCAACAAACGATGCAGCACTCCACTCCTGCCTGGATCCGCAGATATCTACCACGAAGTTCTTCAGGAGTTGCGTACCCTGTAATGTATGGAACACCTCAGGATGGAACTGCACAGCCCAGACAGGCTGCTTGGTTGAAGCAAAGGCTGCATTCTTCACATCCTTCGTCGAACCAATCACTTCGAAGTCGGCCGGGATAGCCGTAATGGTGTCACCATGACTCATCCAGACCTGCGAACCCTTCTCGAAGCCCTTGAAAAGAGGATTGTCGAGATTAATGGTTTCGAGGTTAGCACGTCCGTACTCACGGGAATCGGCCTTCTCCACCTTACCACCGAGGGTATGGGAGATGAACTGTGCACCATAGCAGATGCCCAGCACTGGCAAACGCCCCACAAACTGCGACAAATCGACCTTGAAAGCCTCCGGATCATGCACGCTATAAGGCGAGCCGCTGAGTATCACGCCAATCACCGAGGGATCATCCTTCGGAAACTTGTTGTAAGGCATGATCTCACAGAAGGTGTCAAGCTCACGCACACGACGACCAATCAACTGCGTCGTCTGTGAGCCGAAATCTAAAATAATGATCTTTTGCATTATATATTAATTATGTATTAATGTTCTTTGACGAAAGCCTCCGCTGCCTGAAGCGAGTCGAGCTTACCCACATCGATCATCTCCAGATCGTTTTTCACCAATCCCACGATTTTGGAACGATGACAGACAGAGAGGTAGAAATCAATGATACTGAACTTTTCGGGAAAGCGGTCCATCAACGGGAACAGTCGCGGTGAGAAGGAGTGGATGCCACTGAAAGCAAACATGTGGAGTTCCTCACCATGCTGCGACAGGCCCGTGCGACGCACATACTCATAGGGCGACTTCACCTCACCCGTCTCGATGTTCTTCCAGCCCATCAGCCGCATACCATTGTCGAAAAGCAGATAGCGCTTGGTCTGGCGCTTGCTCACCAAGAGCACGGCATCCTCATCGGCCTGATGCTGGTTGGCAAACCAATTGTAGTCCACATTGTCGAGGATGTCCACATTGTGTATCAGGATAGGCTCGTTAGGATCAAACAGGGGCGCAGCCTTCTTTAGTCCCCCACCCGTCTCCAGCAGCATCTCCGTCTCGTCGCTGAACCTGACAAGTCGGCCATAATCCTGCTCTGCCACATAGGCCTCGATATCTTTGGCAAAATGGTGCACATTGACCACAAAGTCCCTATAGCCGAAAGAGAGCAGACGCCCGATGGTACGACCAATTAGCGTCTCACCTCCCACAGGAATCAGTGCCTTGGGTTTCGTGTCTGTCAGCGGTTTGAGCCGTGTACCCAGACCAGCTGCGAATATCATCGCCTGTTTTGCCATTTTTATCGTCTTTACGAATAGCGACTGCAAAATTACACAAAAATAGCGAGAACACAAAACAATCAATGGGAAATCTTCTTAAAACGAAAGTTAAAAAAAAGACGCATCTTAGTGGGATTCGAAGAAAAATGATTAACTTTGCACCCACAACTATAACATAATGTTTAATATACATTAAAAATGAAACAAAACTTATTATTGCTATTCGCACTTTGCGGTATTAATTACGCACACGCTCAGGATAACAAAGGATTGATTATCAACGAGATTATGCAGTCGAATGTCGAATGTATCATGGACGACATTCATGAATTCCCTGACTCTTGGGTTGAGTTGTACAACGCCAGCGACGCAGAAGTCAACCTCAAGGACTACCAGATCAGCAACAAGAACAAGGTCAAGAAAGCCTGGCAGTTGCCCGACATGACCATAGCCCCTAAAGGCTATGTCATCATCTATTGCGACAAGGAAGGTAAAGAGGACAATCGTCTCCACCCAGATTTCCGTCTGGAGTCAGGCAAGGGCTGTACGGTTTACCTCTTTAAGGACAAAGGGGCCGAGCCCGTTGACAGTCTCCCTGCAGACATGAAGAAGATGCCTGCCCCCGACATCGCCTTTGGTCGCGAGACTGACGGAGCTGACAAATGGGGCTATCAGCTCACGCCAACCCCTGGTGCAGCCAACTGTGGCAAGACCACTAAAAATATCCTCGGGGCCCCGGTATTCAGCGAGAAGGGGCGCGCCACATCCAGCAAAGAGGCCATCAATCTCGAATTGAGTCTGCCCGAAGGTGCACCCGAAGGTGCCTACATCACCTATACCACCAACGGCAGCGAGCCGAAAGCAGATGGTACGAAATATACGAAGGCTTTCAATATAACCAAAAGCACCGTAATTCGTGCAAAAGTGTTCTGCGATGGCTATCTCTCACCCATGAGCACGGCCCAGTCGTATATTTTCCATCCCAGAAAGATGACAGTCCCCATCTTCTCTGTCCAGACCGACGACAGGTATCTGAACGGTGGCAACTACATGGGTTTATTCAAATATAACACGAGCAAAGAGGACAAGAAGACGCACGACTGGCGTCGTCCCGTCAACATAGAGTTCTTCCCCGTAGAAGGTGAGGAAAGTGCCTTCAACCAACTTGGCGAAACCCGTATCCAGGGCGGGCAGTCGCGTTCGAATGCCCTCAAGTCGATGGTCTTCTATGCCAACAAGCGTTTTGACCCCAACAACAAGCGTTACTCATACGAGTTCTTCCCTGACCAGAAGCCTGGCGTCACAGAGTTCAAATCGTTCTCACTCCGCGATGGTGGTAACGACTTCAGCGATATGTATTTCCGCGATCTCATCATCCAGCGCACAATGGCAAGTCACGTCGACCTCGACTGGCAGGCAGGCCACACGGCAGTGCTCTACATCAACGGACAATACATGGGTATGCTCAACATCCGCGAGCGTTCCAATGAGGACAATATCTATAGCAATTACGACGGCCTGGAGGACCTCGACCTGATTGAGATCTCGCATGAGCAACAGAATAACAAGGATTTGTTCATCGAGGAACTGAAAGAAGGTACTACTGACTTCTACGAGAAATTTAAGACCTTCTATAGCGAGAAGGGGCACACCTTAGCAGAATATGAGGAGTGGATGGACGTCAGCGAATATCTCAACGTAATGGTGATGAACCTCTTCTATGGTAATATCGACTTCCCAGGCAACAACATCGTGTTCTGGCGTCCCAATGATGATGCTACAGATACAGATCTCCCCAAGAGATGGCGTGTCATCGTCAAGGATACCGACTTCGGACTTGGACTCTATGGCAGAAATTCAGACTATAACACCATCGAACTGATGTACAATCAGAATTATGACAGGAACAATGCGTGGGCCTTCTCAGAAGTAGCTACGCGTCTTTTCCGCAACATGATGGAGAATGAAGACCTGCGCCAGATGTTCATCGACAAGAGCTGCATCTACATGGGCGACTTCATGAACGCTGAGGGAACAGGTGCCATTATGGATGCCATCCTAGATGAAGCATTGGAGGAGTTTGTTGCCCATCGCGACAAGTATAACTCATGGGGCAACAACCGCAACGATATTCTCAACAAGTTTGATAATGCCAAGAAATGGCTCGCCGGCTACGAAGAGCAAGGCTGGGGCGGCTGGAATCCATGGGGAGGCGGTGGCCAAAAGATTGTTCACCTGCCTCGTACAGACTATTTTGCAAATTATATTGGTGAACGCTACAAACTGGGTGATGCCATCCCTGTAACCATCAACAAGAACACCTCTGATATGCCTGATTCTGTAATTGTCAACAACATTCCCCTTTCTAAGGGCGTGTTCGACGGCAAACTCTTCCCCAACCGCCAGATTACTGTTTCTGGCATAGCACCTGAAGGCAAGTCCATCACGGAATGGGAGGTTGTCATCACCGATGCATCCGGTAGTACGAAAACCGAGAAAAAAGAAGGTGCAGAGTTCTCGATGACGATACCCACCTGTAAGTCGCTTGCTATTAAGGCCGTCCTTGGCGTGGGTAATGGCATTGACAACGCAGTCGCTTATGGTTGGCAGTGGAAACGTACTGTTGGAGGCATCAACGTCACGAATGTTCCTGATGGTGAGAAGGTTAGCCTCTACGACCTGCGTGGTGTATTACTCGAGGAGGCCATCTCCGACGGCAGCAACATCTTCCTGCCCGCAACCGCTGGTCAGCTCTACATCCTGAAGGTTGGCAGCGAGTCCGTAAAGATTATGTAAACCACATTATCACTCTACATAGCGGAGGCACTTATTTGGTGATAAGTGCCTCCGCTTATTCAATAAGGTCTACTTTGTATTTCCAGATTGTGTGACTTAGAAAGTAGTTTTTTAGCCAAATATCTTAACATTTGACTACTTTATAAAACTAAAATCACTTAACTGGGAAAAGAAAAAACCTTAACTGAAACATAAAAAGCAATGAACTGATAAAGAAAATCCGCTTACCTAGAAAATTAAATTCTCTTAACTATAAACAGAAAAACACTTAACTAGAAATCAAAATACACTTAACTAGAAATTCTTTCGCAGAAAATAATTTCTTAAAAAGTATTAAAGCGCAAAAAACAAAATACTTCATCAAAAAAGGGGAGATGAGCCTGTCGGCGCACCTCCCCAAGGATGGTTGATAATAACTTAGTTTCTAAAGATATATTTCTTTACTTCTGGATCATCTTCTGTCCGTTCTTGATAACAAGACCCTTATAAGAAGCATCCACACGCTGACCTGAGAGGTTATAGATCATGCCGTTACCAGCCTTCTCAGCCTTCACAGGACTAATACCTGCCAATGACTCTGCAGTTCCCAGAGTAATGTTGTAAATGTAGTACCAACCAGCGTTAGAAAGGGCGAGCTTGGTCTTAACGGTCTTACCATCTGCAAACGAGATACCAGAATCAGGATTGTTCCAAACATTGAGATTAATCTTTGTGCCATCAAGAGACTCCTCTGAGAAGGCCAAATTTATACCATTTTCATCATCAATGTAATAGCCATCACCATTGATGAAACCACCATCTGACCATGACAGAATGCCACTGAAGGTCTCAACAGGAACATCGCCCTCATCCTCAGGCTCTAACAGCATGAGCAGTTTCATACCATCACCAGACTTAGGATTGGTCAGGAAGCTAACATCCTCAAGCTCAAACGTCTTCAACATCGGAGCTAGGTCAATCTGGGTGGGCTGCTCCTCTTCACCTTCGTTAACAGGCAGTGCAAGATCTTCCGGTGTACCGAGGGTACGGTCAGCAATCGTGACATTTGCCTCACTGAATGAGCACTCCTCAAATACGAAATAATAGTTGTTTTCTTCCTGAAGGATATAGGTATCGAAAGTGATAGTCTGGCAACCACCTGCGCCACTAGGAACAGTCTGACCCGCAGGTTCACCTAACTCATATTTTGTCCATTCAGTCGTAACAGGGAATTCATCCTTCTCACTATCTCCGTCCTTCCACTTGAAGGTATTGTAATCCTTATACTTTGTGGGAAGCGTATGAGCCTGAGTAGCAATGGATGCAGGTTTGTCAGCCTTTACCCAGAACACGAACTTATACTTTTCACCTGCTTTCATCTTATGCAAGGTAGAAACAAAGAACTGAGAAGAATATCTTGCTGGAGCTGAAGTACCAATTACAGAGCCATCTGACCAATAATAGGTAGTACTATCCTTCATCAGGACTTCACCAGTCTCCGGATCTTTCTGCTCATTGCCATCAGCATCAAGGTCAGGAATCTGGACAGTCTCAGAGTAGTGGTTAAGTGTAGGAACTTTCACGGCATTGGGGAATTGTGCGTCACCAGTCTCAACAATAGGAGCCTGCTGTAAAACATTTCCACCTGTCTCCGGATCACGAACCTGAATCATGAAATTAGAGACTTTCACCATATTAGGCTCTTCGTCAGAACCATAGTTTACCTCATCGATAGGATCATCAGAGAACACACCCTTTCTCATGAAGTTAATCCATGAAATTTCACCGGTCTCCTGTTTCTGATCTCTGATTTGTACCTTAATGTTATCAAGATAGACAACATTTCCCTCATAAGGAGAATGAGTCATGTTGAAAGCAATACACTGGAATTGCAGTCCATCACTATTTTTTGCTGCACTTGCTCCTACGACATCCTGCTTAACATAGGGTTTTGCAGCCCATTCTGTCGTATAAGAAAGCGTATTGCCGCCATCATCAGCATTTGGGAACAACTGATAATGAATGTAGGCTTGAGGATACGCATGTGTCTGGAACTGCATGCTACCGTCCTTTTCACCCTTCACATTCATTGTCAAACGGATTTCCTTACCTTCAGGAATAATTTCTTTAAAGTAGATAAAGAACTGGGTATCCCAACTGATCAAGTGAACATTATTACCATAACCTTCTGTAGATCTGTCACCTTCTTCTGTAGCCTCAGCATCACTACGAACAATCACTTTGATACAATGGTTTGTAGGATCAGCAGGATCCTCAACAATTCTCACCGGACCACGATTTGCGCCGTGTCTTTCAGAACACTCGAAAAACTCCATATTCTGATCATCGAAATTATTTTCGAGATCCTGATCGAAGATGGTAGTCCACTTTGTCTGTCCGAAGGCAGAGCCTCCCAACATGACTCCTACTAAAAGAGTAAATAGTTTCTTCATAAATAAAAAATTAGTTAATAATAAATTAAATAATGAGTAATTTTACATTCGAATTCGGTCCAAAACTTTTTGTTTTTGTTTATTCAGGTGCAAAATTAGTGCATTTTAAAGAAATAGGCTTTGCGATATGTAACACGAACATTACAAAATGTAACCGATTAAAAAATTGATAGATTTAACAATAACCCACAAAAAGGGAGGCAGACCGATGGTCCACCCCCCGAAATGGTTGACAATAACTTAGTTTTTATAGAATATTTTATTTCTGAATGGCCTTTTTACCATCCTTTATCACAAGGCCTTTATAAGAAGCGTCGACGCGCTGACCAGCCAAGTTATAGACCAGGCCATTGCCTGTCTTTGCTGCCTTCACAGCAGAGATGCCTGCAGCCTTATAGGCATCCTGGCTCATCAGCGTTACATTGTATATATAATACCAGCCAGCCTTTGAAATACAAAGCCGGGTCTTGACGGTATTGCCATCAGCGAAGGAAATACCTGAATCAGGATTGTTCCATACATGGAAATCAATCTTGTTTTCATCGAAGCTGTCCTCATCGATTCCCACTTCAATACCGTTGATATCTTCGCCAATGAAATAACCCTGAGCATTCACGAAGCCACCATCAGTCCAAGAATCGAGTTAGTATATTAATAATAAATAATGTGTAAAAAGCATGTTATGGCATTCAAATTCAGCCCATTTCTTTTTCTTTTCGTATTTCCAAATGCAGAATTAGTGTATTTATAACAATAATACATTTTAAAATGTAACACGCACTTAACGAAATGTAACATATAAAGAAAATGATAGGATTTCTAAATCGGTATTATAAAATAATACATATCTTTGCATTCGTTTAAAAATTTAAGCTAAAAACGGCAAAATAACTTATAATCAACAAAAATAAAAACCAAAAAAAGTTTTATGAAACAGAAACAAATCTCAAAACAACGGCATCAGCTGGCCATTGCGGCTCTAGGCCTGTTGGTAGGGACCTCGGTTCTGCAAGGTTGTAAAGACGACGACGTGCTGACCGGACAGCCATCATGGCTGGGCAACTCTATCTACGAGCGCCTGGAAGAGGACGGCCAGTACAAGACGATGCTACGGTTGATTGACGACCTGGGCCAGCACGAGGTACTGAGCCACACAGGCTCAAAGACCCTGTTTGCTGCCAACGACTCGGCTTTCCAAGTGTGGTTTGCAAAGAACAACTGGGGTGTAAGCAGCTACGAGCGCCTTTCTCTGGCGCAGAAGAAACTGCTGCTTAACAACTCCATGGTTAACAATGCCTATCTGATTGAGTTGTTGTCGAACGGCCGTCCCAAGGGCGAGGACAACCATCCCGAGGAAGGTCGCACCATGCGTCGCGAAACAGCAACCAGTATTTATGACTCTGTGCAGATCATGAAGCCCAGTCAGATGCCCAACACTGAAGTGTGGGCCAGATTCAAGGACAAAGGCAGAAGCATCCCCATCTTGAGAGATGACACACCATCTCCGATGATTCACTTCCTGCCAGCCTTCATGAGGTACAACAAGATGACAAACGAAGATCTGGATGTGCTGACCAACCATCAGGCCAACGATGTGAACGAGGCTTGGGTAAACGGCAAGAAGGTTGTTGAACGCGATATTACATGTAAGAACGGTTATATCCAGAAGGTAAACGGCGTGTTTGAGGCTTCGCCCAACATGGCAGAGATCATCCACCAGCACCCAAAGATGTCGCATTGGGCTGAGCTGATGGACCGTTTCTGTGCTCCTTATTATAGTGCAGAAGGCACCAGAGAGTACAACCGACTTTATAACAATCAGGACTCGGTCTATGTACTCCGCTATTACAGCGACTATTCTGGCAATGGTAGCAATCTTATGACGCCCGATGGTAAGGCCATCACAGCCAAGCTGCCCTTCGACCCAGGATGGAACCAGTATATCAGCACCTCTGGCGATGCTAATATGAACTATGACGCCGGCGCCATGTTTGTTCCTACGAACGAAGCCCTGGATGCTTGGTGGAACGAAGGTGGTAAAGACTTGCAGACGGAATATGGTGTGATTGACAGCATCCCCGAAGCCACATTGGCCAAGCTCATCAAGGTCAATATGCAGTCTGTCTTTACAGAGGCTATTCCTTCACAGTTCCCCTACATCCTGAACGATGCCAAGGTTGAGATGGGTATCAAGATTGCAGATGTCGACTCTTGCTTCATGGGTTGTAACGGCGTGGTCTACATGACCAACAAAGTATTCACCCCAGCAGAATTCCAGTCAGTCGCCTATCCTGCTCTGGCCCACCCGACCGTGATGAACGTCATCTACTGGGCCATCGACCAGTTGAACTTCCTGCCCTACCTGCTTTCTATGGATTCTAAGTACAGCCTGATTCTGCCTAGCAACGATGCTATGCTGTGGTACATTGACCCATTCACCTATGGTAATGAGAAGGATGGTATAGAGAATCCCGACCTGCTGGCTTTCTGGTATGACCCGACGAGAACGAGCGAGGCTCAGAAAGTCAGAGCTTACCGCTATAAGTGTATCGTTGACGAGAATGGCGGCATCACCATTGATGAGAGTGTGGCCAGAAGAGAAGAGACAAGCCGCGACATCATCGACGACTGTCTGAGACGTCTGATGGATCAGTTGATCATCGTCGGCGACATTGAAGACGGCCATGAAATCTATAAGTCCAAAGGTGGCACCCCCATCCGCGTGTTTAGAGACGGTAGCGGTCGCATTGCCTTCGCAGGCGGTTGGCAGATCGATCACAACAACAAGCCGCTGGCCGTGAATCCAGAGGATATTTACACCAAAGATAATGGTAAATCCTATGTCATCAATGGTCAGATGCCTTTGACAACGGATCAGTCGGTGTATCTGACACTTGATGGACGCGAGGAGTTCTCAAAGTTCCTGGATTTGATGGATAACGATGGTGCCGACTTGTTCGCAACCACTGTAACAAAGAACAACTACACTGCCGGTATGACGAAGAAGTCAAGCAAGAACCTGAAGTTGTTAGATAACTATAATTATACGATTTACGCGCCCACGAACAATTCTATACAAGAGTTGATCGACAAGGGTCTGCTGCCAACGTGGGAGGACTATGAGGCTCAGACCGACTCTATCTGGGGTACCGAGGATGCTGCCGAACAGGCCAAGGCTATCATCAAGGATATCATTGTCAGCTTCGTGCGCTACCACGTACAAGACCACGCCATTATGATTGGCATGGCACCTGAGAACGACAAGTACGAGAACACCTTCGAAACGATGAAGCGTAATCTCGAAACCGGTCGATTCTATCCGCTTATCGTCAATAATGAAGGTGACCAGATGTGGGTACAGGATGTGCTTGGCAACAAGCGTAACATCGTCAAGTCCGACGGTCTCTATAACCGCATCTGCCGTGAATACTGGTTCAAGACCAGCGGTCAGTGCTATATGGCATCGGATGCCGTTATCCATCAGATAGATGGTGTGCTTCTCACTGAAGAGATGAAACCCTGGAAAGAATTACTTAATAAAAATGTAAGGAGGAAATAAGGTATGAGAATACTCAAATCCATCATTATGATATTCGCATTGATGGCGACAATGGCTGTCAATGCCCAGACTCCTATTACGTCAGTTCACGGAAGCGTCAGCGACGACATGGGCCCACTGATGGGTGCCACCGTCTGTGAGATCGACGGCAACGGACGTATCATTGAGTCGACGATTACCGACCTGAACGGTAACTTCACCATGAGGGTGAGAAATCCGAAGGATCGCATCCGTTTCAGTTATGTCGGTATGAAGACCATTACTCAGGCCATTAACAAGACGACCTTCAAGATCTCTATGCAGAGTGCTACCCAGCTGAAGGAAGTAACGATTAAGTCGCAAAGACGTGTCGGCGGTAACGGTCTGCCTATCCCACAGCGTGAGGTGGCTAACGCTACCCAGACCTTCTCGATGAAAGAGGTTGAAGGTATGGCCTTCACCACCGTTGACGAGGCTCTGCAGGGCCGTATCGCCGGTTTGGATATCATCAGTAACTCTGGTGACCTGGGTTCCGGTTCTACCATGCGTCTGCGTGGTGCTTCGACCCTATCAACCCTGACGGATTCCAACCCACTGATCGTGGTCGACGGTAACGTTCGTTCAGTAGACCTCTCTTCTTTTGATATGAACACAGCCAACAACGAGCGATTCGCCGAGCTGTTGAATATCAACCCTGAGGACATCTCCGATATCCGCGTGCTGAAGGATGCTGCTGCTACGGCCATCTACGGTTCACAGGGTGGTAACGGTGTCATTGAGCTCACCACCAAGCGCGGTGCCCGCGGTAAACCCAGACTGCAGTACTCACTGAAACTCACTGGTACCTACCAGCCGAAGGGCTACGAGCTGTTGAATGGTGACGACTACACCATGTTGCTGAAGGAAAGTTACTTCAATCCTGAGCAAAGCGATGCCGCCGCCAACATCCCGGAATTGAACTACGACCCATCGTTCTCTGAATACGAGCAGTACAACAACAATACCGACTGGCGTGACGCCGTTACCCAGTGGGGTCTCCGCCAGAACCACTACGTTACCATAAGCGGTGGTGGTGAGAAGGCCCTCTTCCGCATCGGTGCCGGTTACGACCATGAGACCGGTACGATGATTGAGCAGAAACTGCAGCGTTTCTCTACCCGTGTAGCCCTCGACTACAATGTTTCTGAGCGTATCCGCGTCAGCACCAACTTCGCATTGACTTATACGAGAAATGACCAGAACTCTGACGGTTTGTTGGATATTGCCCGCCGTAAGATGCCGAATATGAGTATCTACGAGCAGGATCCTATAACCGGTGAGGATACAGACAAGTATTATACGATGCTGCAGAGTGCCAGCCAAGAGTTCAACCGGAACCAGAAGGATATGGTGAACCCCGTGGCAAGTGCCCACCTGGCAAAGAACAAGACGACCAGCTACGACATGACGCCTGAGTTGATTATCCAGTACCAGTTACTCGGCATGGATCCAGACTCCTGGCAGTTGAACTGGAAAGGTACGGTCTATATGAACATCGCCAACCGCTATACGAATAAATACTATCCCCAGGAACTGAAGACCGTATCATGGGAACAGGGTGTCAACACCACCAATGATAATTCTTCAAAGAGCGTATCGTTTAAGACCATGCAGACGCTGACGCTGATTCCTGCCTTCAAGAACAAGGACCACTCCTTCATGGCATTGGCCCGCTTCGAATTGAACAGCGGTTCTTCTACCAGCCAGTCGTTAGACAAGTCGGGTGCCCCGTCAGACATCGAGACCACACAGGGCGGCGGTCGTATCACCAACCTGAGTTCTAACTATAGTCAGAACCGCTCTATGTATTACACGGTATCTGCCCACTATGCTTACAAGGGACGCTACATCATCGACGGTTCGCTGCGTGCCGACGGTACCACAAAGTTCGGTCCGAACAACCGCTGGGGTTTCTTCCCCTCACTCTCTCTGAAGTGGATTATCAGCGATGAGCCTTGGATGGAACCCACTAAGAAATGGTTGTCGATGTTTGCTATCCGTCCCAGCTGGGGCCGTACCGGTCAGCAGCCTGGCCAGGATTACCTCTATACCTCGAAATACGGTTCTACCAACCGCTATCTCGATATGCAGGCCATGAAGCCGAACAACATCCGTCTGACCGACATGAAGTGGGAAATCCACGAGAGTTGGAACGGTGGTATCGACTTAGGTTTCTTCAATGACCGCCTGACTTTGACCATCGAGGGTTACTCTCAGACCACAACGGACATGCTGATGTCTAATTTCCGCATCCCGTCGAACGCAGGTTTCTCATCCCTCCCCTACAGTAACAACGGTAAGATGCGTAATACCGGTTGGGAGTTCCACATCAATACCAACCGTATTATCACCATTGGTAAGAAGTTCTGGGTGGATATGAACGCCAACTTCGGTAACAACCGCAATGAACTGTTGGAACTCGACGAGAACTTGTTGGACAATCTGAACACGAGCTATACTTTCGAAAACAACAAGACCTTGCAGCGCGTCCAGTTGCATAACCCGTTAGGTGCTATCTACGGTTTCCGCTACAAGGGTGTGTACACACATAATTATTCGACCTTCAAGAACATGACGCCCGAGCAGCGTGCGCAGTTCCTGGCCGAGGGCAAGACAGCCCCTGTAGCCATGAATGACAAGGGTGAAGTCATCGTCGATGGTAAGGGCGACCCAGTTCGCATGATGTTCAACTACACCAACGACGCCACAGGTCGTAACTACCGCTTTAATGGTGGTGATGCCATCTACGAGGATGTCAACAACGATGGACAGATCAACGCCCTTGATATTGTTTACCTCGGTTCTTCACTGCCGAAGTTGACTGGTGGTTTCGGATTCAACATCACCTACGGTGACTGGCGTCTGAGCACCCAGTTCACCTATCGTTTCGGTAACAAGATTATCAACCAGGCACGTCTGAATGCCGAAGCCATGATTGGTAACGACAACCAAAGCCAGGCTGTGAACTACCGCTGGCGTAAAGAAGGTGACGTAACCTCTATTCCGCGTGCCATGTACGGCAACAACTCAAACTATAACACGCTGATCAGCGACCGCTTTGTTGAGGATGGTTCTTATATACGTATGGGTTATGCACAGCTGAACTACAACATCCGTAGGAAATACGCTCAGGCTCTTGGCGTGAACCGCATCAGCCTGTATGTCAGTGCCAACAACCCCTTCGTCTGGACCAAGTACTCTGGTGTAGACCCGGATATCTCGAGCGGCGGCTATGCACCCGCTACCGACGGCAACCAGACACCGCGT